>Ga0209671_1005523_pt1 | contig 12813 bp, 7 predicted proteins | sample WorMetHERISLAND2_2_FD_187401 | JGI IMG/M metagenome (GOLD analysis project Ga0209671, IMG submission 187401) | Marine gutless worms symbiont microbial communities from Max Planck institute for Marine Microbiology, Germany - Olavius geniculatus... | ecosystem: Host-associated > Annelida >... | reverse complement strand
GTACTCTGTTCTTAAAATTTCTCGCAAAGTAACACATGCTATTAAGTGCTGATTCTCTAACGATTATTTTTGTCAAAATCTATTGCTATTGAACCAGGAGTGTTGGAGTTATTGCAAAAGGTAGCAGGGGTCCGGTTTTTTTTGAGACACAGTGTATTTTGAATTCGCAATCCCGTAATACATTTCCAAAGAAAACTGTGAACAACTGCTAAGTAATGAAATAACTGAAAGCAGTGCGCAAACTGACATTTCCTCTTTGTTCCGTCGTCCTCCGTAGGACTGGAACGGGAGCCTGCCCGTAGCCACGTGGTAGATGGTGACGCCCAGACTCCAGAGATCGATCGATGCGTTCAGTGGAGCATAGGCACGAGTGCCCAACAACGCCCTCTCGTACACGTCAGGATGCTGCAAACAACAACATCAACTCAGCCTGGCCATCCCTCCGTGGTAATATACAACAAGTACCATTTAGCAGAGGCAAATCTAAATTTGAAATCGGGCTCAACATACTCCCCTTTCTTCTCCTCTCTCCCTCTTTAACGCCCTATTTTTCTCGCCTTTCCCCTTTCCCACCCTTTATCCCCTTTAACTTCATCATCTTTTTCTTCCTCTCTCCTCCCCCTTTTCTCCTCCCCTTAGTGTTCTATTCTCCCCTCCCCTTTCCGAGGGCCCACACACTTAGTCCAGCTAGGGCCGTCTGTGGCAGCGCTGTAGGCTTCCCCAGCAAGTCCAGACAGAGCCCAGCCGCTAAGCGGTTTGTGGTGCATTTTGAGCTAAAACCAGCATTTTTCAACTTTTGTTGATAACAATTTCGCATACACCCTTAACAAAACTTCCTCTTTATTTTTCACTGGGTGCAAGCTGCAAGCTGTGCCCACCAGGTATAAGGATAGAAGCCCTGAGCCCCTGCAATTGAGGAGTTTCAACACACCGCGCGATGAAGTATCCGTGGTCTGGCAATGTCTGCAGGAGTCTAGCTAAAGGGCTGAGGACGAAAGACTGGTGCCGTTCTATGGGACTGTGGCCGTGTGAGAAATTCATTTATTACTTATGTCAGTATAATTAACACGGCAGAGTAGCACGTTAAGATTAGTCGAACAGCTTGTTGTACAACAGGTTGTACAACAAACTGACAACAAATCTCGGTAAGTGGAGCTTAAGCTGTGGCAGACTCACGAGATATTCTTCGGTGCCGTAGAGTGACATGAACTCGCCGTCCTCAGGCAGTTGTCGAGCGGCGCCAAAGTCAGTCAGTTTATACACGGACCTACAGCGCACAGGCAACAGCATGGCATGAAACATAAAAACGCTTTAACGGAAAATTGCATAATAATAAATCCTTTCTTGATTTAGTCCACTTTTCGTTTGGACCCTTCATATGTCGTCCAAGTGCCGTCAAATTACGCGGCCGTCCATGGTGGCGGTAACGGTTAAGACGCTCTACTATCAGAAAGTCGTGAGCTCGACTCCCGGTCGGAGCGCTCTAAAGTCGGTATCGTACTACTAGGATGGGTGACTGTCTGCGAAAATGTGAACCATCCTTGCACATAGGCAACATCAATGCCAACTCAGCCTTCCATCCCTCCAAGGTAAGGAAAGTACCGACCGACTTGACTTGGCTGGGCGCGTTCACCTGTCGGGTGGCAGGTAACACTGTATGATCTTATGGCAGTTTACGGTCAGTAGCTTGCGATGCGTTTCTTACAAACAGCTGTACACTCCATTTAAACACTTTCATTCCTGCCACTGAAAACTTTCACACTAACGCTGGTTTTTCTATGACTTACTAAAAGCAGGTGCGTGACAGACGAACACACAGACACACAAGAAAGATCTCTAAATGCGGCCTATAATTATAACGACTGCAAAGTAAACAAACTACAATAGAAAATTGACTGATAAGCAATAAAAATTTGAAAGATCACTTTTAACTAGTTGAACTACAACGAGACCAAGGTTAATCAAATTCAATCATGAAGACAACTGATTTCTGTTTCATACCGTAAGTCTTCTTTTATACAGCGCAATATGTTTCCGGGTTTGATATCTCTATGCACTACGCCAGCTCGACGTAGATACTGTAGAGCTTTCGCTGCAATCAACAAATAATTTAATTATCTAGCGAAAAAAAACATAAATTATTAAGCACACTTGGTAGCTGTCAGCCAGTTGCACAGTGCTTAGCAAATTTTCACATAATGTCATACACAAATATTTCTTTAAATAATCATTGTTATCACCTTCAATACCATCACCGTCATCATCATCGACATCGCATATCTGATGTATTGCACACAACATGGTGCTCTAAAATCAAGCCACTTAGCTTTCTCATATGAACTCCCAACATCAGTTAAAATTCCAATGCAATATGAAATAAGACAATGACACACATTTAACAAAATAGCTTAGTTTCTTGCATGCAATATGATATAACATCATGAACAACTACAAATAGTGCCATAAGCAAACTTGACATACTGATGTCGTGTAGAAATATAAGAAATTCGTCTTCAAGTAGTCCGTACAGGTTTATAGGGTCTTCCAGCATTTTATAAACACTCCCTCCTGCGCAGTATTCCATTACCAGGATCTTTGCCCGGCCGTGGCTCTGCAACAACATAATTTTATATACCAGTTGAAATTCTTCGTTCACCGCACCAAAATATATAATACTAGGCCAACTGAAATTTTTTACTGGTAAACGCAATAAAAGAGTTTGAAAATCGCTTGTTCTGCTCTGTGCAATAACTTAACATTAACAAAAGCCAACGACATTTTAAACTACAGTCGGAATCGCTCGAAACCCAATGAACTTTTGGCTGCAGATTGCAATGCAAATGCAGACGGGGTGTTTTTAGTTCAGACTCCCAAATCTCCTTTCCCTTAGAAGACTGGGCTCTATGTCCAATACAACGTCAACGGGGGCCATATGACGATTACCCAAATGAGAGCTCATTGCCTACTGCCTCTGACAGATTGACAGACGGTACAGCAACTGTCGCAATAGTCGACATAGCTGATGCTTGCAATAATTCGGTCGGGATGGTGACTGCATGACAAAAATGCACAGAAACATATTATGCACTAAACCGTAAACACTAATTTCTAAACAATTTAGCATTCGAGCGACGTATAAGTGAAACAATGTCGTGTGGGATGACCGGATGAGGCAAAAAGCTGTTTAAAAAAGTCCTTACTTCCTTTCGCCATTCAATATATTAATCAATCACAGGCACGTAAACAACTTATCTAGCCATAGATCATATGCCTATCAACTCAGCAAATCTTTTAACGATTAACAGTTAACACCCAGTATTGTGTCTATACACGTGGGATGCCATAAGTTTCGAAATTGTGTACAGAAGAAGTGTACAACTTGCATGTCTCAGCATTTAAATATTCTTTGCCTGATTTACACAAATCTGCCCCTCCCCTAAAATCATGCTAAATTGGCAGTATTACTGCCGAAGTAACACATGGATGTAAGTTAATTTTCGTTCAGCATACAGTGAAATATCAACAATCATTAACACATACGTTGAGTTTAGATGAAATTCGACATAGGCAGTTGCCCAGCTTCTGCATTCATAACCGTCATCAGTTCTTTTAGACAGCTGATCGATCGCTGAAGTCAATGTGTTCAGGATCAGCTGAGCCGAGCATTCGATTAGCACACGTTTTAGCTGGTCAGTTACTAAAATTTTGTGACCATGCTATCTGTTGCAATGCCCCCACACTGAATAATTCACAGAATTTAAATCTGGACTTTTTGGCAGTGAGTTTTTGAGTTCAATGAACTCAGGCACATGGGAGTCGGCAAATGCCTAATTTCAGGGGCAATGAAGATTTATGCAAATTAGGCAAAAATATTAAAATGATTTGCAATGCAAGTGCGGCCCTTTTTGTATACAACATTCTAAAACTTTTGACATATCACACGCCTTTCTACGGGTAACCACCGCTGAGTTTCAGCTGAGTTATTTGCGCCTCTGTATCTTGACATACGTTTAGTTTTATGCCGCTTTATAAGTTAGTTTTTAACTTTAACTTTAGCTCAAACAGATCCGGTTATTTTGGCCCACCCTGTAGAAGAACACACACGACGTAACGTAAAGGCGCATACAGAGCGACGTAACTGAACTGAACTGACACGGCTTAATTTTTAACAAACTGACCAATGAACAAGCAGAATGAGCCCGTTGGTCATTGGTCGACGCGTACGTCACGTACAGACCACCGACGCCGTTAAACGGTGTCTACTGTAATGCATGACGGTTCAGTTCAGTTACGTCGCTCTGTACGCGCCTTAACGCAACGACAAATATTTGCAACCTCCTGTTCGACGGCGATGAACTTGACGATGTTTTCATGCTTGAGTTCCATCATGACTTTGAACTCGCGCTGTCGGGCGTCAACCTCGCGTGCACTCATGTTACTACGAAACACTTTACACGCAACCAGCTCCCCGCGACGCTGCAGTCACACAAACAAGAAACGTGCATTTGATGTAATGCTATTAATTCGGACTTTGTGTTCACGACGAAGACCAAGGACTTAAGACCAAAGCCAAGACCACTGCTCTTTGTCCTCGAAGCGCGACGAAGACGATGCCAAGTCCTCGAAAACACATCACTTCATGTTCGAGTTTGTGACAAATCTAACACATTCCTATTTTACAAAACATTAGCCGACTTTCCAAATTTTTTCACTGTCAGAATCAAAAGACAATTTGTAATAAAACTTTCACTATAAATCCCACCACATATCAAGTATGTCGTTACACTACCTTGTGAAATGTCAGTGTCTTAAGAATAACAATTAGGCTTAATAACAAAACAACTACTGCAACAACGCATTTTTAAAAAATTAACCACAGACACAACGTGTTTGCTGTCTCAGTTACCGTCTAAAAAGTCACATCGCAAAGTTTTTACATCAAATGGTTAATGTGTCCGCCTTGCTGCTGAAAGACGCACTCAAGACTGCGACGCCACTGACCAATGGCGCGATTAACCAAACGCTGTGGCAGTTTTCGCCACTCATTGACGATCGCTTGCTTTAGTTGGTTGATGAATCGTCAACATTGATAGGTCATCTGTTGAAGAACAACCCGAACAGCATAATTGTCCGGATTTAAGTTTGGGCCGTTTGGGGGCCACATGCCAGGCTCGATCAACGTTAATCACGCAACTGGTCAGTGGCGTTGCCGGCTTGAGTGCGTCGTCTGACATTTCACAAGGTAGTGTAGCGACACACTTGAGGTGTGGTGGGATCTATAGTGATAGTTTTATTACAAATTGTTTCCTAATTCTGATAGTAAAAAATTTTGAAAATCGGTTAATATTTTGGCCCATCATGTATATGTGATAGATGATTAGATCAACTAATGACTAAGCACACCGAATATAAATCCTCAAAATCCACTATAATTTCATCAGTATCACTTAAATTTTTGCGCGTAATTTAATCATCGTTGTTTTCCGTCCAAACCTTCGAAAATTATTTAAAAATTTTTAAAAGCTGCAAAAAACGTTAAAACGCAATTTATAAAAACTAAAACAAGACAAAAAAGTTCATCAACATTTATTACACAACTATTTGGTGCAGGCAAAAAGACGTAAATGTGTGTACAATACGACAGAAGTGAACTAAGCAATGTAAATTGACATACTGACATACTGCATACTGCAGTTCAGTTCAAATCATTTCTGTTGCCTTGAGACAGCCACATGTGACAGCGGTGCCTGACCTTGTGTCGACCGAGGTAGACGTTTCCGCTGGCTCCAAGACCCAGTTGCTGGTCAACAAAGTAGACGTAGTTCGGAGTGCCTTGCGCCGCCATCCTGGCAACGCCGCCGCCGTCACAGCCACAGCCACCTCGACGACCGCAACTCTCCGCTAAATACAGCACATTGACAACAGTTAAAGATACGTACCGAACGACGTAACTGAACTGAACTAAACTCACACGGTTTAGTTTCTGACAAAATGACCAATAGGCTAGCAGTAATGCATTACAGTAGGCACCGTCTAACGGCGTTGGTGTGACGTCTACGTGACTACGGGCATCAACCAATGACCAGTGGCCTGGCCCTGCTCGCCCATTCGTCAGTTCGTTAAAAACTAAATCGTGTCAGTTAAGTTCAGTTCAGTTACATCGCTCTGTACGCGCTTTAAAGCTCAAACTCCATTATTTCTATTTGCTGCATGTGGACTTGTTGTAAAACTTGTTGATTTTTGCTGTACACCTGTTGCACGGCTTGTTGTAGTGTAGGCCTACATCATGTTGTATAACATAGTTTGGTGGCGTGGCGTAGCGGTAACGCGTTTCATCCGATCAACGAAGTTACTCTACGCCGGGTCGGGTTAGTACTTGGATGGGTGACTGCCTGCTGGCAGGTAAACCATCTCTTTATGTAACCAGCTGCCTATGTCAACTCAGCCTTCCATCCTTCCGAAGTAGGTAAATCGAGTACCAGCCTATCTGGCTGGGGTTAAAGCGGGGCGCTTTCACCTGTGTCGGGTGGCAGATAAACACTGTGTGATCCCATATGGCGGGTGAGGCTCCATAGCTTTGAGATGGGTTTCCTATGAAGTGCTATAGCATTTAACCATTAACTATGCACAACAAATCGAACTAATGTAAATTGAAACATCTCTCAATGAACGCATAGGTTGAAATAATAACTAATTATATAAGTTATATTATAAGCTCATCAAATTATAATCTTTATTGAACAGTTTGCAGTTTGGGCTAATTTTAGCCTACTGGAGAGCAAAAAACTAATGGCCAGTTTAAGCTACTGAGCAAGGAACAGATCATATGTCATTCATATAATGAAACTTAATTACTTAATTTAACTATATAAAAATATACATACGTTTACAGTGTATAGCTGTAAAGTATACAGGCCCAGTCCCTATAGTTTTCAATGTGGCACAATAAACAGAATGACTGTGTGACTTGAAGCGACTTAGGCCATGTTAACTTAAGCCATGCGCACATGTCAGGCGTATCACGAATCAAACGACGCTTTACGACAGCGTGCACAAAAGTCGTCGTGGAAAGGGAGACAACTGCCCCCTAAAAAATTTAACCTGGCGGAAAATTTTCCTCTTCTCGGAAAATGTTCTTCCAAAAATACAAAATTGGGTGCTATAAGTCCCCATCTGAGAAGAATTTAAAGGCAAAATTGAAATTATAAACATCTATGTCTCCTCTGTCGAAACAGTGCAGCTGTCTGCATGTCCGTCGGCAAATTGCAACTTCCTGTCGGCAACTTTTTAACCCGAGGCGCCGCTGGCGCCCGCATCTCTATGACTTCTTTCATTAAATACCCACTCTCACCAGAAAATCAACACTTTTAGGGTCTGAACACATCAACAGAACGCCTGAGATCATTTTGCTATGTTTTCTTATTTTTTCGCGACTGTCTATAAGACCGCATTAGGACTACGCGTTTTGTTCGTTTGTCTTTCCGTCTGTTCCCCACGTGCTTTTGACTCGTAAACAAACATTCATAGAAACCTACCTACGTGTGTCCATCATTTCGATGAATAATCAATGAAGATTTATCGTAATAAACGTAATTTACCCATAAGTTGCCATAAGTGCTATACGTTTTCTCACATTCCGATAGGCCTATGTGTGTATAGCGTTGAACATACCTAATGCGACAGTATCGATCACTATAACCAGGTCGCAAATAATGATTCAGCGGTAAAATTACTGTTCACAGCATAAACTACGCAGTAAACGATATCGAATACACGTCCCACTGTCCACAATCATGTACTTCAATAGGCCTAGTTCAATTCATATCTGCGCGGATATTCATTGATGCACTTGGCGCGAACTATAGACATATACCTACACGTGGACGCGTACAATAGAACACGACAAAAAAACCCGTGCTCAGCGGCAATTTTACTCTAATCGACCAAAAAGATAGCAGTATACGTGCCCAATGCCGACTGTTCATCTGTAGGTTTAGTTTCTTTACACCAACTTTCTGTCTGCTTCCTTTTACTATAGGCATAGCTGGATGGATGCCAGTTTTTGAGCGCACGATAAATCATCAATGGGGAGCATATCACAATTAGGCCTAGGCCTACTCCCGGAATTTCCACAAGTAGACGCAAGGATTGGTGGACGGTAGGTATAGTGCCTTTGATGTCCATAAGGACAGCAGGTATAGTTGACGGCGGAGAGTCGCGCGGGGGCGAAAAGGTAGTCTTTGAGTCCAAGATCGTGGTCTCGACTATCGAGTAGCTGCAAGTTCAACAGAGATAAAGTTTTGGCCTTGGTGTTCGTCTTGAAACAAATACGCGCTCGTATATTGTTCTTGGTTTCGACCAAAACCGTTGACAATTTCAAGACTTATTTGTTGCTTATTTGGCCTTTTATGAAGTATCTTTATAGTAGTTAACTAGTTACGGAGTCAAAATAATAATTATGTTTATGTGGTTTCCTTTGGCATTAAGTATAGCACGCATTGCGTAGGCGTAGGCCTACTCTGTACAAAATGTGTGAATTGTGAGAAAAAGTGTTTGTGATACTTAAACACCAACGTTCACGTTTGGTTTCTAAATGAGGCCCCCTCCACCACCCCGCCGCCACTATACATACCATCCCAACCCGGGAAACAATGGATAAACTTACTGTTCCACTACCGACGCAAGAAACTCTCTTCGAATACGGGCCTATCTGTTAACGAGCGTTCACTGGCGATTTGTTAACTCAAATTTTGTGTTAACAGCGTGACAGATGCCGCCAAAAAGCTTAATTGTGAGGAAAGTATTGGGCCATTTTCTGCTTAAAATATCTACAACACAGGCCTACCTACAAAATCTCTATCGCCTGTGAAAACGTTGATATCTGTAAACAGGACCAGATATGCCTACTAAGCCGAAAGTTTAATATTTGTACATCAGGAATTGCAAAAAATCAATTACCGATCAAGACATCAGCAACATCGCAGCAGCAAGACTACAAACTCGAAACTGAAATATCCGGTAGTAAGCAAGACGACTTGAGGCTTAAAGTAACAAACCCAGTAATAGCGACTGGCGTAGTGGCGTGACACGAACTGACGTAGGCCGAGACAGAATTTGTCTCAGAAATAAAATTAATAGTCTACCGAAGACTACATTTAGCCAAGAATATAATATACACTGACAGCACAAATAAAATGCTACACAAAACTGCTCACAGGACTACGGACATCGCTCAATATTGATCAGCAATCGATCCGCTTTCAAATTCGCTTTCACTCTCGTTTTTGGCACATAAGCAACAACATTCTGTTATTGCTCGAAAACAGCAACTTTCTCATTTAGGGCTCTGTTCTATTTTCGCTTCGTCAGCGAAAGCCTTTCGACGGAATTAAATGAAAATGAAACGCGCATAACCAATGAAGTCAGTCCAAATGTCGAATAATAAGCTCACAGTGGTTACACAGTTACGCGGTTACGGTGAACAATTTTTGAAAAAAAGCTTTGTGCTATAAAATTTTAAAAAATAGCATTTAATTTTTGCAGGACTGCGCACGGCTTAAAGGTGGTAATATTCTAATATACTATATACTATAAGGGCCTATTTTTGGTTATAGGTCGACTATACAAATGTTTTACCGGTAGCCGAAAGCCTGTGTTTATATATAAAACAGTTGCAAATAAAAAAATGTTTACAACATTTTTAAAACAATAACGTGCTCGGCTTAAGCATAAGTGAAGATGTACAATAAATCCACAATAATATCTTGGCATGTATGACATTGTGTGACTTGCTGTTATACGTAAAATAAAACACTTTCAGCTGCCGGTATTTTTTAGATAAGTTTACTGGCTAAGTTCCATTTTTACAAAGACCTATACGCGTCAACTGGCGCGGTTCACAAAAAAGTCCCATCACCTCACGGTCTGACCAAGAATGAGGAAGTAAGATTTATAGCACAACACTGCTACAAATCGTCATATTAATGGCCCATACATTTTACACAGAAACGTGACAGGAACGACCCGTAATTGCCAGCAAACCACTGTAAAAAATCGTCGCGTTACGTCGAATTGCACGTCACCAGTATATCAGAGTCAAACAAATGATGAGCAAAATTTTAGAACTTCCTAGTAGGGTAACATTGCGTTGTACTTGATAGCTGATAAGTAGAGCTGTCGAATTAAAGCATTAACTTAACGCGTTAATGCATTAAAAAATTAACGCGCGTTAAATAAATTAACGCATATACGCAAATTTACTTCATTCTGTTAAGCAGGAGTTCCAATACTCCATTAAACTATGATTACTTGTTGATCGAATAATATTCAAGTAATTAAAAATATTCTTTGCCGTTCCATCACTAACTGTCACGGTCCTGCTACACAGGCACGACTTCGTGAGCTCCATTCCAGCCACCTTCTCGATGTAGTCCACCTACAATACCAGCAATACTAGGCCTAATGAATGATGCGCTATTAACGCGTTAACGCATGCGTTGAAAATGACGCTTTGACAGCTCTATTGATAAGCAATAACTTTACTCAAACAACGCGGCACTACAACGTCTATTGATAGGGAAGGAATGAAGATAATCAGCTATACGTAAGTTTTAAACCGTGAGTAAAAACTGATGGGGGGTAGTCAAAGTTAGATTTCGGTGATACGACTGCACGCACGAGTAGGTCTACATACTCAGGGAGTTACACAGAATTACTCATTTGGGAACCTCAGATCCAAGTTGGAAGGGGTGTAAGTTCTATAGGGGTAGAAGATGGGAGTCTGGGGGTGGAGCCCCCAGCGGGGTCCAGGGGCAGAGTCCCTGGTCAAGGGAACGGGGGGCTAAAGCTGAAACACATTTGGCTTTGGACGTTCGATCGATACCGCAAATTTGCTATCTTTTCTAAAATTTGGAAACTTAAATAATCAGATTTTTTGCTTGTTTTACAAAAAAAGAAGTTTAATATGTCACAGTTTGTCACAGTTTACTGTGAATTAATGAAAAGTAATAAAAGCAATATGCAGAAATAACACAGGTTTCACCAAATACATTTGGTTTCAACCACAACACCCCTGGTATCTTTTTCGTTGGGGGTGTCAAGATTTTAATGGGGGTGTACACCCCCACAGGGGGATGGATAATTCTCTGTACATACTGCCTCTACAGAGTTAAGCACAAACACTGTATTAGACTACTTCGTTGTGTCGTGAATTCGTTACTACAACATGTTGGCATGCCAAAATGTTGCCATTTACTTTGGTACCCTCGGCAGCCTACTCGACATTCAGCACTCATCAGACATTTTGCCTCGTGCAGTGACTGTGAGTAAGCTGCCTTCTCGTAATATGAGCTATGAAACGTGATGTTGCTATGCAATGTACCGTAAAACTTCTAATAAAGGCCGGGTCTCTATTAAACGCTGGGGTTTTGGTCAAATGTACAAATAAACGCCGGGGCGTTTATTAGAAGTTTTACGGTATGCTATTCATATAAACCTAGTGTACTGCCTTCAAATGCAATGCCTTTTTACCATGTGAAAAAAATATTAATAACAATACAGAAATTTACAATGTGCACAATGTCAGCAAACTGAATATGCGGCGCCGAAATTGGATATTGATGCTACTTTGCAGTCCGTGTAGTTTTTATCCAGTTTTCATTAGTTTAGTGCGGTTTGTGAATTTGTAATAGGGCCTGCTTTCTGGCGTAATAAAGGATTAATTTTTGAATTCTCTGCCTTAGGCATACACCAAAGATGCTGACACTTCGTAGAAATATAATGCTACAGTCGTACAGCGTAAACCTAGCCCAGTAACACAATAAACAAATTATAAAACAGGAATGGTTACTAATCTAACAAGAAATCTGCGCTAATGCTCACGAAACGTGCAATAGCCTATGGCTATAGCAGTTCCTGTTCGCAGGTTGTCTTGGTCTATCTCCATTTCGTCGCAATTCACTCTTAAAGTGTGAGTTGCAGCAAAAAACCGCAAAATCCCCTATTTTGGAGGTTCAAGGTCGTTCACGGTCATCAACGTTGATACCCCTTAACAGCACTTTGACAGTTCTTGTTACGATAAGCAGCAAGTCCATGTCTATCTGCAACCGTGTTCACGCTAGACGACCCAACAGCGGTAAAATAACGACTTTTAAGGGTACCGCTCTTTGACGCCTGCGTGCGTGCGCAGGCCTCCTTGAACTTAGGGAGTCGAAACTTGGACTGGACTGTTGAAATCTACGTTTAATGCTAAAAATATGATGTGCAGGTTGTAGTTGTCCTGGTCAATCTCTATAGTGACTTCGGCGTAATTCGCCCATGAAAATGTGTCGTAAACAGAAATCGCAAAAATATCAATAAAACCCCTGTTGCAGTGTTGAAGGTCATCCAAGGTCATTGCCTTCGGTGTCAATCGAAAGCGCGTGTATACGACCTAACCTTGACCCTATCTCGCACCATTTCTGAAATACGGCGACTTGAATATCGCAAAGTTTCACCACCCCTTCTCATTTAGCGCCCTCACTCGGGGGTGAGCCCTTTCGAATTTATGAAAAAGCTTTACGGATCCTGAAAATATAGAGCAGTGCTGTCCAACCCGCGGGCCGCATGCGACCCGCGAGGGGATTTCATGTGGCCCACCATCGTCCCACATAAATTGCAGTTTTGGTCCGGTGATTAGTCAGATGAAATCAACTTGCAAAATTCAACAATGTTTGATGGTTTTTTGCGTTTCCAAATTTCAGAAAAATTGGCGAATTTGCGGTTTTCATTGAACATTTGGAAGCAAAAAGTGTTTCAGCTTCAGGGGGGCGAAGC
>Ga0209671_1005522_pt1 | contig 12815 bp, 4 predicted proteins | sample WorMetHERISLAND2_2_FD_187401 | JGI IMG/M metagenome (GOLD analysis project Ga0209671, IMG submission 187401) | Marine gutless worms symbiont microbial communities from Max Planck institute for Marine Microbiology, Germany - Olavius geniculatus... | ecosystem: Host-associated > Annelida >... | reverse complement strand
TGACTGTCCTGAGGCCTGGCAATTTTTGAGGGGTCCGTCCAGGAATCGAACCCAGGACCTCTCGCTCTGGTGAAGTTGACCTGAGTCCAACACTCTAACCACTCGGCCACCGAGCTCCATCAGAAGTGATTAACTAAATAGCAACAAACATGAGTAACAGTTGTTATCTCTCAAAAAGTCAAGTCACATCACATTATTTTTATTACAGCATGTGCTCAAAATGTCCTTCACCACAAACACAAGTGGTGGACTTTGACGCCACTCGCCAACAGTACGTTCAATAACACGTGACCCAGAGCAGCTCACTCGCTGTTGTTGCATCATTTCAATTGATCGATTTACAATATTAAAAAAAATATCATTTATGTTAAATTTGTAACAGAATTTCGATGATTTTGCGGTCTTAGTGATTTTCTGAGCCAACACGTATGCTGCAGAGTCTGAATGCATTGTTGCAAACAGCCAAACTACGACTTTTGAATTTCACAAGGTAGTGTAGCGAAAATATCAATGTGAGGTGGGCTAAACTATAGCCGTTTACGTCAAGTTTCTTTGCAATGATGCAGGCCAGAAATTATCAAAATCCGCTAAAGTTTAACTGAGTTATTCAAACAATAAAAGTGGCCCGGGTGGTTTTTTCGAGATACGGTGTATATTGTAATGCAGTGCTAAGCTGAATGTACTGCATTGTATCGTGTTGGTGTTAGCCCGCGGTCGCAAGTCATCAATGCCGAATGGTGGTAGCAGCCTGGCTCGCAATGTGTCGTCAACGGCATCGATGGATCATCGAAGTCGTGCACGCAGCCGCCCCTCCCAGTCACAGCGTTGGTTTCTTTACATTTTTGTCACTATAGACCAGTGATTTTCAACCGGGGTTCTGCGGAACCCCAGGTTTCCGTGACCATTTGCCAAGGGTTCCGCAGCTGGCCAGTAAAAATAACTTAGCCAGCGTAGTCACGCCAGACAAAGTCGTAGAAAATCAGCAAATTGTGCTTCTGCGCATCTATTTTTGCATAAATCTACTGTGTTTAATCATTTTTGTTGTTAGTAATTTTGGCGTATTTGCATTGTAGGTTAATATTATAACGTCGGCCCCTATGCAGGAAAGGCGCTAGAGGGGGCTGACAGACAGACAGACAGACTTTCTGCGCATTATAGTAAGATGATCAAATTGTTGTTGGTTTGACTCTCGATCAGGTGACTGTCAAGTAGTTACTTCTTGAATCGGTGACTGTCTACGGACAGGTAAACCATCTCATCTTATCTACCAAGATAAACTCAGCCTTTCATCCCTAAATCGAGTATCAGCCTGGCTGGCTGGGGTTAAGGCGGGGCACTTTTGCCAGTTTGTTTCATGTATCTACACGATTTACCTGAAGAGATGTTTGTGACAGTTTACCCATATGTTCTTTTTAAGTGAAATTTTTCTAGTGCAACTGATTTCGCCTATAGCTACACATTTCCAGTAGCATGGTCTGTCATCTGTCGTCTGTCACACAGTCACTCTGATGCACTCTGCTTAAACTGCTCAAACTATTTACATGCTATCATCCAGGTACACTTGTGTGGTCCATTGACACATTTTGTTACATGGGGGTCTGTGACCCGCAGTGAGAAGGGGAGATTTTGGGGGTTTGAACCCTTTTTTCTGTTTCATTACTGTGAAGGTTAAACTTTTTGTTCCATTATTATGTGTATGCACATTGTGTGGAAAGGCCATACCCAAAATGATGTCGGATGAGATGTTAATCTCTACTCACTCACTCACTCACTTCCAGCCAAAACTTGCGATTGCCCACTTAAGTATCACCAGGTTGGCGGCATCGATCATCTGCTTCGCATCGTACAGTATTTCTTTGGTTACTTGTTATGTGATTTAATACTATTTTCCTACGTTATTTCGCTTGTTTTGAGTTCAGCGGGTAGTCGGTCGTCATCACCGTCAAGTCAAATGAGTTACATGACAAACAGTCAACAGCCAGTGGAGTATGGACGTCGCACTAGTGCAAGTGCTACCACGATGCATGGCTACACACGTGCTGCTTTACCTCGGAGCCAGGGCAACAGCCGTGAAGCCAGTCCTACCCGAACACTTGGTCTGTCATTTTTTAAAATTACTTTCTTTATACTTCTTTATTTTAAGTTGTGTCTCAAAAAACAAGCCACTTTTATTTTTTATTGCTCAGTGAAACGTTGGTCGATTTTAATAATTTTTGGCATGCGACATTGCGTAGAAACTTGAGATAAACAACTGTCACTACATTACCTTATGAAATTTGGAAGTCATAGTTTGGCCATTTGCAACAATGCATTTCACAAGGTAGTGCAGCAACAGTATTAAGGTGAGATGGACAAAACCATGGTCGTTTGCATCAAGTTTCTTTGCGATATTCTTTGTGACCCAGAACTGAATCTCGATACTTTCAAACGTCAGCTGAAAACATACATTTTTGCGAAATTTTGATGACAAAATGTATTAAGCACGTTAGAGATCTTTTTGAGTATGCGCTATATAAATTTACACTTTACTTACTTTACTTACCATTTACAAAATAAAAATGGCTTGTTTTTTGAGACACGTTGCATATGTTATTAATAATCATCAAGTGCTAGTGCCGCTACAATGCATTGATACACAGTACACATGCACCACCATGGCAACAGCCGCAAAGCCAGTTCTGCTCGAACACTTGGTAATACTAACAGTGTTATCTTATCATCACTCTAGTTAATATAAAGGGCTGTACATGACTACAACGTATACACAAAGTCGCCAAAATCTGGTGACCGGCCATTGATAGCTGCAGTTACATAATACTTTAGTGCAGGAATTAAGCAAGTTGGTTTCATGATCTTCTCTTGTATTTGTCCTGGTTGTGTACTGGTTAAGACATTAGACTTACGATTAAGAAGTCGTGGGTTCGAATTCCTGTCAGGACACTATAAAGTGGTTGGCTACCGGATGGGTGACTGTCTGTGGACAGGTACTTTCTCGGTACATAACCAGTTGCCCCAAGGACAACTCAGCCTTCTGTCTCTCTGGGGTTAGTAAAATGAGTTTCTTTTTGCTTGATCGAGATTTCAGTCTGGTATATTCGTCTGTGTCAGGTGGCAGGTAACACTGTGCGATCACATATGGCAGGTGACGCTCGGTACCTCTGTGATGGTTTTTCCATAAAGAGCCATACATCCCTTTATGTCTGTCTGTGTATGCATCTGTGCATTCGTTTGTCTGTCTGTCCGTTTAGGTCGAGATCGTCGGTACAGCGCCGGTGGTCAGGCCGCACTGCGTAATCGCGTCAGCCGTTCATCTCGTGATCTTCTGCATGGTGGTGAAGAGATGGAGACCGTCATGGCAGATGCGCTGGTCTGTCTTCAGCAGTATTCTCTTACAGCAAATAACTCTTATAAATTCGTTGTATTTTATTGTATTCATGTTAAGTTTCATAAATTTATTAGTATTTGGTTAATTCATTGTTATCATGCCGTATGTCGCTGCAGTGCACAGTAAAGCCCAAATTCCATTATGCTGGCTTTCACTGAAACTTCCCTGCGGGGAAATTCGTGGACACAAGCCATCTCAATATGTTGAGATGTTTGCAGCAAAGTTCGTGACAAGTCCGCAACAAACTCGCTTGTGTCATTCTAATGGAATTTAGTACGTTACAATACACAAGAGAAGTTGGCGACGAAGTCAAAATCACGAAAGTCCACGACACAAAACATGATCGTCAGGGACATGATTTTTGTTGCGGACTTTCATTATTTGTGTCCGTGACTTTCCCTGCAGGGAAGTTTCGGTGAAAGTCGCAAAGTCGGCGTAATGGAATTTGGGCTTAAACAATCATATATGTGTGGAAGTTGGTAGGACTCCTCATCTTGGTTCATCAACTTGTTTTGTTCTTTCTTGGTTTGTATCATTTCCGTGATCCATTGCTGGTCCATTCCGTTGCTTGTTCTGTTGATCTTCATGGCACAGTTCTAGTCTATGACATGGGTGAGAGAGATGGCATGATCTATGGCTGTTGCCTATGAGTTTGTTCAAAAAAGTGACATATTGTAACTAACATCAAAAAACGACTTGCAGTTACTATGTCCCAACTATATGACAAAACGGTCACGATTTTGTTGAATTATTACTATTTATTTTGGGCTTTGCTTTTCATCGGGACACTGTAGTGGTTAATGCGTTGTGTTGAGTCAATGCACTTGCTATTATGCTAGGCCCAGTTGGTACGTGTCTGTGTAAACTCTAGCAGCATTAATAGCAGAACGTTTATACAGCACTATGTACCCTCTCTGACATAAGCAAAACGTCTGCATGACATGGGTGAACGTGATCTGCTTTCACCCCAAACAGTATCTGTCTTTGTATAACCAGCCACCAAGGTCAAATCAGCTTTCTATCCCTTCGGGGTAAGTATTTAAATCAAGTACTACTGTGATCCGAGCACACAGTAGGTTAGCAACTTGCTCACAGTTGCTTTCAAATGACCCATGGTGAGAATCAACGCATAACCTGAAAGTTACGAGTTGAAACCAGCCGCTATACCACCTGCATTTACACAGGCAGATAGGTGGGAATAACTTGCCCAGAGTTGTTTTTTGGTAGGGCACCGGCTGGGAGTCAAACTCGTGACCTCTTGGTCACGTATCCAACGCCCTAACCACCGATCCACCAAGCCACCGTTGGCTAAGTAGGGATACCGGTTATATGCGAACATGCGATCGCATATTTTGCAAAATCCAACATATCGCACATTTTGCCGCATATTCTGCATCAAAAAGCGCCGCATGTTTTAAGAAAAACTGCCACTTTAAACTGGCAACTAGGGTTAAGGTAGGGCTGCAAGACATCATTGAGGTCTGATGATCTTTTAATACATATAGGGTGGGCCAAAAAAACGTGCCACTTTACTTTTGTCCATATCTTTGCCAATTATTGACCAGTTTTCAAAATTCTTTTATTGGCACACTTTGCAGACAATTTGTAATAATGTGATTATTATAGATCCCACCACACTGTAAATGCGTCTCTACACAACCTTGTGAAATATTAGTGAAATATGCATACATAACGATAGTAACAAACAATCATTTTGGTAAAATTGAAAAAAAAAACTTCAGACCAACATTGCAGTGAATGGTCTGTATGACACTAGACTGTGTGGGTATAACACAGTCTAGTGTCATACGAATCATTCATCGCAATGTTGGTCTGAAGCGTTTTTTCATTTGTCTAAATTTTTGTTATTATTGTTAGCTTTTGCTTACATTTATATTTCAAAAGGTGGTGTAGAAACGCATTTACCATGTGGTGGGATATATAATCATCACCTTATTGTCTGCAGAATGTGCCAGTGAAAAAATTTTGAAAATCGGTCAATAATTGGCGAAGATATGAACAAAAGTATAGTGGCGCTTTTTTATGGCCCACGGTGTATATGGCATTATAGCATGGAATCTCGCGGAATCAAGGCGAGGGATATGACAGTGATGACGTGACCAGTGAAACGTCGAGCATCTGCTCCGAGGGTGCACTGAGAGCGTATGCATCTCGACCGCAGACCGAGGTAAGCCCTTACTGACTGCAACACACTCTGATTAGTTACACGGACATTAGTTGTCTCTCATTCTCTCAGTAGTACTGCTTTCATTAACGCTCAAGTTTGTTTTTGTCTCCAAACAGTCCCCGGTTGTTTTTGCTCGTAATTCAGCCAAAAATTGTTACGAATTTTCCTGCACTTTGGCATGCGACATAAGTAGACATTCGGCTATGATATGAATATATAATATTCCACAGCATTTCATTTTACTTTCTTACATTTAGGAAATGGAAGCCAGCAGACTTCTCTGTGATGTTACAGCACTGCAGTGTAATGCTTGGTAGACAATATAGAATATGCAATTTTGATTACAAAAAAATCTCTCAGTTTAAAGGCTTAAAGTATTTGCAACAGTTTACTTTTATATTCTTTGTATTGGCTTTCGATGCTGCAAGCTATAAGCGACCCTTATTATCAGGCAGTGTCTGTGGCTGTGACTGTCTGTTCGTCTGTCTATCTGTTTGCAGCATGGCTTGTGCTACGTACAACTTCTTTGCTGTACTATAGTTACGCCACAGTTAGTGCAAGAATAAGGCTTCTTTTAGTGGATGTCGATTATCAGAGTTGCATTGTCTGTAGTAAACATCACTCTTTTATAAACACATCACAATGATTTTAAGTGATTAAATTTCAATACGTTTATTCTTATGCTTTCTTATCCTATTTAGTTTTATACATAGAGAATTCTAGTTGTATTGAGATTGTCTGTACTGAACATTGTGTTTGCAGCAGAACACGTTAGCATACTTTTTGGTGTTGGCCGGCCATGACAGAAGCTTTTGTTTGTCTGTCTGTCTGTAGCACATGTGTTGTGGCTAAGCGGTACATCATAGGGGGTCAGCAGTGGCACCATTGGATAGCAATCATGTCGCTATTTGCAACAGTTTGGCCGCAGTTTTCAATGCAAAGCAGCTGCCTGCATCCATCATCCAGTGCTTCACATCGTACTTTGCCACTGATTGTAGCATTTGATAACAGCATTAACGTAGCATGTATGGTATGGTAGTCGCCTTTGGGAAATTGTTGCAAGCAGAAGTAAGATGCTGGTTTTCGGACTTAAGCAGTGCGGTCGGCTCACCTTAGCGACAGCTGGGCTTCTTGTTGTTAGGTTTATCTTTCCAGGATGTGTTGTATTATTATTGTAGGATATGTCTGAGATAATTGGGTTCATGTCAAGTGGTTTGTGGTCTGAACGTCGCGATGGCCTATATGCTCTTCAGCAATATGTGGACAATCAGATACCCATGTCGTGAGTTTCTAATCTTAGTCTCTTTTTCTCCTTTGGTGAATTACTAGCACTTGCAGTTAGACAGCTATTAAATTTTTGTTTATCAGTGCTAACTGACTGAGTAGCAGAAAGCATGACAATGTTTAAGAGTAGTTGTACATATGTCAAAAAATTGTATTATGTAGTGTTGACTTTGTGGACTTTCTGGCACTGCAAAGTTTGTTTCCAGCATGGTGAACGGTGTTTAAGCAAGCTGGCATCCATTTGTTTACATAAAGACAACTGCCTCATGGGTCTGTAACAGTAACCGTGCCGTGACTACTAGTAACAGCTTTTCTGTTTGCGATTATTTCTCTTTATTGCCGTTCTGTCTACTATAGCATCTCTTTGTTTATTGTTAGTTAAGAATGCTGCAAATTTCCGAACTCGGCACTAAAGTCGAAGATTAGCCAGTACGTGCGCACTGGTAAAGCGTATAACTGTTCATATAAGGTTGGCTCCTCGCTTACGGATTTTAGAAATCTTTTAGCTCATCATAGCCTTAAGCTCAACCTCCACAACAAGGTGGCCGACCACGGTGGGGTAAAAGGTAAAAGGCAAAGGTAGATGTATAGTGCGACTCAGATTCAGTGAGTTTCTCGCTGACATTGTGCGCTTTATAAATTAAATTTACTTACTTAATTTACTAGCTCTTAAGGAGCGAACCCCTCACAGAGCCACGGAGCGTCACTTGTCATATAGGATCACACAGTGTTACTCGCCGCCAGACACAGGTGAACACGCCCACCTTAACCCTAGCCAGATAGGCCGGTACTCGATTTACCTACCCCAGAGGGATGGAAGGCTGAGTCAACCTAGGTGGCTGGTTACGTACCGAGATCATTTACCTACCCACAGGCAGTCACCCATCGCAGTACTAACCGGGCCCGGCGTACAATAACTTTGCTGGTTGGATCAAATGCGTTACCAGTACACCACGCTACCAACCCTTACTTGTACTTGGTTACTTGTTTACTTACTTGCTGAATGTCGTGTGCAAAGGCGGAGTGAAGTGAAGCGTGTCTCGGAGATCTTCACGCGGATGTTCCACGACCCGCACGGCAAAGTGTTCAGCGTGTACGTCGACACGCTGGCACAGTTTGTGTCGGCCTACAGCGCCGAGCTCACCGACTGGCTGTACATCTGTCTGACGCGGCTACTCATTAAGACTGGCGTCGATATGCTCGCCTCAGTCCAGGCCAGGATACAGAAGACACTCGACGTTATCAGGTCTATATGAATAAAAATTGTTGTATTTGTTTTAAATCTACTTTAAATTTATTTTAAATTTATTTTCAATTTTTTAAATGTTGCTTGGAAACTGTAGCAGTTGTAGTGATGGTAGTTGTAGTGGTGGTATTGTTCTTTTTCTGTTGTATTCTGCCCTTTATGGTCAGGTTTTCGTTATCATTGACTCCATCTTGCTCGCTCCTGTGCCAGGTCCTTGAGTCGTGAATAATCGATGTACTCGTCACTTGTCTCCAGTAGCCAGCTCGGTAGCATTTTTTTGGTGTTTCCCTTTTCTTTTTTCTCTGCCAGTCGGTATTTATATGTGAACAAAAATTTTTGCTTTTATTTCGAGTAGCCATTATTGGTCAATAGTTCCCAGTGGTCGTGGCTGGCATGTCTCAAATGCTGTGGCGTTGTGGGTCACAAAGTTGGGGGGCAGCAAAAAGTAACATTTTTTGACAGATTGGTGCAAATAAATGTTTGACAGAGTTTTAACAGACATCTGCAAATGTCTGACAGAGAAGAATGCGTGTGCTTAAAAGTCTTGTCGAGAACAGCAGGCAGCTCTACAGCTGACATACGAGATGTGAATTATACACAAGACCACAGCATTGTCCACAGTGCCATAACTGTGAACCACGTCTCCGTGTTACACTCATGTGCACATTATACGCAAGATTTTACGGTAATTTGTGCACGATAAAAATTGATCGTGTATTGTCTTGCATTGTATTGCAGGAGCTCATTTCATGCTGGCTATCAGTTCAGCCTTCTGTCAAAGTTCATTGTCGACCAGACCCAATCACCAAACATCAAGGTTTGCGGTCTTGACTTGTTTCTCGATTTACACCATATGTAGTGATGGCAGCATCTATTTGTTCTTGGTGCAGCAGATTTTGTTGATGTCTGTCGCCAACTGTATCATATCATAACTTGGAAACACCCTCGCCACAACCAAAATGATTGTCTGATTTTAATTTTAGAAGTACCTTGCATCTATCTTGGCTGAAGCAGTTGAAGGCTTGTAACGTGATTGTAAATTGCTGACAAGTATTTGAAACAAAGTAATCGTTTTTTTTTTAATTTTAAAAGCAGCATTTACTGCAGCCCAACATTGCAATTGGCACAGCAATTGCTGCTCGAACTATATAGATGTTGCCACCACATATGCATAAACGTAGCAGTTTTCATTTGCACAGAACAGTTCCGCATATCACTCGATTATTGCATTGCCAGCTTTGTGTGACACTTTCTTGCTTCCTTCTTTCTTCACTGGTCATTTCTGGTGTTATAGTGTTAACAGTTGCATATCTTCTATTGTTGTTATTACAGTTAGTTTAAGGGCTGTTTAGTTTTTACGTGCAACAACAGCTACTGCTGTAGTGCGTCTTAGCCATCGCAATTCTGTCCGTCTGTCTGTCCGTCTGTCACACGGGTGGATCAGTCAAAAACGGTGCAAGCTAGAATTACCAAATTTTTACCATCGGCTGCCTGGAAGACTCAAGTTTAGGAACCGTAAAGCTTTTCCATAAATTCGAAGGGGGTCACCGCGAACGAGGGCGTTAAATGAGAGGGGGGTAGGCAAAAGTTGCTATATCCAGCCGATACGACGTTAGCAGAGCGATAGAGGCGACCTCTGGTGAGTACAAGTAAATAAAACACTATAGACACTATAGCCGCTGGTTGTGGCAGCCTCTGCTGAATGACTTAGACTTTGTTTTACTGTGTTTCAAACATGCACCCCAGCTGTTGCGCGTTTCTGTTTGCGTTAGCAGATCACTTGTGTCAACTGGTATATAAATATGGTCATAGGCTTCATGATGTTTTTATTTAATATATGTGTTAGCACATGGTTTGATTATTAATTAGTGTAGAGGTTTTCCCAATGTTTTTACTCTGTTGAAACCATTTCACAAATGCAGTTGACATATTCTCTCTACATGTTGACAGGCATCTATTACATAGGATACTCGCTTTAATTAAGATGAATTCTCTAACCACTTAATGCAAATTTTTGCCATTTAATATATAAGTTTATTATTTTTTGCACTGAGATGAATAAGAACCTTACTTGTTACAATGTATCACTGCTAGCCAACATTGGCATGTAAAATGTTGATGTCAATTGTCAGGTCCTCATTTTTATATATATTTTATTTTATGGCATATTAGTGATGTTTCTATCTCTTCTGTATAGGTTGGTGGTGGGATTTTTCCACTAGGTGTTTTTAGCTGTGGGCTTTTATGATTTTTACTTGAAATTAATTTAAACTGATCACACTGTGTGTGAAGTAAACGTTTAAATGCTTCATTTTGTTTTTGCACGCGGCTGATGCACTTTTAGATGAAGGTAAAACACTGCATTTATTTTGTTTTTTTGTTTCCAAAATATATTCTGTTTGGCTTTTTAATAACTTGGCTGTTATTTTGTGTTTTGTGATTGTTTATCTTATATTTTTTATGTTTAATGCTTTGTGTGTTTTTAACTCTGCTATTTGTTTAATGTCAGTATTTATTTTTCAGTTTGTTTTATTAACTGGATGAATAACTTTTTCATTTTAACATGTTTAATAGTTATTTTTTTCTGTTATCATATTTTTATTTTTACTGACGACACTAATTCTAATATTATTCTTAGTTAGTACAATGGAATAATATATGTAACATGTAATGATAATGATGTAATAATTATATCGAAAAGAAAAACTCTGCGATCCAAGTGCCATATTTGTTATCAGTAGTAACTTTAAAATGTCAGTGATTTTAAAGTTTGTTTTTGCTTTGAAATCAGCTGAACTACCATACCATTATTATTGATTTTTACTGCGTCGTCTATATAAGAGTTGTTAGTTAGGTTAATGTCAACGCCTTGGCGGCCCTGTTTGTGCTGACATGTTTAAATACTGTTACCAGAGCATGTGGGCTATATTTATGCCGCTTCAGAAACGACTTTGATTCTAGTCACTGTCTTAATACCTGGAAAGTCTCTCTGTCTGTCTGTCTGTTTGTCTGTCAGTCCCGTCTGGCATCTTCTGTGGTGCACGGTCAAGGACTCCGACTGCGGCGTTTGAGTCGTTGGGGTTTAGGTACATGTGCCCCCACTTTGCCCCTACCTCACTCCACGGCCAGCCTGAGGGGACGGGGGTTGAGTTGCCGGCCAGCCATCTGTAGAGTGCTTAGCGTTATGTGTAGTGCTTCGTGACGCCATCTGGCGAATGACAGTGTCATTTATAGGTCCTTCCGCCAGAGATGTGCAGATACTGAAATTTTTGAGTCCACGTCAGTCCGCAGATTTTGACCAAGGATCCGCTGTCAGTCCACGTCGCAACAAGAGAGAAATATTGGATTTTCGTCCGTCCGCATTTGCACGGAATAGGCCTTCCTCTAGTCATTAATACGTAAGGTAGGCCACTACGCATCTTGGCCTGTAGCAGAGTACAGTTTACCAGTACCAGTGCAACCGTGATATACACGTCTCAACACACACCACTTCTATCTGTTTTAAAATTTTGTTAGGAAAAAAATACACTCGTCACGAAACAGGATCCGCATCCATCCGTGTCCGCAAATTTTGTCACGGAATAAGATCCGCGTCTGCCCACATCCGCAAAAAAATCCTGCGGATCTGGATCTGTGGACTGACACGTCCGCAGTCCTCACATCTCTGCCTTTCGCCCTTATATGGTGGATGCTTTGCTAGTTTCTATAATAGAAACCACTGAAGCTGTCCAACTATCTAGCTTGACGTTGATGCTACAGAGATTGATGACTGATTATTGGCGATTGATCAGTGATCATTTATCATTGATAATCAGCTATTGATCGTTGATCATTGATTATTGTTGATTGATCTCTGACTATTGGCCATTGATCAATGATTGTCAGTCAATAGCAAATAGCTATTGATCTTCCATCATTGATTATTATTGATGATCGATGATTGATGACTGCTGCTAGGTGAAGGTATCGCTGCTGACATATCTGCACAGTTTGACACTGATGCTGGAGCCCACTGATCTTGTCAACTCGAGTGACATTCGACTCGCCGTATCACGCATCGCTACGTGGACCACCGAACCAAAGAGCGTCGAAGTTCGCAAGGTATTGCTCTAAACTTAATGTTAGCTCTTCGTGGCACTTGCTGTTAGTTGGTACGTCCTGCTGTCGTTTTTTTGAGCTTCATTTTGTCATTTTTTATCGTTATAAATTATTATTATTAACTTATATAAGAAATGATCTTAAATGTATCGGTCGAGTTATTTAGAACCATTTTCTGAACATTTTTAAATGCAGCACACACTCGCGGTCTATTTTTAGATGCTATCTAAAACACTTTCACTTCTCGTGCTTAAACACGTTGTGCACGGCTGAGGTCATTTTCAACTAATGTGCTATATAAATTATCTACATGTACTTACTTACTTTTTTGTCATATGCGTTTACTGGCATAGGTCTTATGGTGGTGTCATCAATTTGATCATGCTTACATGCATATGTTTAGTTACAATTGTGTTTTTATATTTACTGGTAGTCATGATACTGTAAACGTTAAAAAAATTTCTTTGTATTTTGTGTTGATGTACTTCCAATTTTGGCATAACTGGTCAGTGTTTATCACTTTTGTTAAAGAGCTATCTGATACTGTACGTTTATTTATTTATTAATTCGTTTGTTGGCAGTATTAGTTATACAACATTTTGCATAACTAATAC
>Ga0209671_1005520_pt1 | contig 12817 bp, 10 predicted proteins | sample WorMetHERISLAND2_2_FD_187401 | JGI IMG/M metagenome (GOLD analysis project Ga0209671, IMG submission 187401) | Marine gutless worms symbiont microbial communities from Max Planck institute for Marine Microbiology, Germany - Olavius geniculatus... | ecosystem: Host-associated > Annelida >... | reverse complement strand
AAACTACACCCTTAACAAAACTGTCTCCCTAGAAGGGAAAGAAGCCCAAAATGGAGAGGAAAACTTGAGTCAGAAATTGGGGGAAACCTGAACTGGGGGGCGAAGTTGCGCCCGATTTCGATTCCAGATTTGGGGGGTTAGAAGCCACTGACCAAGACAAGATATAGTAGAAGTGACGGATCGACCTTGGTCAACTCGTCGGTATTTCTTGGCCATGTCGTACATGAACTCGTGTGTATTCTCATAGTTCTCCGACAGACTGGCCTCCAGCAGCGTCTCAATCATATCTCGGTTGTTCGTTTCCATGGCGATCGTCAACGCCGTGCGCCCGTCGTCCAGCGGCTTATCCAGTTTGGCGCCGAACTACACGCACAGAAAATATTGCAATTCACGATTCATGCAGTAACAAGAAAAGCAGGAGATGTCAGCCCCGTACTTATGGGACACCGCGGTCGAAAAGTTAACATTAAATTTCTTTCTATCAGATACATAGACTTTTTAAAATGATTAGTCCAATTAAATTATTAGCCCAGTATTTGTTCCTTCTGTCTGTATGTTCGTCTGTTCCTCTGTCACAACCCGGTACCGATTCAAGCCCAGATGGTCCGTAGTTTGTTGTAGCCAAATTTCGTTCCGTGGGCTGTGGACACTTCCCTCGAACGAAGGCGACAAAAAGAGGTACCCTCTAAAATCGTTATTTTACCGCTGCTAACTCCTCTAGCGTTAGAACGGTTGCAGACAGACACAGACTTGTCGTTTGTCATAACAAGCACTGCTGTCCAGAGGTACCAACATCAAAGACCTTAAACAATCTTGAACTTCCAAAATAGGGATTTTGTGGATTTTTTCTGTTTTTTAGACTGCTATTTTAGTCATTAGTCAGGTTGGCGGCGTGGCGTTGTAATAACGCGTTGAGTCAAATCAACGAAGTTACCCTACGGCGGGCCCGGTTGGTACTTGGACGGGTAACTGTCCACGGTACAAAGCCAAGCCAACTAGGTCGACTCAGCCTTCTACCCTCCGTGGGAAATGAGTACTGGTGGTGGTTACGGCCATCGATAGGGAAGAAACGGTGAGTTCTGCGTAACAGAAGGCCCTGTGGCCAGGACTGCTGGCATACCGACTCAGTCGGTTAAAGGCGCTGGCTGTTAATTAGAGCCGGCCATCCGGCTGACTTGGGTTGTATGCTAGCTTAATTGGGTTTAACCCTCGCCGGCTCAAAGCGCCAAAGGGGATGAGCTTCCTCGCAAAGGACCTAGCTGTCTGTGCGAAATCTTTTTCTTCTTCTTCTTATTTTTCTAAAGTCATCTTTAATCGCCAGGTAATTTCTGTTACTACTGATTGATCTACAATGAAAACGGTTGCAGATAGACACAGATGATGACGATGAAGGACGAATTAACTTTAGCGTGGCGTTAAGTCCTAAGACTAAAAGGACACGTAACAATGAGCCTAAACAGTGAAGTCACGTAATAGTAGTCAGTGCAATGAGTAGTCAGTGCACAGAGTTGCTACTTGACATAACAACTAGTGCTGACATGTTTTTGAAGTACCATCACAGCTGACCTTGAACAACCCTGAAATAGGCTACCAAAATAACTTGGTTTTAGCGAATTTTTCGCGATTTCAAGCTGCGACGCATATTTCAAGAGTGAAAGGCGCCGAAGTTACCTTTAACCGATATTATTGCACGTCTTGTGAGCTTAGCTCAGATTTCTTGTATTTTTGTCACAAGCCAGACTGATACAGTTAAGCTATACGCCGTCGATTTTAGCGCAAGAATGAACGTTTTTTTCTACGACATAACGCGGGTTGCAACGGGGGTGTGCCGGTAAGCTGCAGAGCTTGGTAATTCCTGCTTTACCGTAACTTACCGACTGGTTTTAGCATGCATATATGCGAAACTATCAACCGTGCCTTTCAGTGACCGCATTCCCGCCCATAACAGCGAGCACTGAATCAATTTAGCCTATTTGAATTACTGGAAACTGATGAATTTTACATGAGCTTTGTTAACGCAGACCATAAGCTACAGTTTCCGGTAACTGCGTCCGCATAATACCCCGTTTACACGATGAGCTGGCTCTACGAGCGGACGACGTGCACTCGTCGTCAAGCCAGCTCGTCGTATAAACGAGCCACAAGGTCCATCAATGCTCGATGATTTACCAAAAAATGACTCACATAAAAAGACAAAACGAAAAAAGAAGACAGGAAACTTTGGCGTAAAGGTCTTAAATCAATAAACCCGTAGCCACTAGCCGCATACTGGTAGTGCAAAAGAGCGGAAGAAAGAAAACCCATACGGGCCGCTTACAGCGATGAGAACGTCGACAACGGTTCGTCGTCGGTTGATGACTGCCACTAGGACTGCAGTGGCGCCACCGTACGCTGGGTTCTTGAGCTCTACGTCAGCGCCCTGGTCCACGAGGAACTCCACCATCCGGGCACTGCCGATACGTGCCGCTTCAGCCAAAGGTGAACTGCCGCCCGGCCCTACCTTGTTCACGTCTGCACCTGTTGTTCAACAGTTACATGTGACAACATCATTATGCGGTCGTCCCATGCGCCGCACTGCGCGTCTTGGGCGTCCGTCTGTCCGTCAGTCTGTGCTGTGCCGTGCGGGTTTCTTCGTCAAAAACAAAAAAAGTAGAAAATCAAGTTGGCGCGAACGCGTCTACATTCAAAAGATAAATGATGATAATGATAATTATGAACATTCACCTGTCAAAAAGCAGGTATGCAAATTTTCAGTTCAAAAGCGCACGTAAAAAGAAAGGCTCACGAAAATGTCCAACGTACAATGTCACATCATTCTGTACTTACGGATAGCGTGCGAGTTATAAACATTTCGGTTTAATACCGCCTGGCTGACTGTCGTTCCGCTACTCTGTAGCTCTGCATACTGGCGCTATACAAATATGATTATTACTCTTACTATTACTAACACACTCGTAAATGGCAAACAAAATCAGTGCAAGACAGGACTTTTGTTTACCATGAGATGGAGACCCCGTGACACTGGTTAAAAGTCGCATATGCCTACGTGAGTTCGATTGAGATATTGGTGCATAAGCTTACAACAGACTTGGATAATTAGAAATAGCTGCTATGCGCCTCTTGTGTTTGTAGAAAGTAGGGGGTGAGAATCAGCTGCAGACCGTGTTTCTGTAGCAGTTGGATGATGTCGAGTACGTCGATGGTGGTCAGCTGTGCGGCGACTGTCAGCGGCGTCAGTCCTTCGTACCGGTAGCGCCAGACCTCCGCGTCCGCCTGCTGTCCCCCGTCACGTGCGTCGACCGTCGACTTCTCAAACGCACCGAACGGCAGGTTCACGTCCAGATCCACGTCGTAACGCAGCAACGACTTCACCAGCTGCCGGTCGACGCTGACCACCGCGTCGTACAGCTGCGACGAGGCGAACGTCTTCATCAGGTGATCGGCGTCGCCGCCCACTGAGACCAGCAGCGCCGTCGCCTCGACGTCTCCGAGGAGGATCGCCATGTCGAGCGGAGTCAGACCGAATGTCTTCTCAGTCGCGTCGACCCGACATCCGCCGTCGATCAGCCGCTGAAGCACCTGGCAACAGACACACAGACAGCTATTGCCAGACAGACAGAGCCTTGCTTAGCGGCATGCCAGAGGTTATTTCGTGCCGCGGTGGTGGTGTCAACAGGCAAATCTGTCGACGTTGACGCGTATGCGGCTGTCCGTCCAGTTACCAAAGCTTTTATTTGCAGACAGAAAATTGGGGCTAGTTTGCAGTCAGCGGAGGCGGCGCCCAACGTACCTGAACCGGTCAGGGATCCTTAAGTACCTACACACTAACTAGATGTCCGCCATTTTCTCGGTTTTTCTTGACGTTTGGCGATACTGAAGATTTGCTTTCAAACTGGAAACTGACACACCACTTACTCCTGCCCTGGGGAGCTCTCACGCCAATTTCGGTGATTTTACGCCTTTTTGTTTGCGAGTTCGGAGTCCATATGCAACAGACGGACAGACAAAACGCGTAATGCAGCCCAATGGACGTGCCTAACGACCGCGTTAACAGATAAAAAGAACTAATTATATGACAAGAAGTAAAATGTGTAGAAATACCTTAGAGAAGCGGTCTACGACGGAGTCGACCTGGCGCTCGAAGTCTGTCTCGGCTGTACGGGGGAACGGATCCTGTGAAGGTTTGATCCGCGGCACGGAATCTGCAAGCTTCTGCTGCGCTATCAGACGGCGCTTGCGACGCCGCTTACTGGCGCCGCATGACAACAGGTTGTCCAGAACTCCTGACTTTTGTACATCACGCTGCTCCTGCATCTTGTCCTGTTCATTCAACATATACATGGTTACCCATAAAGGCATGTTATGCATAGCTTCAAAACTTCATGCGGATGATAGTTTCATGAACACTAACTAACCTACCACTAATGGATCTAGCAACAGTTTTTACTGTTTTGGTTCCACAGAAATTCAGAATGTTGATCGACTGATTTACGAAACACTATACCGTTAATCGTTAACTTGCACACAGAGAAGTACATTTATTTTGCAGTACAGTAATCGATAAAACCCTACCAAGTGCTTACTATCTTACAAACGTCAGAATTCTAATAATTTATAATGGTATTTAACCACGTTGCGTAGCAGCGTGTGTAAGTATACATTGGCAACACTGATGGCGATAAACTATTAACGTTGTGCTGGCATCAACCGTCTGGCAGTGCCTCCGTTGGCCTCTGTCGCCAACTGAACTTTCCGTTAGCGACTCAAAACTTATTTGTTCGCCAAATCCTTTTTCTGAATAATCCCTGGACTGGACACCATCTAAACTCTTTCTAGTGGACCAAGCGGTAGTTCGTATTACTTAGGCCACTTTAAAAATCCCGCTTTCATCGACTGACTGAGAACGCAGGTAGCCTATACGTACACGTCTGAGTTTCCAGACAGCTTCGACTCGGCGTTTGATCGCCATCTGGTCGTTCTCGGCGCTGTCGCCGGCCTCCAGTCTGCTGCCAATCGTCATCATCAGTCGACCGACCCTCTCCAGCTGATCCACGCTCTGACCACCACCGCCACCAGTGCCTCTCCCTCCACCAGTAGCAGTGAGGCAGTCGGCGTTCATCTCCACCCACTGCCTCAACGCCACGTCCAGGTCTCGTCTGTTCAACCCGTCAGCGATGTCACCGCCACACGACGCCGCCAGCGCCTTCACAGTCCACATCAGCAGCAATACTCATTGGGCGAAATTGTTCTTAGAGCGCGAACGCTTTCACCTATTCCTACACATATCTCCGTAACGTGGTCTGTATGTCTGTCATCTGTCGCATTCGTGCAGCCTTAGATGGATTAAGATGTTGTTTTGAAGCTACTCTGGTGGGAGTCCAACGACATCTGTTATGGGGTCTCTGACCCCACGGAAAAGGGAGATTTGGCGGTCGTATTGCAGCAAAAAAGTGCAGTTGCAAATTGTGACCAAACCGTCACCGTCACCCTATGCGGCCACCTAGCGAATACAAAGAGGGAGTTGGGTAGACTGACCGCTACGATTTTGCCTTTTGCCAAATAATTTCGGTCGTCTTATAATCATTTCACACATCGTTTTAATGGCTCGAAGCCCTTTACAGCGCCGAACCAACAGCATCAACGCACTAATCACTACAGTTATTATTACACGTAATAACGAGCTGAAGTGGGATGTGCGTCATTTTCTGAAAAATTATTACGTCCGGTCACCCTTATCTTTTACCGTTAGAAGCGAAAATTTACACACTGGTTACTCTTGCCCTGCCAAACGTTCAAAGCAATTTTGTTTTTTTACTGAGCTTTTCTTGTTTTCGAATTAGCAGCCCGTACGGGACAGACAGACACATAGACGGACGGGCAAGGCGCGTAGTGCGGCCTATTATAGGATGGTCGCGTAAATTAGTGTAATAAGCGTAAATACTGCAAGATAAACTGTCGTAAGATTACGGCGGAACTAACTACCTTGAGCTGTGCTCGTTTGCCGACGATGGCCAGATGAAGCGCGGAGTGTCCGAAATCATTAGCGGACGCTGGGTCAGCGCCGGCGTCCAACACCAGCTTGACCAGTCGTTCATCGGCATAGCCAGCGACCAGCAACAGAGCGTTCATGCCGAGTACGTTTCGACGATTCACGTCAACGCCCGCTTGTAACAGCTGAGATATCACCTCACTCGACTTGCTTCCTATGCAGTGAATGATCAACGATATCGTGCTTCATTAAACTGAGCACAATGGATGGAGCAACAGCATTACGGATAGGTACGTGATAGGCTGCGTAACGGTATAGGACGTCGGACTTTCGGTTGTGGGTTCAACTTACAGTCGGGTCGCCACCAAGTAACAACTTTGGGCAAGTTCATCAAGCGATATAATTTGGTAGCGGCCAAGTGACGGTGACACTCTGCGGCTGGGAAGGTCTATCTCTGGCGTTGCATTGGCCGTAGTTGCGCCACATACGTACTTTGTATAAGTGCTATGTACGGGCTCACCCGCTCAGTGGCCTAAGACAAAAAGGTTAGCACCCCAGCTATGCCACCTATCCTCAGATGAGGTACAGTATACCCTCCACTTTTCTGAAGATTATATATGCATCTTTATTCACCATGAGAAGTAGCAAACAAATACAAAATAAAAGAGAAAAACGTAACTAATTACAGTTCATATAACAGTTCATATATAGACTGAAGGGCGTATATTGTACAACTGTATATATTTCCTTATCGCAAGCCCATCGCATAAAATTTTGAAATCACAGTGTTACCTGCCACCCGCCAGGCGAATGTACCACGCTTTAACCCCAGACAAGCAGGCCGGTACTCGATTTACCCACCGTGGAGGGATATAAGGCTGAGTTGACCTTGCCTACATTTAAATCGTTTAGTTGTCCGCTGATTGGGAGTTGAACTAACGCCCTCTCGATCGTCGGCATCGATCGTCCAGCGACCTAACCGTTATGCTTCTAAGCTACCTAAAACAGTTTAACATACGCTCATTACACTGCATACGTCTAGGCCCATATAGGCCTACACAGCAGTAGCGATTATCGAAGCTATCTTTTGCGAGAAGCTGACAAAGACATTTTGTTCAGCATTTCTCACTGCATTAAACTTTTCTAACGTAGCTAATGGACTGCCAATAGAGGCCATGGTTTTATTACCACAAGCACATCAAAGTGATTAAATAGAATACAGTCATATGTCACGATGCGCTGTATAGGCCTATTTAATGGCCAGCCATTAGGCAGTGGTACATGTAGAAAAGTGCATTGTGGCGTACAGGGTTTTAAATCGAATGATAACTCAGAGAAAGCTACCACTGAGGCAACGGTGTAAGCCTATAACATTTTCTAGAACTAGGGCTATACATTTTGCCAAAATTAGAATTATTCCCCTGATATGGTAGCAAAAAAATGTAAAGTCTTTCCGAGCCTTACGGCCCATAGGGCGGCGCTGATCTCTGTTTCCTAAGGCCCTCAGCCAGACAGCAGTTTTTACACTGTGAGAACACGGATAAAAATCGCGCGGTGTGCCTGCTTACGTCTCAGCGGTGAAGCCCGTACCAAATTTATACTGCTTGGTGACAGAGGCACATGATTGTGTGTGTGAACAACTTGCCTAAGGTCGTTACCCGGCAGTGTCCTGGTGCGGAGTCGAACCTGCGCCTCTGAGTTACCTCAGGATTACAAGTCCGACACGTTACCGTTAGACCACTGAGCCACACGATATGGTATGGTACCGGTAGCCCAAATTTTGGACCCTGCCTCAACGGACAACTGCGGAGTCGGCGGCTACGCAAAAACGAACGTAAGAAAGTACGCAAAAACGCAGCTGACGCAACAGCTAACGCGGAAGCATAAAAGCGGCGGCGTCTGCTCCTGCGTTGCATGCGTTCCGATGGATGGAAACCAAGTTGTAGTACTGTATCGTTTAATCCAAGGTCATCTTCGGGTATCTAACAGTCACGCGTAAATTGACTCGAGCAGCCTACCAGCCAGTATGGCTGGGATTATGGCGGGACACGTTCACCTTTGTCAGGTGGCAAGTATAACAGCGTGTGTGATCCCATGTGACAGGTGACGCTCCGTAGCTCTGAGATGGGTCTCCATGCACGACTAGCTACATTGTACTATATATATTGTAATATTGTACTATTTAGCGATAACTGAACGCTGACCTCCGAAGGCGTAGCTGAGAGCCGTGCTGCCCTGCTTGTCGACCGCCTGAACTCTTGCTCCTCGCGACAACAACTCACGCACCACTTCAGCGTGTCCGTGGTACGATGACGTCATCAATGCGCTGGTCCTCAACTCCGTGAATCTGCCGTTCACCTTTGCGCCGTGTGTCAACAGCACCTGTACAAGCAAACCAATTCGCATCGGCGCGCCGACCGCTGACTCATGTTCAAACTCCACCGCACGATTAAACACATGACACTCTCCGTTATGAATATCACCATAGCCCTACTAATACGGAAAGAAAATAAGTAGGACAACTTTGGAAGTTTCGGTACAGGTTTCGACGACTTCCGTACATTTAATAACACGCAGTTAAGTAAATTTTAGGTGCCGATCTTGCACTAACTCCAAAGTTCGTCAACTCAGTGTGGTACAAATAGTGCAGGTTGTCCAAAAACGGATTTGAAAGTTTCCGAAAGCTGCACTTGACCGGCGGTTACAATTTCGCCAGAAAATTAAAAAAAACATCTGCAACTACATCAAAAACGAGAGTGACTATCACACTTCGGACCGTGAACTTGAACAATTTTTTGTGAAAGCAGTTTAACTATTCGTGACACGTGTACAAAAACACTGCTTCCAAAAGAAATGTCGGCGTCTAGTGCCCACATGCGTGCTGCCGTCCGTCCAGCAGGACCAATTTGCACTCGAAACCGGAGCCACCCTAGGAGCCGAATAATCCACTACACTTCAGTAAACAACTATAACGAGATACTCGATTGTTGACGTCCGGTGAGTGACCTTGAACATTTGCATACCGGCTACTACTGTCCAACGCTTTTTTCGAGTTAGAAGCCGTACAGGACGAACTGGCGAACAAAACTCGTATACTGGCGCCTATAGGACGCATGACAATGTATTCGCATACACGAAAAAAGCAAAGTATCAAAGCGAAAGAGCAAGACCTTGACGGAGCGCAGTTTGTTGAGAGCGCACGCCAGCGCCAGCGGCGTCATCCCCGCGTGCTGCTCGCTCACTTCTTCACTAAACTCTTCATTCGACACATTTCCTGCCGCCAGCGACCGCTCCAACTACAACAGAACTTTGCACTTTGATAAAAATTTACTTCGTAACGCAAAACCGTACGTTCTGTAGGCTTAAATAAAAACGTACAGTCAGTCGATTAAGTGCTAACATTTTAAAGAATATCTTTATGCCTATTTACAGAACATCAATACAAATGCCTATCAGCAGTGCATATAATCATTTCTTTTTCATCACAGAAAAACTACTTTCTTGATTTGTTGCACTTGCCGTCAAATAACTAACTCGTTTCTCGAGACACCATAAATGTAGACCATACCCGCAGAATTTTATGACAATTTATCTGAGTTTCAAAAAAGATAACAAAAATAAACTGAAAAACATGCATAATTTCCCTGGAGACAAAATTTTAATTGCTGTTAACAATGACTAGCATAACAGACCAAATCTGCGTCGTCGGCCAAGATGGCAGCGTGAACATTGCGCAGACGATCAACCGCCGAAACCGGCTTCGTCTTTGCATCTGGCATCACGCCATTTTGCACAAAATATTACAGGACACATAAACAGTCAACTGCAAACAATAGCAGGTACATTCAATTCCTGTTGAAAGAAACGAAGTGAGGACAAGCAAAATAAACCTGAAGACGAAATGGCTATAAATAAAATCATGATATAAGCCGCTGCAAGGTGCTGACAATTTAACAAGTCTACTGCATAAATGTCTCACTATAGTCCTGATGTGCACATAAAACTGAATGTGAGCGCCCAGCCACCCACATATCTATTTTTTCAAGTAGGCCTACTGCAATTTGATTTTAAAAAGTATTTTCACACTTCATGAATTAGGCCTATAGTTGAAGTTGAAGGCCTGTTTTTATCACATCCTATAATATTCTTATTAATCCTATTGCTGCTGGGTATCAACAGAACGTTTCGCCATTGTGTCAGCTCGCTTCCAGCCTGCCCCTCCTCCCGCCTTAAGGCCTTACAGACCATATGCCACCTGGACGCTTCGCCACCTGGACAATTCGTCCTGTAGACGACTCGCCACCTGGACACTGTCATCACACTGGGAAACGTCCAGAGGCAAATCGTCCAGGTGGTGAATACGAAATGTTAAAGAATTGGGCACCAAACTGATTACAGTTATTTGAGGCAAGTCTGTTAGGCCCAAGGCTTGCAACAAATTATTAAATTACTGTAGCCGAGTAGCATGCTGTAACGTGGTGAAATATGTATAAGCGTCAACTGTTCTCAACATAGTCAACTCTTTTCAGCTGCGTTGGACAATCGAATGCTAACCGAGACGCCATGTGATAATCGCAATTGTGAGAATGAAATGTGGTTTTTATATTTTAGACACAGGATATTTATCCGACAGCCGTATCAATAGTCTAGTAGAAAGGCAATCGGAAAAATATCTGGTCCTACCCGGGTCGGCTATTTATCCGGCCACCGACTTGGACGGCCTTAGCCTGTACGTACGAGCACTCGCCGCAGTTCGGGTGCTCATAGGACCGTCGCAGAGACACGACGGCAGCCGGCCAACTGACGACCTCAACCCTAGCATGTAGGAACACACGGATCGCCAGTCGGCAAGTTTCGTACTAGCTGCAGCAGCGTCGAATTTATCATCAGTATTATACGCTTCAGTTTTGGTGTTCATCATAGTCACATAAATCTCTGAAATACGCTAATCCTAACCCTAAACTGTACACCATATTAACGCTAATTCTTATCACAACGCGTAAGGCTATTACGCCGAGCGACATTGGTGCAGGCTCCTAGCGAGTGCGATTGAGTTTTTCGTTTTCGTTCATTGCCGGAAATATAGCCTATGGCTGTTTTTACGGCTGTTGGACGAATTGTCACCGCGTATAGGCCTATCTTAATACGGGATACAAGCTCGTACCAAAATCTACTCAGTCAGAAGACAATCCGTGATTAAACCTTATCTTAATTCATGTGAAGTAGTCTTTAAGGTCTTGTGAAGGAAAGCAAACATTCTAGGTAGGCCCTCCCTAATCAGCAATTACATATCACATGTAGGAACATGGCGTTGGAAGTGTGAAGGGGCCATGGCGAGCGCGTGGAGCGCGAGCCTATAACGGGGGTCTGTTTTTTTGGGGGGGGAGCAAGAGCTATGGCCTGCTCTCCCGTGCCAAAAGTTGGGGGAGCAGCTGCTCCCTCTGCTCCCCCTGTTCCAACGCCCATGTGTAGGAAGGCGCCGAATTTTCGGCTGTCCTATCCAGCGCTAACAGAAATCAGGATGCTGTACAGGTGTAAAAACTCATTGTTTTACCTTTACGAGCTGCAGCCATCGTATAACGGATCGACTCACATCACGTAATAACCGTGTTAACTTGTGTGTACGGCAATCAGTGAGCAGGCTTCTCAGGTGTACGCAGCCAGCCGGCTAGACAGTCACGTGACCGCTCAACCTACGTACGTGGCCCAACCTACCTGTGCAGCCTATACACGTATGTTTACTTACTCACTGCACAGGTGCGCCCCATCGGCATCCATTCATGCCAAGCCGGCTTCCGGCTAACGGGTCAATAATTTGAGTGCAATTTGCAACCATGATCGAAGCCGACTCAATTCACACTCAAATGGAGTCCGACAGGCACTGGACACAGCCATATCATTTTAGCCGACCGTACTTACCTAACGGTCGAGCTTACGGTACGGTTGACGTCTGTCGTCCGTCTGTCACGAATGTATTGTGACTAAACGGTGCGAGATAGGGCCAAAGTTGCTATTGATCACTAATAAGAAACCACACACGCCCTTTCAAATGAGATGAAAATCATCGACCTTGAATGATCTTGAAGGTCACTGACAGCCAGTATGGTCGACTATATTAGCGACAGCTGGGCTTCTTGTCTTGCTTACGCCTGCCTCATGTCACGTATTATAGTACTTTGACGGTTAAATTTCCACTACAGAATTTATAACTGGGTACAAGCAGCACGTAACGACCATGTTTCTGATGACAAAATAATAATATTGTTATTTTTAAAACAGAATAAAATGTACATGTCACAGATGTAGGAGATAGACACCGTCATTCTGAATTTTCTACAAAAACAGAGCCATGTAATAACACATTGTTATTACTTTATTAAATTTTTTAACAAAATAATGCTTTCAACAAAAATGAACGTATCTTGTTCAGGTTGCAATTTCAACCATACACAAAAGTTGCACGAAAAATGTCAAGTTTTATACACGAGACATTTTTAGCCAACGTTTATCAACAGAAACGGACTTTTTACGCACGAAAGCAGCTACTGCTTTCAGCACGTCTTAGCCATCGCAATTCTGTCCGTCTGTCTGTCACACGGGTGGATCAGTCAAAAACGGTGCAAGATAGGATCACCAAATCTTTACCGTCGGCTGCTTGGAAGACTATAGTTTCAGGAACCGTAAAGCTTTTTCATAAATTCAAAGGGGATTATTCTGAACGAGGGTGCTAAACGAGAGGGGGTGGGCAAAATTTGCGATTTTTGGCCAATAAGTCGCTGTATCTCAGTAACGGTGTGAGATAGGGCGTAGGTTACTATTAATCACTAA
>Ga0209671_1005519_pt1 | contig 12817 bp, 5 predicted proteins | sample WorMetHERISLAND2_2_FD_187401 | JGI IMG/M metagenome (GOLD analysis project Ga0209671, IMG submission 187401) | Marine gutless worms symbiont microbial communities from Max Planck institute for Marine Microbiology, Germany - Olavius geniculatus... | ecosystem: Host-associated > Annelida >... | reverse complement strand
ATCAACACGTCGACCACGCCCACAAAAGTGACATTGTTTGTAAACAACATTAATCATACCTGACTTCAGTCTCCCGATTACTGAAAAAGAAGTAAAGCAAAATTGATAAGTCGAACTTCTGAGTCATTCTTCGACTGTAAGTTACGAGGTAATTTTCGTCATATGCACAGATTTAGACGAACAGCATACATTACTAGTTAAGTAGTTATGATGTTGCTTCATTCTTTGGTCATTTTCTTTTGACATGTTAATGAAACAAATTGATTGGCTTTACCTATGTGTACCGGTAGTTGCCATTGCAGTGAAGCAGAGCAGGGCAGGGCAGGAAATAACCTTAGTATTTGTAAAAAAAAAAACGTTTTAGTGTACAACAATCAGACAGAAAATTACAATCCAGGGAGAACGTACTATACACTTTTCTCCCAGTCAAATCAATCCATAAAAATTATTTTTAAAATCATAATTAAAATACGTAGTTAGGACTTTTAATTCAAATTGCACACCAAAAAAACAAAATCTGGATTGAGGAATTTAATAGTTGTCAACCTGCAAAAAACAAATTAAGGGTTTTTTTTACCACAATAAGCCTAAGGCTGCATTCACATAAACACGAGTACAAGTCCGGCACTGTACGGGTTCCCGTACATGAATTTTGGCAAACACGAGTTTGCATGTATTTCAATGGCAGCCGATCACACACATATGAGTACAGGTTACCTGTAAATTTCACTCGTACGAGTAGTTTCTGCGCAGATCATGTTTTTATACAACCGGTGTGAAGTAAAATACTCGTAAATAACAATAATACAATGTACGAAAGCTATGGCACATATTTGACGTCAGAACTGACGTCATTGTAAAATTATTCATTGTCAGAAATTTGCTGTTTGTAAAAATAGTAACTTTGTAGTGGAATATTGTTGTTTTAATGGCAAAGCATTTCCTCGATTCGATTTCAATGCGAATTTTTAATATGGCCGACATGTGTTGAGTCATGTGCTTGTACAAGTGACCATGAACGTTCCACTCATACGAGTGAAGCTTCAACGGGCCATAAACGCAAACCCGGACACGTACACGTACTTGTGTTTATGTGAACGCAGCCTAAATGTAGTTGTTCATCACAAATCAACATCAAAATTACACTAACACATGCTTAGCATTTGGCCATTATTATTACTAGTCTTTTTTTATTGACTCTGGAGAAATAAAATCCCAAATAAGTTTAAAAAGTTACAACAGAAAAATGACTTTTGCAAAACTTACAATGATGCAGGGTTACTTAATATGCACAACACTGCAATCCATAAAAGTTGTTGAAAAACATATGCAAAAATACAAAAAAAATACGGAAAATAACATAAAACCAGTTGAAAAACAGAAGTAATGGTTGTTTGATTCACACACAAATGTAATAAACAATCTGCTTGTATAATGTGAATATTCAGTCCAATTGTTTACAACAGAAAAATGGCATAACAACTTCAAGACAAAACCAATACATGCTTTCACATATATTACATCTCACACCATAATGTGCCATCATTCAACAAATTCCATTTCCATCCAGTAAAATAAAATTTCCAAAATTTTACAAGAACAAGTGCAATAGTGAACTGACTAAAATCAAGATCAAGTTATTTAAGGCCAAGACTAACAACATCAACCAAAACTGCAAAAGCAATCCACAAGAAAGAAATGCTAACAAAACCCTACATTTTTTAAAAGAAAATTAAGTTATGATATTTATTAAAATGCATCAATGAATGACCAATGAATGTACATCCTCACTTCCCGTACTAGCCAATTAGTTTTGAATTTACCACATCAGAGTTAAAGGCCAACAATGAACGAAACCTGTGGCACTTTGGAGGAAGGGCAATCCCTCTGGGCAATCCCCTTAAATTTAAGCTTGTTGGAAGTTTCTTCTCATTGGAAAGCGTTCATCCAAAAATACCAATTTCGGCTGAAAGTCCCCTTTTTAAAAAAACTTAGGGGCAAAATTAAAATCACAGACAATCTGATACCTCCTGTTGATAATTTGCAGCTGTCTGTCAAAAAATTGCAACTTCTTGTCCCCACTCTTTTAACCCATGATGCTGCTGAATTCAAAACCGACAAAAAACCAAAACACTCCATTGTCATCTGTCATCGAAAACAACAGGTTTGTCTTTTGGCTTTGCAGACCTAGCAAACTGAACAACAATGGGCTTCCCATGCAGCTGGAAACCATTCGTATCCTCCAAAGCATCTTTTGCACACTGATCGTTGGCCAGTGTGACAAAAGCCTGTCCCTTCATCCTACCCGTCAAAAGCTGTACATAAAACATAGACTTCTCCAACTCCACATTCCAGTCAATATACCGCCCAAATATGTAGTGCAGGTCCTTTTCAGTAGCTTTCTTTGACAGGTTCTTTATGTACAATCGACTAGTCGGTTCACCGGGATTGTAGTTCTTGAAAATGTCCAGCTGTGATCTCTCTTTGTCCGATAAACGGCCACGGCATAGTCGTCGAGACGTTATGAAGTCCCGCTCACCCCATTCTTCATCCGCTTCATCTTCACTGTCTGCAGTCTCGCTTCGTTCTGGATGAATCTTGCCAAAACCACCAACAACCACTGGTGTTTCGGCTTCGGTCGATTCATCTGGTTCTAACTGACTTTCTGCAGCACCACTATCTGGCTGAGATGGTGCTTCACTTGCAATCCTTTTAATCTCAATTTTCTTCGCAGCGGTCGGATGTGGTTGCTCGAACACGTCTTCGACATTCTGTGTTGGGACAGTCGGCTTCGGCATAATTCCAGTGATCGCCTGCATCTGAGCTTGCATCTGAATCTGAAGTCGAAGCTTCTTCCGTCTTGAATGATGCTCCCTTCTCCACGGCCGTTTCACCGTTTCTGCTTCCGACACTTTTCTCACATTTTCTGTGTCACTCTCTAATTCCGATTCCTCTGAGCTGGAGACCTCCATGTCCTCTCTGTCCAACACGTCCGGTTCTGGTGGCTTAACAGTCTCAGGAGGCAGAGGTGGTGGTAAACCATCTGGAATTGGTGGTGTCAGTGTCTGTAAACCAAATGGTGCGGGCAAGTTCATCTTATTCATCAGGTGCAGAACTTGCACATAGAACTTGGGAACGGCTGCCATTGCGTTGGCAATGTTCGTCAGGATGGTGATTGTTGGTGCAGGATATACATACTGGAGTTGTGGATCAAGTGGATATTCCAAGTTCCATTTTGGAGCCATAGCATTAATGTATTCAACGATTCTCCTCCTGCCCTCTTTCTCCGTATTCTCATGTCTCTCAGCCATCACATCTGTTCATGTACAGAAATAGTATTAATATCAAGCAATCAGCTACAAAATTAACTATTCTTTGCTGTACATTTTGTAACTGTTTGGCTTTCCTAAGCCTTGGCCAAAAAGCTGTAAATAATTAATAGCTCCGTGAGCTTAGACCAACTTCTGGCAGTGGAGAACAAATTCTTTAGAAAAATATTATTGCAATAGCGTTACTTTACTTTCTCACTGACAATACTGACAACAGTGACGAAATTACAGACCTACGTAAACTAGTACCACATGGAAATGCCAGAGGTCCCGATGTATAGAGTATGTCTAAGCATACATTCAAAGTAAAGTTCTAAATGTCCTAGTACGCTACTCTTGTTTCTGCACACAGTTTTGCAGTGAAAATGATAAATCTGAATAAATAAACAAATGCGTTGTGCGTTTTAGTTGACATAACAAGTTAGGTGTACCATATAATACACTTATCTATGAACAATGCCTAACATGTTAGGCATCAAAAACGCAGTTAACTTCTACAAAGAATATATAACATTTTAAAAAATTGATGTGCTTTACTTATTTATTTATGTACGAGTTTTGAAGGTGAAGGTCAAGCTGTTACAAAATGTAAACATTTGTGTAGTCTTTTTATTTTACTTTTCTGTTTGTTAAACAAAGTGTGATTTCATTGCGTATAGGGACTACAGGCAAACGCAAGCTACGTAAGAGAAGATTTAAAGGTTGTTAAAATGTGACTGCCATGGTGCAAAAAATAAGACACTCCATGGACTATCATAGGGCTCACTGTGCAGAGAATACATGCTGCTAGTTGGAGCAGTAATTTTCAATGTAAAATTTGCATGTTTCCAAATTTCGTAATACAGAAAGACGTTTGTTGTTTTTTTCGCACAAAACATGTTGATAGCAAAGTGTTTTTGCTAATCATGTGAATGTGGATGAATGTCGTAAAGTATGTTTTCATGGTAGTGTCGCATCTGTTTTAGTTTAATATTGCATTAATTTTTCACTACCCCCATTATGAAGTATATGTTGTGCTATTTGCATTTGCTACAGTCAGCTACATTGAAGTATGGACAAGTCAGAGAAATTACTGCAAAGAGAGTTAATATTTTATGTTAATGGCAAGAAGGTATGTTAGCTGTTCAAGATGATCACCATTCGAGCTGATTTGATATTTCCTTTGCTGAACAAAGTATAATATATATTGTGTAATAATATTTTTGGTTTATTGCTGTGTTTACTTACATTATCAGATGCAGTAGTGTTGGTCATTTTTACAGTATTTTGCAGCATGGACAGATTCACTGTTAAACTTGCATCATATCATGGAATGTTACATTGCCATTATGATTGTTGTTATATTACACCAGAATCTGACTCAGATGTTGTGCTGCCTGAATAATAGTTTTATTCCACTGCTTTCTGTTATTTTTCACAAAAATTTGTCAAACTGAGCAGTGTGTGACAAGGGAAATTCAACAGGTTGCAAAAAATCATGAACCAGACCTCTTATCTTTTTCGGGGGATTTTAACTTACTAGTTTTTGTTTGCAGATCATTAAGTGCAATCCAGATTCGTGTTTGATGCTGTCGCAGTTTCTTCGAGAAGATTGTATCTTTTGCATTATGGTTTCTTTAATTGACTCTGCAGTAATAGTTTGAATTAAACACAGTTGAATATTACAGTTTCGGAGCTTTGAAAGCAGGTAATTGATAATTTATTATATATTTTGATGGCGTATTATGTAAATAGCACAGCACATGCCACATTGAGAGGTTCTAAGTGTACACAATGAAGTTCTAAATAGCTCTGAATTAAGTTTTTAAAAATACTAAATTACAGGTAGAAACACTATGTTCATGTGGAGGAATGACTCATCTCAACAGTGTCATGAAAACATGATGCATTCTTAGTGCATATTACTACAAAATACAGCTTGCATAGCAATTCTGTGTGTTAGTTGTACTGGTAATGAGTGCTTGTCAATTTGCGTCATATTGTCATTGACACTGCACAAATACAGTGAAGCTAACGGGAACAAAGATAGCATGTGATGAAGGAGGATGCGGCAGCTGTACTGTACTTATCTCAAAGTTCGATCGCTCTGCTGCAAGTATCAGGTAATTGCTTTTGATTGTTTCATTCTAACACTGATGGATTCTAATGTTAATTGGTTTGATTCTGATATCTTTCTGATTTCAACCAGTATGTATGCCATCAAATAATGGCCCGGCTATGTTTCATGTTTTTTCATTTATTCAAAATAACTCAGAAATTGCTTTTAGATGTTTTCTAATATTCTTTTGATTTCTGCCAATGAGTAGGTATCTATCTGTGTAGTTTTCTGCACTGGCTAATGATGCAGCATGCACTGTATTTGTTGCTTTTTTTTCATCAGAAAAATATATTTAGATATCTGCTGTTGTTGTGTATATGTTGTCTTCTGTTACTGTTTAGACATTTGTTACCTACCAGTATTAAGTTGAGGCAAACTTGAATTGGCACTAGATTTATCGTGAGTGCAAAATTATGCCCTCGATTTCTCGGTGTCTAGAAAGATGCAAAGCTATATAAATGGTTTGTTCTAATTTGTAGTTTATTTGCTTGTGCTATTGTCTGTTTACTGATGATTTTGTATATTGATGATTACTAGACAAAAGCATATTCTTTGTATAAGCACTCTGTCTGAAGACAAAAAGCTGCATTTTGGATGCCTAATGCATTAGTGTTAGTTCATAGATATGTATATTAAAATGCGCTAATTTATGCATGTTGACCCAGTACTTTTAATAGTTTTAGCTAATAGTTTTTATTTCTGCTGACTCTTTTTGGCACGGTAGATGAAACATTAGAAAGAGTTAGCAGAAATTAAAACTATTAGCCAAAAAGTATTAAAAATATTAAAAGTATTGGGTCGACATGCATAAATTAGCATATTTTTAATGTATTTATTTGTGAACTACCGGTAACACTAACACGGTAGGCATCTGAAATGCAGCTAATGGAATGGCTAATGGAATTATGCAGTAGAATAGTTAACTTGATTATGGTGTTTGTGGTAGGCATTACTCTTCAGTTGCATGTCTTACTCCAGTGTGCTGTCTACATGGTCTTGCTGTTACAACCATTGAGGCTCTTGGCAGCACAAAAACTAAACTGCATCAGATCCAAGTACTGTCTACTAACTTTGTTTATTTTATTTAATTTTTCACATTAAAATCATTTGCAAAATACAGAAAAGTTTAAAAACAAAACAATTAAAATGTGAAAAGTAATGAGAAACAGTAAGTAGGAAATGTACAACTGAGCTTAAAATAAGAATGTTTTTGTTATTTCTTAGGCACTTCTACAGCATCTGTATTTTGCACATCTTTTCTAGCTGAGAAATTGTGGGGATTGTGCAGAAGGAAGTAATTCCTCTGAGCACAATCTGTGTATTTATTTAGTTATTATTATTAGTTCGTTTACTACGTACACAATAAAAACCACAAGAAAAAGCATAGTGCAAAATGCTGTTGGTTTGGTATGTAAATTTACTGCCATAACAATTAGTAAAGGGTTTACTTTTAGGGACTGGCCTACCTTGAGCGACTTCGGAAAATGGGCCAGATAAACAAAAGCCAAGTGAGCTTATGAGAGAGATCGATATATACAGAGTGGGCCATAAAAAACCGTCCCCCTACATGTCAGCTAATTACGTCTTCCAAGGATAATGTACATTTAAAGTGAATAACGCATGTTGAAATATATTTAATTCTGAGTAACGTGCACATTTCGTGCAAATATTTTCAATAATTTTGTAATGGGATAAAATAAATGAAAGCAACCCAACTCTACAGGAAACACAATGGGGAAAACAGTGTAACGCCATTTAATGTACGAGATAAAGCGTCGATCAAACTCGTTCGCCAACAAAAGGGATGGGGCGCTAAACGCATTTGTAACGAGTTTCCTAACAAGAATTGTATTGGTCGTTCAGTTCCGTTAAAGATCTTCTGCTCAAAATTGACAAGACAAACTCGATTTCTCAAAAGGTCGGCAGTGGACCGAAGTGGACTGTCCGAACAACACAGAATATTGAGTGTGTAGCGGAGCTGATATGCAGCCAGGAAGGCAATGCTGCGTCCTGCAAAATTCTGAGAGAGATTCAGAAGGGCACATTGAACAGTTGTTTACTTGACTGTCTTGTTGTTGTATGAAGTTTTTGCTGTTTTACTTAGACAAATACGCAAGCACATTAGCACGTATTTCCATTTATGTTTAACCATTGTAATATAATACAGTTGAGGTGCTTTGATTCTATCGTATTATTTTTAATAACGTTTTGGCATACTCATTGGGTTTTGATATCAGTATGTGCAGAACAAACTGGCAATTTATATGGTGTGTCATTTTGTCCATATAAACAAATGCAGTAGCATTTAAAGCAGAATAATATGGGGGACGGTTTTTGTAGCCCACTCTGTATATGTATGTTTGACACAGGAGCAGCTGGTGAACTGTCATGGCGTCCAGTGTGGATTCTGCAGTCCAGGGATGGTGATGTCATTATATGCATTGCTAAGGAACAACCCACATCCATCTCAGCTGCTGGTTGAACAAGCTGTTCAGGGTACAGGCAATACATTCACTATCTCAAGGGTAATTCAGGAATTCCAAATATGTGGTTATTTTGGACTCTCTGCCCACAGGTCACATGACACAGCGCAATAGAGCACATGCGCAGTAACACAGTAAGTAAGTAAGTACTTGTAACTGGGGAAACTAAGCAGATTATGCACAATAACCTCGAAATTTTTAGTAGTCAGTAAGCAATAGGAATTTGTCAAAATTGCATAGTTTATTTACTGATTTTTTGATGTTTTGGCAACTGTTCAGTTAGCCACTAGTTACCATTGTGATGAACAATTTGTCATAGATATGAGAAAGTTCGTCACTTTTTATTGACTTGTCTTGTTTGTTTCTGATGTGTATTGATTGCTTGATCCACTGGTCCATCTGGTCTGTGAATCATCTTGGCGTGGTCCCAGTCTGTGAATTGGTTAAGAGAGATGGTGTGGTCTGTGACTGCCGACTTGGTTTGGTGCATTGCTGCGGATTTATTGGTGCTTCGTGTGTAAGCCCTTACATCGCGTTGTGTTCCTGTCGATGTTCTTGTAGCCGTACCCCAAATACTGTGCCGGTTTTACCATTGTGGGTTTTGTTGCAGTTCTTGCATGGTGTGTGGTAAACGCAATTCTTAACTTCCTGAAAGAAGCATTTTCATGCACTAGTGTCATGTCTTGCGTGCAGGTAATCTTTGTCGTTGCACTGGCTACAGACCAATACTGGATGCTTTCAAGACCTTTGCAAAGGTACCAATGTGTCTTATGTTTAATTACGATGTAACTTGGTTGCAGTGCAATGGCTGACTTCACTTTTGGACTTAGACATTTTGCTGAGCATTTATGCTGAGTGGAGACTTTGCACTTAGACTAAAGTTTTCGCTTAGCAAAAGTTTCAGCAAAACTGCTTTTCGATTGAAGTGGCTAAACTGGGCAACTTCACATTTTGACTTAGACTTTCGCTGAGCCTTTTCACTGAGCCAAAGCTAAAGCTGAACGCTAAAGTCTGTACTTAGACCAGAGACCAAAGATGAACTAAACGATTAAAAATGGCGGAAAACTGGTAAACGTAACAGGAAATAAATCAATTATTTGTGTTCAGACTTGCTTATTTAATTGCAAATGACATAATTACGTAATGTCTTATGTCATTGTGTAGCCATTATGGCGTTTATTTTTGGTACCAGACCGTTTTTATTTACTAAACTATTCGTGTTAGTCGCCATGTTTTCGCTCAGCAAAATCACCACTTTTTGACTTAAGTAGGTACTTAGACCGAAGTTTAAGCTCAGCGAAAGTCTCAGTGAAAGTCTAAGTCAAAAAGTGAAGTTGCCCACTGTTTTCTTACTGGAACCAAACTTTAGCTCAGCAAATTTGCCTAGCAAATGTCTTTAGTCAAAAAGTGAAGTCACCCATAGTTTTAAAAACTGTCTACCAGGTATTGTTAATACGAGGGTCGTTTCGTAAATAAGTTACAAAATGGCGTCATTCTGTCAGTTTTCCAAATATATAAAATCTGAAATATACGTTTAGTAGGGGATTTAATACTGGTGACAACTTGTGAGTTTTGTTACGATGATGTCACTCTGACGTCATTTATAGACATTAAATTTGGTGATATTGCCATTAAATTTGTCCTGTTAAGAACAGCATGCTACTATTCATTTTTGTGGGCAAAAGAGTTTTTTGCAGATAATATTTACTCTAGTTATGAAGACAAGTATTTTACGAAACCAACAATACACGTTTGGTGTAAGAAGATGCTAGGTTGGCAGAAATTTGCATCAGATATTGGGGTGCAATCAGTCGCTAGTCAGTGGCATGGACAGCAGCCAGCATCATTCTTTGCATCAAGCATTAAGAAACTTGTTGACAGATGGGACAAAATGTTTGAATGAAATCAAGCGATATGTTGAAAAATTAAACACTAATATTTAGCATTTGAGAGGTGACATTAACTTGTTAAGTTTATTTGTTTTCCTCATTCTTATGCTGTTTATCATTTGCGAGTTATGATATATTACTGGTGTAGAAAATAATGATATTATTTTCTCTGCCAGTAATCTATCATACAAACACAATAATGACGTCATTAACAAAAAAAATTTTCACGTACGTTCAAAATTAAATTTCCTGCAAAATGTATATTTCAGATTTTTTTATGTTTGGAAAACTAACAGAATGACACCATTTTATGACTTATTTATGGAACAACTCTTGTATTTGAAGCATATTTTTTGTGTTATTGACATGGTGATAGTTTTTATATGTGCTTGATTCAGTGTTGTTTTGATATTTAATTATTTTTTATAGATGTTGTTAGGCTACAAACTAGTTGCAGCTGATGATTTTTGTCCGTATGCAGTATGCAGTAGTTTATTTTAGCAAGTTGAATGGTATTCTGTTTTTGTTTATAGCGAGCATATTTATTTAATAATTTGTCACATTATTGTTGTATTAATTTGCATCTGGTGTGGCACTTAGGATGCACGTTTGTGTCCAATGCGAGAACAGTGTTGTCGGAACGCAAACTCTGAGGTGTATATATATATATAGCCATTATTTGTTTAGTTACACGACAAGATTGTCGATAAATTTTACTTTTAATTTTGGTTGTCGTTATGGCATCACACACTATGTGTAGTAGTAGTAGGTTTTTGTCTGACCGACCTACTTTCCACAGTTAATCCAGGCCAGGTCAGATTTGTCTCCAAGAAGAACCTTTGGACTTCGCTAGCTGCAGCACATTTTAAAAGTTTTTTTACTTTATTTTGCTTATGGTAGTATGAGCTATGGTAGTATGAGCTGGCTGCTTGTCAGCATTTATACTTTTCTTATGTGTTCTATATTGCGTCGTATCCAGATATATTTCTAGTCTACTGCTCATAATAATAATAATAATAATAGATTGTCATCATCATCACGATAGGATTTGACATACAATATACAAGACTGTAAGAATTTAAGATACTAATAACTGAGAATTAAAAGTGGAAAATAATGTGGTAGACAAAGACGGACTACCGTGTTGTTGCATTGACTATGTTACTGTACGGCAGAGAGTGAGCAATGAATGCAAAGCATCTCTTGCTGTCCTACTATCTGATGACTCTCAAGAATTAATTTTTCCTCCTGAGCTTCAGGTTTGATATAATATTTCAAGTGCAATAAGTTTAAATGTATTTTCGGTTCCTGTAATTGCCGTAAGTCCTGAATCTTTGAGGAGTCAGATTACCTGTATGTTATCAGTAGTTTCTTAAGAGTAGTTTTGAGTGAGTGAATAGAATAACTAACTACTAAAATACGTTTGAAATCTGTTGACACTGTTCGTTGGGCGTCAGAGGGAACATTTTTTAAGTGTCCAACTCATCTGAAATACAGTGCTAAAACGCTTTGCATTGTTGTCTGTACTGTTCAGTTGGCCGGTACCTATATAAGCGAACTTGATGTTTGATAAGTCAGGCTGCAGTAGTTAACGATTAATCAATCGAATAATTATTTTAAAAATTAATTGGCGAACATTGTTTTAATTAATATAATTTGATCAAAATTTTGGACTGCTCGATGGTATAAAATGAATCATGATCAAGGTTTGTAATCTAATTTTATTTTATGTAGGACATGTCATCAGGTTTTGTACATTTTTGTATAGTGTTCGTTCAACAGTGTGCACTTTGTGAGCTTTGATTACAGGGTTTGTTTAGGCTCCTGTATCATCAGCACTTTGTTGATTCTGCTTTAGTTTGCAAAAAATAACAGCAACCATTAGTCAAATTCTGCAGTTTTTGCGGTCTTTTGTGATTAGAGAAATTAATTGAAATTGATTGATTACTTTCATTTAATTTTTGGATGTTGATTGATTAAAAATTTTTTAATCAGTTGCAGCTTGGTAATTGACATACTGTAGTGTCTGTACTGTTTAGCTAACTGATGTCTATGATAAGCAAAACTTGATGTTTGGTACGGAGGCTGATGTACTCTGGTATCGTCCCTCATCACTGAAAGAGTTGTTGTCACTGAAAGCACGTTATCATCATGCACGTCTCTTGTCTGGAGCCACAACTGTTGGTTTGTCGATGCTATCTGGTGACATTTCTGTTATTGTCTGTCCAATGTTCCTTCCCTTTCTCCATTTTTCTTCCCCTTCCCTTTCCCCTTTCCCCTTCCCCAAAAGCTCAAGGTCGTGACCCCGTTATCTCTGTGGCGCCATATCTCCGTAATGGTGCCAGATAAGATGCATGGTCACAATGGACCACTCATAGGAAGTCACCCACCACGAGTCGAATGGTCACGTGACTGATGACGTCACGTGACTTTTAGATTTTCAAGGCGGCAATTACACTTTTTTTAAGGTTAAAGGTGTGTGTAGCTCTTTTACAAACCCATTGTGCAGTGTCATATGGGATCACATGCAACACAGGTAAATGTGTCCTACCTTAACCCTAGCCATACAGGGCGGGACTTGATTTATTTGCCCCAGAGGGATGGAAGACTAAGTTGATCATGGTGGGAGGTAGTTATATACTGCGATGGTTTGTCTGCTTTAGCAATAAACACCTGATCGCAAGTCCAGCATATTTGGAACATTTTACCAAAATTTTACCATTCGAACAGCATCCACTACCAACACTTCGACGACACCTCAAGACTCATCTTTACTCCGGCAACACCGTTATTGACTAACTGTTACCATCCGTGCCTACGATTCGAACTTCTGTTTTGACATATGGCGCGTTACAAATGCAGACTACTTACTTACTTACTTACTTACTAACCATTGTGCCACTGAGCCACCTATGTCTCAGCTTGCTTAAGCCCAAATTCAATTATGCCGACTTTCACCGAAACTTCCCCACAGGGAAAGTTGTGGACACAAATCATGAAAGTCGCAGACACAAATGG
>Ga0209671_1005518_pt1 | contig 12818 bp, 8 predicted proteins | sample WorMetHERISLAND2_2_FD_187401 | JGI IMG/M metagenome (GOLD analysis project Ga0209671, IMG submission 187401) | Marine gutless worms symbiont microbial communities from Max Planck institute for Marine Microbiology, Germany - Olavius geniculatus... | ecosystem: Host-associated > Annelida >... | reverse complement strand
GGCAGCCCACAGTGAAGATTTTGTGATCCTAGCTTGCACCGTTTTGATACAGATCACGAGTGTGACAGACAGACGGACGGACAGACAGACGCCCAGACGATGGCAAAGACGCGCGAAGCATTCTGCTTTCACGCGTAAAAAGCTGTATGAAGAACAATCTCTATTGACAGATATTAAAGTGCTTAGAATTTACACATTTCACCTTGATATTTGTGCTTCTCATTACGTCTACAGGTCAGGTCAGGTCAGGTAGTCGCGTAGTCGTGGATCGTAGCGTTGCTCTTCCACGACCGCGCTTAATAGCCAGCTTCCATTGATCAGCAGGTGGGCGGTTGTTGTCTCTTCGGTGCTGGTCTATCCACCTGCCACGTGGACGACCGGGACGACGTTTCCATGTAGTGTCAGGGAGGCGTCCCTGAGACAACCTGACGCAACTGTGGAGTGCCTTGTGAGCTGGAACTTCGTCGCCAAGCCTCGCTGGGTGTCCGAAGATGGCTGAGTGACAGCAACAGATGGTGGTCGATAGGGGAGGGAGACCAGTGCAAGCGGCAGTCTCTTTGTTCCGTACGAATTGATGCCATGATATACCTAGGATGCGACGCCGGCATTTCATGTGGAATGCATCTAATGATTTGCTGTCTGCCACTGGACCCTCACGGTGGCAGACGTCTACAGGGTGGTGCATAAGAAGTGGAATGTACAATATGTGATTGAGCATTCAGACAGCTTTAGCCTCGATTACAGCAGTGATTGGCTGTCATTTTGGACAATGAGTGTTAACTGACCAATCTTCACTGTAGTGATCAAGATTGATCTTTTCCAAAACTGTCCAGTTGTTCAGTCTGCATGTACATTGTACATCATCATGTATGCTCCACGTTTTTGTGTGCCATCCTGTACTGGTGAACTCTACGTAAGGTGTGAATTGTATGTGTGAACGGCAGGAAATCTATGAGTTTCTGGAGCATGAATGGAAGCACTCAGACCACAGAACAGCCGATATGTTTGTGATGTGCATCTTATCACACGGTGAAGATGGCCACTTCTATGCATTGAATGGAGCAAAGATCAGCATAGATAGAGTGGTCAATTACTTTGACGGAAAGAAGTGTGAGGCACTGCGTGGAAAGCCAAAGTTGTTTTTTATTCAGGCATGCCAGGGAGGTACGTTTAGTTTGTTACAGTACAGTTTGCTACTGCAACATTATCAAGGATAATTATTTTATTACTTCACAGATTCCTGTCATGTCGTATTTTGTTGTGGATGGACACTGAATAGTGTGACAGGTCACTTCTGTGAATTGGAATCATGAGAAAGATTTGACTGAGAAATAGCAGTAGAATTAAGCACAACAAACAGTAATGGTTAATAGTGTTGATGCTTTACTGAACTTTATGTAGTTGCTGTATATTGCATGGCAGTCTTCTGAAAGTAACTGCATAGTGATTGACAGTTGTAGGTCTATTTGGTTACTACTTAGCTTACTAGCTTGATCAGTCATTCAAACCGGTGTGTTGCACGATAATATCTCCCACTTCAGTGACCCAGTTTTTTTCGGGGTATGTTTTAGAGAATGATGCATTGATACTGTTTATTTTCTTTTCTGTTTCATATGTTAATTAACAGCATCTGTTATTCATTCATTCATTACCTCTGCCAAGGAGGTTATGTTTTTGCCGGTTTTTGTTTGTCTGTGTGTGTGTGTGTTAGCAAGATAACTCGAAAAGTTATGGATGGATCTTTCTGAAATTTTGAGGGTATGTCGGGCATGGCATAAGCTACAATTTTGGGGGCAATCCGGCAGGAATCCTGCATTCTGGATCACTTTGAAGTTTTCATTACCATTGCGTAAAGGGGGCATACGGGAACCGCTGGCAAAGCGGCAGTGTATCCAATCATGTTTTTTAGGTCACATTGAACTAGGTAACTGTGGAAAATGCAACTATAGTTTGAAACGCGTAGGTGAAATCTACATTACAATCTGACAAGCCCTTGGCGGAGGTGTGCGGGCTACGACTGCTTTTCTAGTTGATACATACAACAAGAATCGCAGTTTCTAGAGGCTGCGTGTACAGTGTGCTTGTAAAACTGTGGATGGCATGATTGTTGCAGCTGGTAAGACGAAGGGATATCAGAAGCCAATGTCGGAGTCCGATGGGACTGTGTCGGATTGTTCATGGGATCCTGCACCTGTATCAGCTGGTGATAATGTTGATGCAACTCCGGCTGTCCACACAAGTGCTCCCAGTGACACCCTCGACATTAAGCAGATAATTCACGAGAAAGCCGATGTGATGATTGCCCACTCTACAGTTTCTGGTATTCACTTACTGTTTAGTTGCCATTTCAGTCATACGCTTTAGTTGAGCTGAAAATTTTGTTTTCTCACTCTTTGTGTCTTTAATGTTCAAAGTCAAGTTATGAGGCATTGCAATACTGATGATGACATAACCACATGGCTGAAAAAATGGCAGTGACATCTGTGAAGTGCACTGAAGTGTGAAGCGTCCTTATATGTGTGTGAACATTGTGCCCTGGATACAGATACAGATAGCATGTTTGTTTACCAGGTTATGTTGCTGCACGGCATAAGGACTATGGCTCTCAGTTCATACGATGCCTTGTTTACGTATTCTCACGCAGAGCACATGTCGATCATGTCATGGATATGTTACAGGAGGTTAACAACACATTTCTCATTTTGATACCTTTAGTTCTGTTAATGTAACTATTAGTTATACTAATTTAAAATATTTAAGCAAAATATGGCTGTTATTTAAATATTTTTTACTAGTCGTGAGGTGAGGCTGGCATCATAATATGTCATGAGTACAAAGTTGGTTGTCTTAGCTGGTGCTGTCAGTTGCAGCATAGCTACCATTTTTCAATGGTGAACTTCATTTGGTTCACTAGTAGCAAATTCTCGAAGTTTTACAGTTGCAGCCACAAAAAATGTGCGAAGCGATTAAAGCGAAGCGAATAAAGTTACGTTCTGTGGAGATAGTTTGACTTTCACACATTCAAGCAAGACAGTGCACCAGCACACAGAGCTTGCTGAGTTTCTGGCTCACAAGAAGACTCCTGAAGTTAGCCCCCATGTTGCCTAATCAGCGAACCTGATTAAGTTCGAATATCGAAGCCAGGTAGGAACTCACCATGCATTATGATGTCAGTGTTTCATCACGGCTAGCAAGGAATATTCAATGAACAGCCATATTTTGTTGAAATATTATCAATTAGTATTTTCTTCGGCTACACCTGGTAAAAATTTTGTGTAAATCGATCATCATTTGAGTGAATTATGAAAGAAAGACAGTTTTGAGCCTCGATATATTAGACTAGAATTTTTGTTATTGTCTATACATCAGTAAAACACACTTATTGTGTACTCCTGTGGGCATGTTGGGGATGTGACATCTCTGTAATTTATGACGTCATAGAGCTTTAAAGCCAAACGATTTGGAGTGCTAGTGCAAAGAGCGGAAAATAAGGCTCACTGTTGCGTAACAGTTTTCCAGTCTGTAGTTGGATTTACTAAAGCAGAGCCTTATGGCATTTGATTTTGTGAAAGCCCTAAGAAATATGTTTGTGAATTTTTTATTTGCACGAGAATACGCGATAGCCTAAATAAATGTTAGCTGCAAATAAGAGCATTTGAGTCAGTAATGACTTCATGCAAATACGAGGAGTGGTCAAACTGTTTTGAGCTTCAATACTTTACACTAAAACTTTTTATTGTCCGTGCATGAGTAAAAGATATCTTTTTGCATATTCCCGTAAGCAGCTTGTGGAAGTGATATCATTGTAATTTATGACGTCATAGAACATTAAGCTGTAATGATTTGGTGCACTAATGCAAGCAGCATTTGAATCGGGCTGGTAGTTGCATGAATCGTTTTCAGTCTGTAGCTGGTTTTACCAACCTAGGGCTCCGTGGCATCCAATTTTGTGAAAGCCTTCACAAATACGTTTACGTATTTCTTATTTGCATCTGTGATTATACAACAGCTTAATCTAAAATTTTACTGTCAAATATATCGTTTGTGTTGATGAAGGACTAGTGAAGATTTCCAACCTGTTATGTGGGGCCCTTGATTGGCAGGGGGCTGGGAACAGGCCCCGCACACCCTTCTCCAAATTTGGCACTGCGGTTCAGTGCTACGTCTACTATCACCCAGCTGGCTGTTTGACTGTATCTTCGTACACCAAGACCATTCTGCAAAAAGTAATGATCAGACTCCCAATAACTATTAGCTGTTTTGAAATATAAAACTGATGATTGTGATGTCCACTATCCATGACGATAAATGACTCGAGATGCTTTCATTGACGCTTTGAATTGTTTCTCTTTAATGCTCTGTGATGTCATAAATTACAATGACGTCATATCTGCAGCAGACTCATAGGAGTCTGTAAAGAATGCACGTTTCACTGATTCTGGAAAAACTGTAGTCTAATATGTTTGGGCTCAAAACTTTTTGACCACCCGTCGTATATAGTGATACTGAATAACAACCAATCTGTAAGTTTAATCCTGCATCATGGGATTACAAATTTCTTAACCCTGGATCCCGGGATTGAAAAATTGGATTGAATCACTAAGCTGGGTGAACCCTGATGGTGATGGTCACCAAAGCCGTAAACCTGGGTTTTGTATGCTAATGCACTTGAGTTCAGGCCACGTGACTTTGCCACCAGAGTTTCACCCCCATGAATTTTCCCCCAATCGGACTTATGGCGGCGGGCGGACTCACGTTGGGCTTTGCCCAAAATTTCTAGTTGTTAAATAATTTTTAATGCTGTGTAGGTAAACCTGATCATGTCACAGTTCCGGGATGTCGGTGATGATGTGCAGATTGGTCAGACAGAAACCACACTAATAAAGAAAGTTTTTTTCATGCCTTAACTCTGACATCTGCTGCTATAACTAATGTGCACTAACTGTTGTTGATGCTTTTGTTGTCTGTATGTTGATTGTTTTTACTTCCTTGCCAATCATGTATTTTGCATGTTGCAATTGAGCACAATGATGATAAAAGACCTTTAACTGGTGCTCGACTATTGCTGAACCGGCAGCTAACACTAAACAAGTAAACCAATACATCCCATAATCTGAGAACAGGGAGACCATTTTTCAGTGCACGAGATTCCCTGACTTTTCCAATAGAGCAGACAGTTCATTGACACACCAGGGAAATTTGGGAGGCAGAACTCACCCCCCCCAGCCACATGCAGTTGCTTTCGACCAAGGGCAGTCCCACATTTAAAAGTGAGGTGGTACAATCTGAGTGAAGCAAGAAAAATTTTTCATACCCCACTTTTTGTCCAGTGGAAAGCAGAACAGTTTCCGCAACTTTTCATTTTCCCCCGACTACTTTGGAATTAAATTTGGATAGTACAACCAGTGCTTGTCAGTTGCTGAACAGAACCATTCTGAACTACTGGAAACATAAGCAGCATTAAAGAAATAAACCAATATGGCCAGTAATCTGAGAGGCAGTCAGCAGGGTAACACTTTCCAGAGCACAATATTTCATTACTTTCCAGTAGAGCAGGCAAAGATTTATGAATACACCAGGGCGATTTGGGAGGTAGAACCTCCAGCCAGAACATGCAACTGCTTTTGACAAGGGGGCACAATAAATTTAAAAGTGGAGTACAAATAATATGTCAGCAAAAGTGTGTGTGTGCTTGCTGTCTGTATTTAATGAAAGATTGTATTGTCACAAAAGTTGACGTGTAGCAACATTATAATTACACAGACGAATTTTCACAGCATTTTCTTAACAGTTGACGTTGTAACAATAAATGCAGACAAAACTTGTCCAAACTGTAATCGATTTTTCATTCACCATGTACATCAATGTGTTCACTTTTAAGGAACAAGGAACGATGGGTGGTACATAAAAAGTGGAACATGCATATTTTATGTAGATCGAGCATCTGACAGTTTTGGAAACAAAGTGTGGTCACTGGCCATGTTATGTTCAACATGACCACCTGTCATGGCGGTGAACTGTTTCTAAAACTTGTCTCATCACTCAATCTAGGTAAAGCACATAATGTTCCATTCTTTTCATATGCCACTCTGTACATAATTCACTTCAGCTGACAAATTATAACAAAACAGAGATAATGACAATTGAGTGCGACGTTTATGCTTTCAGTTTGTAAACTACAGACATCCACGAAAATGTTCTAGGACGGGCAATGCTGACCAAACTCACGCCTACATCAGATCACAAATGCAGTGGAAAGTAACTGAAATAGTGCTCAATCATTGCTCGCATTTGCAACTTTAGAAAGCACCGACGTGTAAAAACTTAGATTGTACGTAACAGTAGATTGTAAATGCAAATGGTCAGAGGAAACAAGGTCAAAAATGCTTCAATGTGGTTATGAAACTGCAGCACAAAATATGCCACTTGCATGTTCAGTGCTACATGGTGGCTATACATAATTAGACACTGTGACTGGATTCCAGTGAGTGGTTGTTCAAAATCCCGTTCTGTAACTGCTGACTTGCTTTTGGTACAGTACTGTCAGTATAGTACTTGTGCTATGAAAGAAAAGAATAGCGCAACTCAACAAAATCTACCAATTTTTATAAGTATATCAAATTATAAATGCAAACATATGCTGCTATAATGACCACAACATAAAACCTACCAGAAATGAAAAACTGCTGATTTACCATAAGTGATTTACCATCTGAAAATATGCATGTGCGCAATAGAGTGGGCAGAAAAAATCAACTTAAACTAAACCAGTCTAAATCACATGAACAGCACGTACTGGTATGCAAAATTGGCAGAAGACTGCATCACAATTTTAGAGGTAACTAAAAATTAACGAAAAACTGCATTGTTATTTATAAGACGCAGAACAAATTTAGTCACGCAGAGACGTGAACTGTTTAAGCTGATCTTTTATGACCACACACTGTCACACACACACACAATCACGCTTGTTAAGCTGTGGAACTCTCACATTGCCCCAGCAGTTGCATAATTACAATTATAAACAAAATGAGCAACATTACTAAACCGTCAACATAAGCAAAAAATATGTGCTTCAACACAGCCGTAACATTCACCAACGTGGTGGTAAACTGCGAACAGAAAAAAAGTGATCAAAAGCATCGAACATCAAAGGAGCATATGATGTAGGTTTGACAGTTTCAGGGCAAGTCTGTGGTTATTAAGCAACACCAAATACAGTGGTTTCTATCCCTATACCTGGTGGTTGCAGCTTGCGCCCAGTGAAAAATAGGGGGGAACTTTTAATAAGGTTGTAGATCAAAACTCCCCCCCCCTATTTTTCACTGGGCAAACTACACCCTTAACAAAACTTTCTCCCTAGAGGGGAAAGAAGCCCAAAATGGAGGGGAAAACTTGAGTCAGAAATTGGAGAACCTCAGCCTAGAACTGGGGGGAAGTTGCGCCCGATTTTGATTCCAGATTTGGGGTGGATAGAAGCCACTGACCAAATGAAATCAAACAGCAACATAGTCAAATGCAGAAGCGATGTATCAGGTTTGGGATGGAAGCGTGAGAGTTAGTGGTGGTATATGCCAACTTGCACTGCTGTATGGGGCAAGCAGTCTCTGGGCACTGATGGTACAAATCTGTGAACTTTACAAATATAACAACAGCAATAAAGCTCTCAACTGCAGTCAATTTACTGTTACAAGCTGCTGTATTCACTGCTACTGCTGCTGCTGCTGCTGATACGTGGGCGACGATCTTGCTGCATTTGGTAAATGTCTGCTAAAGACAATCCCACGGAGCCATTGGGCTGGACATCCTGAGCAGTGCTGTTAGGAACATCAGTAGCTGTTGGCTCATTGGCAATACGGTTGTCTCTCCCTCCATCAGCTGCAGCTGGCAACCTGCTACTGCTACTGACTGCACTGTTAACCGCGCCCCCATTGCTGCTGCTCTGGCTACTGGTGATGCTGTCAGCTGAATCGGATGAACTCGAATCTGTTGCATCCGTCGCCTCGTGTACGTTGGTTTCTTCGGCATCAGCAGCTGCAGGCATTCCCAACGTCTTCCGGCATATTGGACAAGTGTTGTGCTGCAACAAGTAATAATAATAAGACTAAAAATACATGTATGCCATGTTATAATATCTTGTTGTGTGCTGACACGTGCTGGCCGGCATGTTGTACATGCACGTCTCTAGGCCAGGCTGCCCTGGCCGGGCGTATGAGTGTCTGCGATTGTATGCATTCGACTGTGACGACGTGCCTTGCTGTGACCAGCGAGCACAAGCTGTACACCTGTCAACACCTGATGTGCAATGATGGATCGTGAAAGCCAAACTGACAACGTCATCAGTGAATGCCAGCGTTAACAATCAACAGATCTACCATCTGATGAACAGTTTGCACCAGTACTGCCATCACCAGACCTGCTGCAGTTTGCCTCTAGCGGGCACTATGAACATGCAGTATTCATGCTCGACCACCAAGCGCATTAGCGATTAATTGCTACGATAATGCGCTATACAAATGTACGTTTGACTTGACTTGACTTGACAGTGTAGTACAAAATCACGAATGTTTACGGTACTGACATTACGGCACAGCCATGGCGAGAGTTCATCCGGTTCATCTGATGAAATGTAGCACAGTGCCAGGCAGTTGCCAATCTTTGGACCAAGCTGAGCGGCTTGAGCCAGAGATTCGACTACATGCAGCTACAGTGTCTACATTCACCAAATGCCTTTTACTATTACTCAGCTAGAAAGACGACTCATTTTATCATCCCGTGGAGGGTAGAAGGCTCGGTCAACCTGGGTGGCTGGTTACGTACTGAGGTAGTTTACGTGCTGCGAATAGTCACCCATCCATGAGGTAACTGGGCCCAGCTTAGGCAAATATATTTATAGACCAATGTGTTAACCACTACTACTACTAGTTGGTGGTGTAGCATAGTGGTTATAATGTCGATCCTGGCCGTCGAACTTTCCTTATCCTGCGCTAGACTGGTGGATGGCCATGTGACCACTTTGTGGGTAAAGCGTCCGCTATCAGTCAGCCAATAAAGCCAACTCAGCCTGCCTTCGCTCTGGGGTCGGTTAAATGAGTAGTAACTCATTTATATATGGGTTACGGAAGGTGGGGACCTTAGTACAGCTGACTGGGGCTGCCTGGCTGAGCCGCTGCACTAGCCTGTGTCTGCAGGCTGCACACGGTGGCTGTGTGGCCAGCGGGCTCTGGTCAGTGACAGGCGTGTACGCGACGATGCGCTATACAAATTGACGACCTTTATCTTTACCTTCACTACACCACACCATATGCCAATCAGTGACACAATGTGGAGATCCTTGACCACTGGTGGCTTAGTGTCTACAATACAGCATCAGTGCTACTAGAGGCATTTTCTATGACTGTTCTAACTGCTGAGTAAACTTCAGACAGGGCTATTTACCAGATGCAGCCAGGGGTTGATGCAGTCTGTGTGAAATAAGTGCAGGCATGGAAGACTTCGGACAACATCGCCAAGGTGGAAATCCTCCATGCACACGCTGCACTGACTCTCACTATCTGTGCACAAAAGCAAACCAAACCACCGATCCACACTGTAGACAGATGTAATTGGTTTCAGTGAATTATGGTTTTAGATGCTGCAACAAAATACGTCTTACATCACTTATAGCCAACTTACAATTACAATAGTTATCTGCTGCACCGCATCCAATCATATAATGTTTGCTCATGTCCACGGATATGTATTGGTTCTCTTAGTTTTGCAGCAGCTGCCTCGGGCTGCCAGCACTCGGAATACCCTTTCTTCCGACACTGGCAAGTGTGCTTCCGTAATGCTGTTTACATCGCCAACTAAAAACTTTTCTGTATAACCTAACTTTTAGGCCATTTTAGTGACCCAGCCACCCCCTGTGCCTGAGTAATGTCCTTTAAAAGCCAAGTTGCACCATTTTACGTAACTGCTAAGCGCTACTTGGCTTTATCAAATGCAAATTTGTTAATATTCATCAATCTTCTGGTTGCTAATATATCATAATATCCTAAAAATAAGATTAAAAGTAGTCAATTTTCCCTTTTCACAGCTTTGGCAATTTTTGGAACTGTGATGTCACTTGCAGTAGGGTTGCTAACTGCCTCAAGTCAAATGCAGCTTAATTTACGGCCAAATATAATAGTTAGCCCACTAAAAAACCACAATATTTCACTACATCGTTAATTTCAGTAATCGCACACCTCAAGCAGCGAACAGATCAACGATGAAGTAATTTCTGATGTCACATATGCATCATTACTTGTACTATAAATCCGACATTATTCTGAGAAAAACTGATGCATTTACTAGGTTTTCAATGCGAATGTCAGCTTGTCAACAAAGCGTACTGAAAGTGACGTCATCAGTACTGGGGCACATTCCAAAACGTTCGGCTAGCATGACATATTTTCATAAAAATTACTTCAAAGCGATGTTTTCATTTCACTGCATCAGCATATTATTAATTAGTGTTACATTGTACACATATTTAGCCAAAATTGCTTTTCGTGTGACTTGGACTTTATACTGAACAAGATAGCACTTTCAAATTACATTTGTACACATTTTAAAATCAAAACTGATGATGACATGCAGACTGCAGATGCTGTACATACCAATGTGTTCTTGTGCAATAGTAACCAGTGGCAGATTATCAATGTCTTCCTTGGAGGCTGGAGGTGAACCAGGGCTCTCCCACTGATTCAGCAGCTGAACACAGGTTACATACACCATGTTTCCAAAAAAAAACAGCGAAAATTGTTTTTGTCATAACTATGTCAAATTTTCACCGATTTTGACAATTTTTGGCACAAAGATGGCCAAGACGATACAATTACGTAAGATGCACTCATTTTCCATTTCACCTATTTATGTCAGTGCACTACCGGGTGAAACCCAGATGCTCCAATTTTGCATAACGCTGAGCTGTTGTCTCCAGTGAACATTGTAACAACTTAATTAAGCACACAATAAGTGAAATGTACATCATTTGGCAGAATTGCAAGTTTGTATAACAACTCGCTTGCAAATTACCAGAGTTAATGCTCAAAGTGTACCCAGCATACACGGACACAACGGCTTAGATGCAACTCCACTGGCTGATAGTGGAATCAAAGGTTGACTTATCAAACTGCATTCACTCGTCGATTAGACATGTTTTTAAAACATGTTTTAACCTCATCAGTCAGCTATTTTGTTGTCTGCTATTTTCATCTTAAAATATTTAATACCACAAAATTAATATATCACGTGGCGTCCTCTGTCGAATTGATGATTCAAAGGTGAGCAGTCAGATACAAATAATCACCGCAAAACGTAACAATTTGGTGCATCTGTGTTTCACATGGTAGTGTGCTGACATAAATTAGATGAGGTGGAAAATAAGTGCACCTTACATAACTCTATCGTATTGGCCACCTGTGTGCCAAAAATATGAAAGTTAATGAAAATGTAACAAAGTTATGAGAAAAACAATTTTGACATTATTATGCGTCCTTCCATCGACTGCACCACAAATCACCCCTGTACATCTGTCTGTCCCATAAAGGCTCTAAACAAACGTGATAAAAAACAACAACTGGCAATAATATTCTACAGAAAAGGAGCAACACAACAGATGGGCCAATTTTCGGTTAAAAACATAGAAAAGCAGGGTTAGGTTTGTGCCAGACAGTAGGCAAGTATATGTAGATAGGTGAGCAGCCACATAAATTGTTGGCAGTAGGCAATGAGCCAACATCAGTTCTGGCATCTCAGCTTGTTAATAGCCAGCAGCCAAAACAACGAGTTAATTCGATTTCAAATCTCCCTCAAAGCAGGCTAAAATTTTTCTTAAAAGTTCCTTCTACTCTAAGCACACCAGATGATCACTGCTGTCATGTATGTCATGTATTACACATAAGTGCCAAAACATCCGTTACATGCATTTGGATAAACTCGGTAATAATCTACATGTACATTCAGTCATGGGTGATGCCAGGTTTTCAGAGCTGGGATGGTCCAGGTCGAGTGGCTGTCGATCTGCCACCGCTACTCCCAACTCCCCTTTCACCCATCCAAAAAAGCTTGGATTTGCGCAAATCTCATGGGTCATTCTGCTGGAGGCTGAGATGGTCCGGACCCCTGGACCACCCTTCCGCCCGCCACCGCCCCTGCATTCAGTAAAATATCACCATTATTTTGTAATCTGTTGACATTTCAGCAACTGCTGCTGCTTGCCTTGTGATGCTGTCTGTCTACTGCTAGATGTCCCTACAATGTGACGAACAATTTGGCAAAAAGACAACTGAGACGAGGGGTTCTACAATTTCCTCATATTACCAATAACAATTTGTTCAGCATGCAGACATCTACCAGCAAACAGAAATCAATGTAATAAATAAAGATTGTATTTTTATGATTTTATATAGCTTATTAACCGTTTACATGCAGTTATAGGCTGCTATTTTTAAAACTAACCACCAGCACTGATCAGTAGGACAAAGAAGGTAAAGCAGTGAAAGCTGGACCACCTGTGTAATGGCATTGTCCAGTCCATCTGCACCCCACGCGTAGTCACGAGGATCACCATGGAAGATTGGTTGCAAGCTGCAAACATACAATGCATGTGCACAGCTAGACTGAGCATGGCATGGCGTATGACTATTATTATTATTATTATTATTAACTTTATTGACACAAAATACAGACTTTCACAACAGTAATGTACGTAACAAGTGTCAAAAAGACTGCCAGGGTGAATCACCTCTTACGACAGCCTTAGAAAAGAGAAAACACAGTGCCACATGATT
>Ga0209671_1005517_pt1 | contig 12818 bp, 9 predicted proteins | sample WorMetHERISLAND2_2_FD_187401 | JGI IMG/M metagenome (GOLD analysis project Ga0209671, IMG submission 187401) | Marine gutless worms symbiont microbial communities from Max Planck institute for Marine Microbiology, Germany - Olavius geniculatus... | ecosystem: Host-associated > Annelida >... | reverse complement strand
TTCACGTTGTGACAACTGCAGGCGCGGCGCGGACCGACATATCACTCCAGAGACAATGGGGGAACTAGAATTCATCATCAGATAGGCCCCTACAGTTCTGACACCGATGTCCTCTCGTCCTTCCCGCCTCTCTGTTTATCATAAGTTCATCATACGCTGTAGACTGAACGTGTTGGAGTTCGACTAAAACAGATTTCTTCACGAAATTTGAGTGAAAATTGACAACATTGAAACACACCAATGTCATACTGTTCTTTTGATTTAGTATTGATGCTATCAACCATACTAAATCGTGCTGTCAACGCGACAGTAGAGATGTGCACATAATGGAAATTTCCAAAGGACCCATGGGTTCCGTGGAAGCTTCATGGGAATAGGAACTGTGAGGCTAAATTGATAGTAATAAAAATGGGAACGGAAATCAAGTCGTCTGGAATTAAAAAAATGGAAATTTTGTTTTTAAAGAAATTTCCATGCCACTTGACTCGTTTGTAATTTAAGTAATTCACAAAATGGCATTTACAGTAACAGTGGCAGAATGAAAGAAAATAGAAGACAGTGACATCATACATTTTTTGACAGACAGTCGTCTTTTCCATTTTTATTCCCATTATTTTAGCCACACAGTTTCCGTTTTCGTGAGATTCTCACGAGACCCACGGGCCATGGGGATTCGCATCATGTTTACACCTGTAGTTTGAAGTGTCTCAGGTCCCAAGTGTCCGGTAAGCGGCGTTTAGAACATATCATGCCTGTCTCTGTAATCACGCTGCATTTTTAACCGTCGTGCGGTGTTCACAACTTTCACAACTTCACACCCACACACCCGCCCACGCGTTATGCACAATTCAGCAGCGCGTGACGGCTGCAGCTTATCATAGCGGCGTTGCCTTTGTTGTTGGTGTTTTTCGACAGCGTCGCTTTGCGGGTTCTTCTACTGCAAAGCCGCAGCGGCAGACCCCTTCCAGACTGAACGTCGTCGGTTGATCAATTCACCGGAAATAAACCGTCGCTTGTTCCGCAACCAACACTAAGTCCGTGTATGAAAACCCAAAGAACCCACGCCGTCCCGATTGCAAGTCATAATTCAGCAGTCTGGTACAAAATTTCGCGCCAGATGTAGGCCTACATCTCCACCTAGGAGACACGACTTCGAACTTAATTCTGCTTTCGAAATGTCAGAAATCACCGCCAAACCTCCGAAACTTAAATACTTTGGGAAAACTGTTGTGGATCGACTGCGTGCCGTCGATTTACAGTCCAAAAGCCGAAAGATGAAGCTTGCTGGACGTCAAAAATCATCTAGAAACCAATGTGTATCTCGCGTCGTTGGTGGTCGGTCGTAACCGCCGACGCCAGAGTCCCGTCAAAACCGGAACGACAAAACTGAGAAACAGTGATATAGGCTTCAGTTTAGAAAATAGGGTTAAGGATAAGATTAGGGTTAGGGTTAGAATTAGGAATTAGAGACTGCAGATAGGCACAGTGTTGAAAATAGGACTAGGGTAAGATTAGGTTTAAACAGCCGTTTGCTTTAATAGTGGTTCATCTGAGTGCAAACCACTTTTGAGAAATCGGTCTTTGAAGTTTACACCGTTTGTATAATTCGACTGTAAATATAATTCAAGTCTGCTGTCGATATAATGGTGTAGTATTTCATTACCTATCAATGGTCACCATTTTCTAACACTTTTTTGACTAAATAATAATGATGTTGACACTTTAGACTGATGGTCCATTATAGAAGTGAACTTTTTGGACTACAAATTAGAGCAAAAGTGAATCGTGTACATTTGATTCACTGTTGTACTTGTTGATGCAACAATTTTGTTCAGTTTAAAAACGAATAGGCTCGAATACACTATGATAGAGACTTCGAGCAGCTAAATGGACGCACCTCGTGAAAAAGCCCATTCGATTTGATGGAAAAGTGATTTAACCCCAAAAATGTCAAAAATGCACTTGAACCACTATTGAACCATAGGGCTCAGTTCGGGTATTTGTGTAGTTTTGACGTTCCCGGTTGGTTTTGACGCGGAACCGTCGTCGCCGCCATGTCAACCGGATCTGCAACCAACACTGCAGTGTGAAAACGATGTTATAGCGAACGAGGCTGAACGGCGAACCAACCCAGACAGCACCGTGAGTCCGTGACTGACTGGTGGCGGACTGCGAATAGAGATGGATTATCGTCCACCAACTCGTATCGCGCCGCGCCTAATCTTCCCGTTTTATTTCCATTCTGATGCCGCCGGCCGCGGCTCGTTGGGACCGGACCGCAACACAATCTCAACTCCACAGTACACAGCATGTTAATATAGAGCTCTGCTGGCCGCCGCCGCTGTATAGACTTGTAGTGTCGAATTACGTCCCGTGGCACTTCAGGTTGTCACGACTGCTATTCCAACGAAACGAAAACTACACTGTGTGACTGCGAGTGATATAGAATGCTAAAGATGTTGCTAATTTTAAATCGCTTCTAAAATTTTAACGTTCCATTGATTTTTTCAGTTTTCCAAAGTGTTTAACATGTGTTTCTAATGTTTTCATCGTCTGTCTTGTTTTATTTAGGCAACTGTAAGTATTCTTTGCGAACGTAGTGTGATGTATCGTTTAATAGTATTTAGTGTCGTAGTAGGCCTACAGTATGCATATTTATTAAATTCATAATTATATTAATACTTATAATGAAATGGGATATCGTAGCTACTGTCACAATACGCTACCGTGATGTTCATGTTTACTGTAAGCTTCCTCCCAGACAATGTTAGAGTTCGGTTTCTGTTTTCAAAATTAAATATCCCTAGAAAAGTGCCGAAAACCGTTGCAGATGTAGTTTTATGACAGACCGAAGAAGCGCTAAAACACTGAAGGCTTTGGTCGACAACGTTAGCGCATTGACGGCTGTTGTTGTTGTTGCTGCTGCTGCTGCTGTTAATCTACGTTTTGTGAAGAGTTGGCGCGCTGCGCGGCGACATCATTTAGCATCACACGCTGTGCCGTGATGTCGTTAACACCGCTAGGTTAAATGCTGACGCTGACTGATAATAAACAGAACAATAGCGATGAGGCACGTGCCGGACTATAACGCTTCACGCGTCATTGGCTATAGAAGACATGCTGCAGTTGCATAGGCCGAGTACATGAGGCCGAACTGATTGCCAGACCGCTGCGACGACTAGTGATGTGCCGTCCGAGTAATTGTTTTTTTTCTCGGCGAGTAACTGAACGATTAAGTACTGGTTTAATAAACAGGTATCGCTGAATGTTGACCTTGAATTAATAAAATTTCGATAATTATTGAAAAAAATGGAATTTAAGATTTTGCATACAATTTAATGCAAATTTTAATACGTTATCAAAATATCCTAATTGTGTTACGCATTTTAATTTGGTATTTCGTACGTAAAAGTTTTTTTTAAAATTAAAGTCCCGTTTTTCCATGCACATTTGATGGCCGATCAAATTGATCTCCGATCAACTTTGGGACTTGGTCTGAGATCATCTCAATAACCGTTTTCCATCTCCAATTAGCGACTGATCGTCCATCAAATCTCCCATCAAGTTGATGGCCAAATATTGGCGGATCAAGTCAGATACTTGACGATTAAACGTAACGATCTGCAGTTCGTTGCTTACGGTATTCGCACCAGAAACATCTCCTCACATCGCCGGTCAGAACGACAATTCACGCATTAAAATAAAGTTCCAGGCATGGCGATCGATCACTACCAATCAATTTATACTGTGCATGGTGTTTTGTGAAAAAATAAAATGGATAGACGCTCCCGTATTGATTTGCGATAGAAAGTGTTTTTGACAGCAGACGATGGACGATATCGTTGATATCGTTGCTATGACGACTTTTACTGGGTGGGTATCTGTGCTGGCGCAGCGCATGCTGGGTAATTTAGCACACAACACTGCAAATTGAAGTCACTGTCACTGTCAGCCAATCAGATTGGCATACAGCCGGCTCAGTTGACGGCCGATCAACTTATCGCCGATCACGTAATTAAAGATCGAAAATGAGTGAAAAAACGAAACACAGTTGATCGACGATCAATTCTGAACATCAAGTTAATCGGAGATCAGTAAATCGGAGATCAAATTTGATTTGATTGGCGATGGAAAAACCGGACCTAAATGTTTCTATTTTTCAATGGGGGATACTCGAGTACACTTTCCGAAATCGCATATTCAGCGCAGCCCTAGCTGCTGCAGCCCAGATGGTCATTACGACAACCACTACGCTGATTAACACATTCATAAAACATCGATTGTATGGAAATAGGCAGCAGCAGCAGCAGCCGTAGCACATGCAAACCGGGTGGACGTCCATTGACGTCGTAAATGTTGTGTTTCGGTCCATTTTATTCAACATCCTATTGCCTCAATAATGTTTATTCCGAGAAATCGTAGCCGACATCAACCTGCAGTGAAAGCAATACGGCCTGCTTACTATCTGCAGTGTCAAGAAAGCACCACAGAGTTTTTTATCTGCCCAGTCTTGTGCGTCGAATAGAGCTGCATCGTAACGATTAGGCTAAAACTCTTTAATGTTTAACTTCTCAAAAATCAACGATGAATTTATTTTGACTGGTGTCACGATAAACAAATTACGGTAGCCTATGTAGACGATATATTGCAACATTACAAGAAGCTTTGCAGACGTTGATTGACAAGTTGAGCAGGCCTACTCTATCCTGTGAATATGTATTAAAAATCAACACAAAGAAAACCAAAGTAGCCTATCGGTTGCTTCAACCAAGGCAACTGTGGCTCAAGCTACATGTGACAACGTGGCATTCTTTAGAACACTTGAAGTCATTTCGCTATACCTGGGTAGTTTAACTGCGACGACGTTAATTTTCACTGTGCAGCATTTCTCAACAACAACTTCCCAGCCATGAAATGCATCTGACAGTTGTTGCTGACAAACAATTATTATAGAATCGGATCGGCTAAGTTATTCGCGTCGCTTTGCTCTGCAAGTCTGTTATAGGCTAAGCCGTCCGTAAGAAAGCACTGCGAGTCGCAGCGCTGCTGAGTTGACACCGTGGCGGCAGCAGCAGCAGCAGCAGCAGCCACAGACAGAGAACTGCAATGAGTAAAGGCGCTCAGTCACTTCACTTGGAGTCTGTTGACGCAGCACTTGAGCTCGCGCGGTAAGACTGCTGCGGCTCTGTGCAGTGTTGGCGACACACTGGACCAACGTGATGGCGGTCGTCGTCGTCGTGGTTAATGAGGCGCATTATGACGAGTCAATACCCAAACGCCGAGGCCGAGGCTAATACAGTTCGCTCGTCGTTTGTCTGCACCGCCTTTATTAACACCGGCCACACGCTTACCAGCGTGACGTCACAGTGCTCATCGGTGACGTCACTGCAACGTCATCGGCTTCTGTCGCTGAAGCGAATCGAATTTACGATCGACTGCCGATTACGTCCTTACGTTGAATGACCAGGTGTGAATGATTATGTTTTCTGCTGCTGTCCAGTTCGTATCATCGTGCTTTCTTCACACGTAATCAACGCTGCCATCATCGTCAGTCGTTATTATTTGTTTGTATCTAGCGCTGGACGCGTGTGCAGTAAGCCGTCCAACGCATCGTTCGTTGTGGCAGTCCTGCTGGCGCTGTGAACAAGTCCGCCTGCATCCCGGCCAGCCAGTCACCTAACTGGGCGTCACCGTCGCCAAGTCGTTACCGGCATTAAGCACCTCCGCAATCACGTCGTCGACTTACCGAATGGTCCCGGGAGGCACGGCGCCTCGCCGGCTAAATGTGAATGGCATCAAGCCGCCGACTGCAGGTGACGCGGTCAGTGCGGCTCGCTCACCGTCAGTGACGGCAGATGACAGCGCAGTCAGTTGTTTCACGCTGTCGACAACGACGACGTCGGTCGGAGACGGCAACGCTTCGACGTCGAGGACTCTACCTTGTCGAGCGCCAGTGCCTCCACCGCCACCTCCAAAGCCGCTCTGGCCGACCGCCAGCCGCAGGCGCACCTTGACCGAGGATCGTCGACGGGAGAACGAACAGCTGACAACATCATCAGCAGCAGCAGGTCGTCGGCATCTTCCTGAGAGATCCACTTCGCTCGAGGACGGCGGACTGATGACTGCCGCACATCAGCCCGTGGTTCCGCTGACAAGCTGGAGCGACCAGAGCGCGGCGACCATGCCTATGCTAGCCGAGGAAACCCCCACAACAGGGGCTGATGACGTAACCGAGTCGCGTGGTGCTTCCGTCGCTCCTGGCACTGGCTGCGGTCCCGGCGGTAAACTCGCCATGTTCTTTCTCGTCGCCATCCCTGTTATTGGAATCGTAGCCGCCGCGCTTGCCTGGTTCTACTCCTGCCGACAGGTCAGCAAGTTGTTGTACTACTTCCATAATCACTTTTTTGGCACGCAAGGAGCCTTTCGTCGTTATTTGTTATTTTGGTGAAAAGAATTTTAGTATCAAATTGCGAGATGGACAATCAAACAAGGAAAAAATCCGCCTATTCACGGAGCACGATAAGTACGTAAACGAAAACCGCATAATATGCTTACATTGTGTAAGTCTTAAATATCTTGGCCTGCTATTTCTTTACGAAATAACGGCGTTGACTTTAGGGGTGTCAATTTTGGGGGAACCCGGCAAGGCAAACCATTTTTTTTATTTTGACACTTTTGTGTTTACGGATATTCAAAGATATATTTTTTTTGTTTTTTTGTACTCGTAAGGTACGTTGACTGTTTTTCATGCAGAGTTCGTAGTTGCACTATTAATCAATTACTGATGCACATACGAATATTTACATGGCACTGAATGGCCTATTTTGTGCTGCTGTGGCGTCAAGAAACTACTCACTCACTGCAAGTATTTAGCCTACTGTGACTAGCACGATATTTACAACCGTATATCTACAGTGATTTACACCACACATAACAGTTCATGACGAACAATGATGTCAGAACAGAGACAGTGTATCTATCGATAAATATCATCAATCAATTTTAGCGTGCTGTCGTATACAGTTGGACGGCTAATCGTTCAAACTGCAGGCTTGATCAGTCAGCATAGTGGTGGGTGCTCTTAATCTGTCGGACAGCTGGAGATAGACACGCGGCGGTCTGGGTGGTCGTTTAGGGTGTGTGGAGCGAAGTCGCAAGGGGACGTCGTTCCCTCAGCTTTTCCTAGAGAGCGAACGCGCTCCCCATAGCGAACGGATATGCTGAAATCCGCTAAAACCAGCTATGATGCATGACATACTTATGTTCATATCGTTATTGTCGTAGACCTACAAATGTCTTTTTTGCATGTCCTTCTGCCATAGATATTTACTATTTTATTTCGCAGCATTTTCTGCTTCTCTTGGTAAAAAGAATTATGAACAAAGTTTTAGTAACTTACTTTCAATGCACTGTATTAATTTTATTGCGTTTTTTTTGAAAAAAAAATGTTGTGCATTATAACAGTTGCGAAGATTAAACGCAAAACGCGTGCAAACTATGCGGAAGATTTTGTTTTGCCACTGAGTTTTAGGTGCTCCCCACTTGTTTTTGCACAGCCCTATGTGGTTGTACGCCTGTTGATAGTCGATGCGAGTTGTAGCAGTCGCTTCGATCACGGGCAGAATTATGTCGTGCCGCGACGCTACTGCATGATATGGTCTGTGGTCTCGACTAGCGTACGACTGACTATAGGGCGACTGATCGACTGCCGGTCAATCCAATTGTTGTCGCCCATTGTTGCCTGGCAGTATTGTCGTGGTCCAGATTCCACTACTTAGATTTGTTGTACAATGTGTCTCAAAAAAACTTCTCCGACATTTTCGATTGAAACTTCAAGAACAGATATCAGGTTGTAATAATTTCTGGTGTGAATATTCCTGACACAACTTGCCATCAAATGACCGTTCAGCTTCCCACCTCACCCAATGTTTGCTTCTGCACTACCAAGGGAATGCAGACCAAGCGTAAGATGCGTTGAAATATGCAAAAACGTGAAAAAACATTCCCGACATCATCGATCATAACTTGCAGAAACATCATCAGATTTTAGTAATTTTTGACCTCAATATTTCTGACACCACTGGCTATTCAACGGTTGTTTAAGTTCCTACCTCACCCAACTTCTGCTCTTGCACCACCTGTGAAAACCGATCAAGCAAATAATGTGTTGAAATGAATAAAAAAACTTTAATAAATTCTATCTATCCAGATTTTTGGCCCCCAACAGCCAGTCGATTACAAGGTTTGACTGTCATGAAGCAGTATGTCTACCAGATGACGTTCAGGAATATTTATGAATTCATGAAGTGACTGGTGAAGTCTGGATTAGTCTGAAGCAGAACATTATCGATACTGCTGTCAATGAATGCGGAAAGCCTCTCCATGCCTGTGTTCGCACAATGCGCCCACATTTTAAGCAATTTTGCTGTAGGCAGTTTAAAAAATGAAACAATTGGATGAAATGTTAGCCAAAGTGTCCAGAAAGTTAACGAAATATGTTCGTGTGCGTTATTTAGATTAAGCAATAATACTGCATTGGGTCAAAGCAATATTTCGTTGGTTTTGTTTTTCCCAGGTAATGCACAAACAGACTTTGGGGTGAGGTGGGAAGGAAATTGAACATTTATTTAATGGCAAGTTGTCTCATAAATATTCGTACCAAAAATTATTAAAATTTGATAATCCTTATTTAAGTTACAATCAAAAATGTTCGGGATGTTTTTTGAGACACAGTGTAGATTTGCTGGACTTGTTTAAGAAGCACTCAAGAAACGTTGTAAGTCATAATCTGATCATTGTATTGAGCGCCGTATTGATGTATCGTACAGCTTGACAGATATGAGTTTGCTTGCATGTTTTACGCATACAACTCATACTCGTAGTTTAGAATTATATATCAGACCAACGGAAGAGTTTTAGCAACAGATGGATATGTATGTGTTAAACTACGGTCTGGGGTGGAATGGGTGAGTGTCAAACGAGTTTATCACTTTAGGCTTCTTCAACACAATTATCTCAGTGTAAGGCTTTAATACACTGCTGTTTGTTTGGTCACGCTTGAATGCAGGCGTGACTTTAACATCCTGTTATACCACTCCAGACATTATGCCAGAGATAGGCGGTGGAATAAGGAAGAAGCGGTGCAAGTTGTTTGCTGGATGTCTTGTCGGGAGTTGGCGTGACTGTTAACTTGTTACCGAGAGCGAGCGGGTTGCAGATGAAAAGACGGTGGCTTAATCATCAAGTGAGATAGGACAGTGACGGTACGAGCGGAGCAGCTATAGAGGCCTATCACTTACATGACGCTTACGACGCTGTCGACAGGACGTGCGGCAGCTAGGCACGCCTGTGCCGCGATTCGTCGATGTGGAGACTTCCAGTTAATGAGATTGTCAGTTGATTTGTATACAGCTGCATGGATGCTTCGGCGCACGTCGTCTTTGTCATCACTAATTTATTGATGGTCTTGCCGCATTGCATTTACCCACCCACCGGCCCACCTCGTCGTCGTCGTTCTACGATTGTCGATTGTCGCGTCGATTTCTTCCGCGGTCGCATTTTAAACGCCGCGGCACGGCAGTGCACCGTTTCCGGTTACTCTGGCAGAGCTCATGGTAAATTTAGATGTTGTCACCGACCACATTGGAGATTTTCGCTGTTGCCCCTGTCGGTCGACAAACCGGATTAGAACGAGCGAACGTTGTTTTTCTTCTCGCCTACGAGATGTTACTAACGGCATTGCGTTCTACAATCACCACCACCACCAGCACCACACCAGTAACATAACAACAACAGGAAAAGATATCGCCACATCTTGTGCCGCCATATATGCGGTCGTCTACCTATATTTCTGTGCTAGTGTACAGTGGGCAAAGCCGCCCGCGCGCAAGCCGCTAGCCGTACGTAAACATGCGTTCATATCTGGCGGTTTTTGGCGTCTGATAACCTTGACCTTAATAAGGCTGGATTATTGCCAGTAGTCTTTGGGCTGTTTCATCGCAATGAGTGTGAAAGGCTAATTCGATGTTTTCATGATTGCCGACAACTATGACAAAACCCTGCCGTTGCATTTTTACAGCCTGTCGAGACCGTTGTGTCCCACGAGTCAGTTGATGCCGCACTGCAATCAGCACGAAATGCTCATAGCATCTGCTTCATCGTCTGAGATGTCGATTTCAGTCATGCTCTGACTAGTGGCTCGCCAGTGTGGGACAAATAAAGAAACTGCCTCTGGAGACTTTCAAAGGCTGCTTTTCAAATAGCGCAAATGCGAGTTTGTTTTTTTTTAAATCAGACGTTTCGCTGTGCCTTCAGAAGCCGCTGAAGCCCGTGCAACAAGCAGTTTTTTGCTGTGCGATGTTTACACTTTATTTTGTGTAAATTTACCAATTCATCACAACTAAAAATAACTCTAGTCATTAATGACATTGCAGATAACTGACATTTTTTAATTAGGCCTAATTAGCAATTTTATTCAGGACCAAAAGCCTAATTACTTAACCTAATTACCTAACTGTAGTCACTAGTCTATATTGTAAGCGTATTAAAGTTGCATGTTCTTACCGTGAATCAGGTCAGAACGGTCAGTAAGTCGAAAGAGATAGAATTATTACAGGCTAACAATAACAACAGCAATACGCACAACGTAAAAGAAAATATTTATATGTGAAAGCACGTAGGCATATTATTACACATTACACAGGCCTGTCAATGTACAGTAAATGTTAAATATAATAGCACAGCGTCATTAACGTCTCATAAGTCATAATGCTTGTAAAGTCGAAATACCAACTGTCTCCTGGTTGTTAATAAATAAAAACTTTTACTCGAACGCTACTAAAATTAAAAATTAATAATATCAATAAACAAATTTTGTATAATATTGTACTTAAACAAAAATAATTTCCCAGAATTGTTTGTAGTGTATTGGCGTCATCGGTAGATAAAGGCAGACGCCCCTCATTATTATTTACATAAAGTATTCGATCGGCAGAAATGTCAATGATGCGCTGCTTAACTCAACGTCTTAACGGTCTTAACAAAAGTCGCCATTTATTTATTTTAATATCAAAATCGTACATGCAGTACACAAGAACATTAAAATAATGAAAAAGAAAAAGAAACTACAAAAAATACACAGTAATACAAAACGCAAGGTACAAAGTGTGCTGTACGACTTCTAGTTCGTGGCACTCGTGCACAACGACACGGGAAAAGAGAAGGCCGACAGTAGCTAATGTCAACAAACAACGACACTGTCACAATGCAACGTCACAACGTTAACCCAGGAAGTAGCCTCACTTCGCTTCGGAGGCCTATGGAAAAAAATTTATTCAGCTTCGAAAGATTTAACTCGTCACAACCTGCGGCAACAGGCGTGCTGGCTCCTGGTGTGCCAATCAAATGAAAAGAATTCAGGTGCAGACTGTTACCAGCCCGCCGGTGATGTGAACGTCGGCGTTTCCTGATGCAATAGCAGCAGCAGCAGCAACTGAACTGTTTACTCAGCATCATCGTAAGCAGGTGCACCCCAGCATAAGTAACTCGTGTTAAGTATGCTGCTGCTGCAATGTCCTGCCGGATAAGAAAACGACAGTGAGCGCTGAACCAACGCAACTGTAATGTCATTTCGTTACTCAGTATAATTAGCGGGCGAGATGGCAAACTGACAGACTGCTGATGTTTTAAAGTTAGTAAAATCCGTCAAATCTTTAGTTAGTTGTATAGCTGCACCGCTCCAACTAACTTGTATAGCCTAGCCTGCTACTAAAATGAGATTTGAATTTTTTTTCAAGGAAGGCAAGATAGCGGCAACTGACGTGCGAACAGTAAAGTTGAAAATGCCATGAATTCATGTTTGCTCGTCGGGTCGGGTTAAGATTAAGTTGTTTCAACGTGTTTGAATTTCTGGTTGCCTAGATGGCAATGACTATTGTGGTGATGGGAGAAAACTCAGTACAAAGCGGATGAGTTGTTTGTTATCGTGAAGAAAGACCGACTGACCGACTGACTGACTGACTGACCCCTCTCGTTTTCACATCTGCTGGACATCAGCTCTGACCCAAACAAGCCCTATGCGTTACGCGGTGGGCTCCGCTAGGTGGCGCCCTGGTCGCGTTCCTGTCATAATCGACAAAACATCCATCACCGACAAATCAATTTTGGTCGTCGCGTCGCGTCGTGTCCTGTCGGCCGTCGGTCTCGAGTAGTCGCCGGTCGGTCTTATCGGCGTCCGTCGGCTTCAGCGTGGAAAACCACGACACGACGGTAGGGCGGCAGGCGGCCGGGATGGCTCTAGGGACTTGTGCCGCGGTCACACGCAGTTGCACGCCCGGCCGCGTGGCGTGGTCACAGCGCCGGGCACCGGCACCGGCCACGTTCCGGGACGTCGTCTGCGGAATTTAAATGTAAAATTGTAACCAGATTACGTACGACGCGAGAGGGCTGCAGCGCTAGTTCGTTCGTTTTGACGCGTTGTCGACGATCGATCAGAATCAACCATGCAGCGATCAACCACGTACGTCTGCGTCAAAACTACACACATTTCCGGTTCTTGGAGTCAACCTACGAAACCTCCTTCCATCGAACATCACCTTTGCACCGTCACTCTCAGTCTTCAGGCAGCGTCTTTGTCGTCGCTGGAATCCGGGCTTATACATATCGGACGGACACTCTTCTGAGGTGGTTCTGAAATGAATGTTTACTATTCGGGCCAAGTTAAATCTCTCCATGTGATGATGATGACGATAATGGTAATGATAATCAGGGATGTTAACGAGACCAGATTATGGCGAGAACGAGAACGAGAACATTAGAAT
>Ga0209671_1005513_pt1 | contig 12822 bp, 10 predicted proteins | sample WorMetHERISLAND2_2_FD_187401 | JGI IMG/M metagenome (GOLD analysis project Ga0209671, IMG submission 187401) | Marine gutless worms symbiont microbial communities from Max Planck institute for Marine Microbiology, Germany - Olavius geniculatus... | ecosystem: Host-associated > Annelida >... | reverse complement strand
GTCTGTAGCGCATGTATTGTGGCTAAACCGTACGTCGTAGCGGGTCATCGATGGTACCGTTGACAATGTTGTAAATAGCACTCATGTCTCTATATGCAGTGGTTGGCCAAAATTTCGAATGCAAAGTTTCTGCCTGCAGCCATCACTCACATGCGCCAACTTACCGTATTGTGTCCTAGCGTTGATTGTAGCGTTCGATATAGCAGCATCACCATAGCGTGTATGCGATTGTAGTAACTGTAGGAAATCACTTGTTTTCCTCGACCGGCATTCTTTCGGATGTAGGCGGTACGGTCGGCCCACTCCAGAAACAGCTGGGTTTCTTGTTAAAAAGTTCTTTTCTGACTGTGATTAGATGATGCGTGATGCAGGTGAAGTGAAGCAGCGTTCCGATGCGGTGCTGGTAACTGAGAGTACGGAACTGATGGCAGCACCCCGCGGAGGCGACGTCATCAAGTATGACGGCGGACAGGACGCTCTCTCTGCTACCGTCTCATCCAACCCTTCACACTCGACTGTCTCCAACAACTCACAGAATCGTCTCTATGAGAAACTTGGCTTCCCCAGACACCAGCTGCACACCGTCGCCGCCCTCGGTAGGCTTATCTACATTTAAACCACGCTTAGCTTGCACTGGTACTTTTTTGTCAATTTTGAGGTGCAGTTGTGCGTCATAAAGCAGACGACAGCGTAGTCTATGCGATCCGAGCGTGGTTCAAGCACGATACTGCACTCTCTGGAGTGATATAAGCTCGTACTGCGTATTTGCTTCCAGACTCCAGCAGTGCGGTATCTAGTACGTATATGTTACTTGTGTATGTGTTGTGTTCATTTCAGCTACTGTGCATTGCGCAGATTTATATTATCGTTTCTAGCCTCGTTACTTAATTGCTGAAAAAGTTTAACTTGTGAATAGAGAATACAAAGATGTGTGGAACAGTGCGTTCCGCCCTAACCCCAGCCAGACAGGCTGGTACTCGATTTACTAACCCCGGAGGGATGGAAGGCTGAGTTGACCTTGGTATAGGACCATAGGTTGTGTTGGATGTGTTGGCTGTCAGGTCAAGGTCAGTTTGGTGACGTGTTGGTGGGCAAGGCGTACGGCATCGTGACTGATGGCGCGGAGACGTTAGTGATGCTCAAATCGCTGCTAACCAGCGATGAATCGACACAGACAGAGTTCAACCACGAGCTGGACCTGTACAGCCGATGTCACCACGACCATGTCGTTAAACTGCTCGGAATCAGCCGAGAATCTCTGCCGATCCTCGCCGTCTATGAGTACACTGAACTAGTGAGTCCCCACATCGTTGTTTCATCTACTAAATCATAGGTAAATAAGTAAGTCAAGCATAAATTTTTTGCTGACCGTTAGTTTGAGCCTTGGGTACGATATATTGTCTGTCTGTCTGTTAGTAAGTAAGTAAGATGACTTTGTAGGCGTGGGCTCAAGTACTCGTAATGCACAAATCAGCTTTTTAGCGAGGCGCACGTCACAGCAGTAGAAACTAGATGTAACACTTTAGGCACCGTGTAACAGTCAAAATTAATGTCGAGTTTGTGCGAAAATAAATACTGCAGCACAAGTGCATGCAGTTGAAAATTTGCAAAATATTGTTTTCTTCCTGAAACGTCCCAATTTGTGCATCAGGGCCCCTTTCCTTAAATTGTAAATCCGCACCACTGAGTGAAAATGTAGGGCAACTGTGTTGTAGGGCAACTTAAAGCAGTATCTGGGGTCGGTGGGTGATGGAGTGTCCGGTCTCCGACCTCCAAGTACAGCCGAGCGGCTGAGCATGTGTCGTCAACTGGTCCTTGCCATGAAGCACGTTGCCAGTCTCAAGCTAGCTCACGGCGACCTGGCCGCACGTAACCTTCTCCTGACGTACAACTTCGACATAAAGCTGAGCAACGCGTCGCTGTGTGTAGACGTCTTCTCACGGGAGTATATTGTTCACCGGCGACGTCCGCTGCCACTGCGCTGGGCAGCCCCCGAGACAGTCATCACCGAGGCTGGTGACCACCATGCCACTCTGCAGGCCAGTACAGCTTTTAAAGCAAAATAGTGGGTATGCGATCTCCATTCTACTTCCCCTTCTTCCCTTTTCTTCCTATCCCTTCCCCGCCTTTTCTCTTTTTTCCTTCATCTTCCTTCCAGCTACTGGCGTAGGCATAGGAGGACTGGGGGCACGTGCCCCCCTAGGTGCCTACTCACTTACTAAAATAGTGCCAAACATGCACCAAAACACGCCATTTTCACACCAAAAATCCAAAAATTTTCTGGGGAGAGGGCATAGCCCCATCCCCAGACCCTTTCCCTGTGGGGAGGGGACACCCTCCCCATGCCCCACCACTCAAGTGTCCCCACTACAACTAGATCTTGGCTATGCCACTGCTTCCAGCAGCTCCCCCACTTCTGCAATAAATGCAATTATGCAATACGTTAAATAAAACATGCAGTAGTAGTCACAGTGATGCAGTGATTATGAGATGTCTTTGATGCTAATGTGTAGAGATACTCGAAATGCTGCCAGCTAAGACTAGACAATATAACGAAATAGTGATACTTGGCCTTATCAAAATGTAGGCGAGTTTTGACACACCTAGTAAAACCTACATGTAAAAAGTTGCTGTGTATATATAGGCGGACGTCTGGGCGCTTGGTGTCGTCATCTGGGAGCTGTTCACGCCGCAGTGTCCACTGCCGCTGGCTGAACGCTCTGACGCCGAGGTCCTCGCAATGCTTGAGTCAATGGCCACCAGTATCCAGGCCGCCAAGTACCCGCTCGTCTGTCCGCCGAGCTGTCCGCTTCGTGTCTGGGACATCGCTCGACGATGCCTCGTCCGCTCGCCTGCCTCCAGACCCAAGTTCTCAGACATACTTAGCGCGCTTGATGATATGAACTTCCTCGATGATAGCCAGGTTTGACTGACCGACCAGTGCATGGTCATTGGTGATGATGATGTTGGCAAAGTAATGGTTGTTGGATTGACAGGGTGATGAACATCGTGTTCAGTGCTTTATTTTGCGTTGCGCCGATTAAAACCATATATTATTATTAGTATGTAGTGGTGTAGCTGTAGTGCTATTTTGGTGGATGAGAGTTGCTTTCTCTGAATTCGTTTTTATTGATTTTTTTATTTATAATTCACATACACAGAGATGTAGAGCTGACGTCATTTTTGCCTGAACCGGATGTCTCAAAGCCTTATTATGCTTCAGTTTAACGTAAACTTCATTTTATGATAAGATTTCGTTGACGATTTTGTTCTTAGTTTTTGAAGAAAGTCATGTTCAGCATGAGATTTAACTTTATTGGGTAAGTTCATTCGAATAGGTGTGTATATATTCTGAGCGTCAACTCAGTCAAGAGCGAGGAACTCCAAGTTTTCTATTCCTGCTGCATGTACTGTTGTTTTGCAAGTTTACCTGTTGTGAGAAGTTTCTCAGTGTCTGTCTTCTGTAATGCTACAAAATCGTAGTGTTCTGTAGTGATAGTAAGCGAGTAATTCATAGTACAGTTGTGAGATCAGTAGTTCGTCTGAATAGTTAAGACAAACTCCACTGCTCTGATTTGTTGTAAAATCGTTGCCCAGCAAGTCACACAACAACATTTACAACATCAACATGTTGTGCATTTGCTGTAGGCTTTCAACTTTTAGTGGACTTGCTGAACAACTTGTTGTATAACAACAAATCCACAACAAATTAAAGTAAGTGGAGTTTTGGCCCTAGTGAATGAAAAAAAAATCCTGACAACTGCAACGAGTGAAAAACAAGTCCCCAATCCACCATAGGCAACTGCTTTATATGTCTCAGTATGATGTCTTGTTGTTCATAAACTGTTTTCAAGTGTTTTTATCTGTGACATTGTTGAGTTGACCAGTGTTTATGTCCCAATGATGCAGCACTTTCTTTAACTTGCATACGTTGTGACATGTGTGACTGAGGATTCTAGTTTCTTAGGCTAAGTGTGCACTATAACGTGTAGAAATTACAAAATGACAGCTCCACGTATGATAAATAATAGTTACACACTGTGCTATGCTTACATAGAAACAAGACACGTCTGTCATGTGAATGACTGAGAAAATGCAGCTCACTGGCATATGGTGCTACACGTAGAGAGTGGAAAGTGTATTTTTCAACAGTCTAGCCCGAGTTTAGCAGTTATCATGTGTAACAGATTTTCTACATTTCATTGTGTATCATACTTTTCTATAGGTCACTTACTTCAGTGCCACTTTTGACTTGACATCCCAGAGTTAACATCAGTCATGACAACTGCATTTCATTTTAAATCACTTCCGTCTGTTCTGTAGTCTTGTGATCTTGACTGCTAAAAATGATAAACCTGCTAAAAGTGCACGGCTGTAATATTTGCGTTGTAATACACTGTGGTCCATAAAAAACGTGCCACTTTTATTTTTTTTTGAATAGCTCCGTGCAGAATTGGCCAATTTTAATAATTTTTGGCGTGCAACATCAGGAAGAAACTTATTTTCGGCCACCTCACTTTAATGCTGTCACTACGCTACATGTACATTGTAAATGCAGGTTGCTGAACCTGCTGTTTACGAGTGGTGTCAACGATTGCCGCTTGCATCCGTGCTGGAGGATGGCATATTGAGCATGTGCTGTAACAAATAGGATGTGATGTGACACGTGCAACTTTTTGGGATACAGTAGTTACCAATCGTGTTTGTCACTTTTCAGTTAGTCATTCCTGAGCTGATGCGTGCACTATCCAGTATGAATTCATTGTTGTAAATGGTCAAAGTACGACTTCTGCATTTCACAAGGTAGTGTAGCGACAGTATTAAAGTGAGGTGGCCAAAACTACACCATTTGCGTCATTTTTTTTGGTGATGTTGCTTGCCAAAAATTATTAAAATTTGCCTATGTTTCACGAAGCTATTCAAAAAAAAGAGTGGCACATTTTTATGGACCATGGTGTAGTTTTATGAACTCAGTGTGTGTAAGATGACTCTACATGTAGATCCTAAAGGTGCATACGGACCGAAATAACTCGTGAACCCATTGGTCATTGGCTGACGCGTATGTGAGCGTAGTAGCATAGGCTACCGACGCTGTTAGATGGTGCCTACTGCAATGCATTAGTGCTTGCCCATTGGTCAGTTCGTCAAAAACTAAACCATGTCAGTTCAGTTTAGTTTAGCCCAAATTCCATTACGCCAACTTTCACTTCCCTGCGGGGAAAGTCGTTGACACAAATCACGAAAGTCGAAAACACAAACCATCTCGACATGTCGAGATGTTTGCGACAAAGTCCGTGACAAATCGGCGACAAACCCGTTTCAGCGAAAGTCGAAAAGTCGGCGTAGTGGAATTTTGGCTTTACATTGCCCTGTATGCAACTTAATGCAATCTAAAGTACTGTGCGTCACTGTAAGATGCTGCATGCCTATGTGATCGTGTTAAGTACGGTAGTTGAGTTATTTGATGTTGAATCCCAAACAACTGTAGTTCATCAGTTTTTTGGCACTGTGTTAACAGTTCAGACAATCGAACGCTTGTTACGCTATAAAGGGGTAATGTTAACTGATTTTGTTTGTTATAAGCTTATTGCATGCTGTAGAACTGTACTTGTGACTGATCAGCTTTATATTTATGATGACTTGTTCTTGTCACTTATTGGTTAATTTACATGTGTTGTCGTGTTTCAAACATTATTAAATTTGGTAATATGCATGTTATGGTAGTTCGTAACATCTGCTAAGTTGCTGACCAGCTTACATGGATTGTTCAGTTAGTTTGCAATACACGTATGCCAGAAGGCTGGGTGGACTCCCACAGCCAGATTTGTACTAAAGGCTATCTTATGGGTTGCACCATCATCAACCACAGTTTACACGATTACACAACCCCTTTTTCTTTCTTTCATAATTCACTCAAATGATGACCCGTTTACATGAAATTTGGTTTAAAAATTTCATGTAAACTTATCATCGTATGAAAGAAAGAAAAAGGGGTTGTTTTTATGAAACACCATGTAGGACCCTTCTAACACCCATACAGCCACCACTGTTCTATGAATACTGTATCTATGACCCATACTTTGTACTCAATTCAGTTAGCTGTCCTTCAGTATTTGTGCCCATCTTTTTCTTTCTTTTCTGCCAATACTAATATGCATGTTGCAATGTGGGCAAATTGAGTACAAACTACAGTCAGAAAATCAAAAAAAAATTACTGCCATCTGCAAACAAAACAATAACAAGAGTGAAAAAGTGCCCATAGTCCTTATATCTTGTGTTTTGATTCTTTCAAGCCTACACTCCAGGCTTCTGTAAACTATGTAATGTCTGTTAAATTATTCCGATGGTTAAATTACTGACAGTCGAATGTAATGGGAATAATGATAGGTAACACCGAGACAGTTAGATACAGGTGACCACGAACTACACGACGACTGAAACGGACAAAGCAACCACCAGACACAGAACGATAATCAAAATAAAACAAAGAATCAGTGACAAATATATCAGGACCATAGGTAAATTCTAACAAATATTTATAAAAACCAATTACAATACAGTAGAAACACAACACTGCATACCATTGCAACTTTCAGAAACAAATGAGCACTATAGAGTAATGAGATATGTAAATCATAAACAACTTTGCATGATAAAATATCAACATCCTTTCTCTAACAAATTATATAACATGGAAAGAAAATTGTCATTTAGCTTTATTAAATCCAAAACAGAAAACAACTGAAGAACAGAAAATCCACAATGTAGCAAAAGTCGGATTATATAAGAATTGGACAGCAACTATAGTAAAAAATATCAGATACACACCACTAGAACTTTGTCATGCTTAGCATCAAAACAACTCAACAAATCTTACACAGGGTGGGCCAAAAAACCGGACCTGTTTGAGCGTTGATAACTCAGTGATGATTAGTGGTAGAAAAACGTTTGATACGTCAAAAGTTTCAGAGTGCTGTAAAGAATAAATGACAAATTTGCATATTAAAGCATTTAAATATTCTTTGCCTAATTTGCATAAATATTCATCACCCCCCCGAAATTCTGCTAAATTTCACTGTAACACCTGGATTTACCATGGACATTTGAGCTTTTATAACTTAGCGATGTTTACTGATGGAAAGGTGCGTAATATGCCAAAAGTTTCAGAATTGTGTACAGAAGAAGTGTACAATTTGGATGTCTCAGCACTTAAATATTCTTTGCCTGATTTACGCAAATCTGTCTCACCCCTAAAATCATGCAAAATTGGCAGTAACGCATGAATTAAGGTTGATTTTCATTCAGCATACAGTGAAATATCAACAATCATTAACACATACGTTGAGTTTAAATGAAATTCGACATAGGCAGTTGCCCGGCTTTTGCATTCATAACCATCATCAGTCCTTTTAGGCAGCTGATCGATCGCTGGAGTCAATGTGTTCAGGATCAGCTGAGCCCAGCATTCGATTAGCACACGTTTTAGCTGATCAGTTACTGAAATTTTGTGATCATGCTATCGGTTGCAATGCCCCCACACTGAATAATTCACAGAATTTAAATCTGGACTTTTTGGCAGTGAGTTTTTGAGTTCAAGGAACTCGGGCATATGGGAGTACAGGCAAATGCCTAATTTCAGTGGTAATGAAGATTTAGGCAAATTAAGCAAAGAATATATAAATGATTTGCTATGCAAGTTCAGCCCTTTTTGTCTACAACATTTTAAAACATTTGACATATCACACGCCTTTCTACTGGTAACCATTGCTGAGTTATCAATGCTCAAACAGATCCATTTTTTTTGGCCCACCCTGTACCCTGGGGTTAAGGTGTCAGATCCCAAATGGCAGGTGACACTCCACAGCTCTGAGATAGATTCCCACAAAGAGCTATAGTATACAATCAGTGTCCAGGACATTTATGGCAATAAAATACTGGGAGTATATGGGAGTGGTCATAGATACTAGTGATGATTTGATATATCAAAAATATCAATATATCGTTTTCGATATCGATATATCATATCGTATCATATCGTCAAAAATATAGTACCATACTACCTCGCTCAACGTTCAGTCGTTCACGGCTTGTTCCTGTGCTTGTATAAGATTTACGCACTTATCATTTTGAAAATACTGATATCACGATATTCTGTAAAATATCGTATCGATATCATATCGAAATTGAAACCCTGATATCGAGTCATCACAAATAGATACCATTATGATCAGTCAATCTTAGTTATTCATATCTTAACTGAAATTAAAGAAAATGACCGCGACAATACACACAATTCAGAAATACACCGTGGGCCACTTGGTGTCATGGCATAGCAATAATGCATAATAATTACATTATTGCAAATTGTCTGCAGAGTGTGCCAGTCAAAAAATTTTGAAAATCGGTCAATAATTGGCGAAGCTACGAACAAAAGTAAAGTGCCACGTTTTTTGGCCCACCTTGTACATAAAATAACACTCCCAAACAATCAGTCAACCAAATCAAATTACATAGCAATGTTTCACGCGCATATCAAAGGCACATAATGCCAGCAACTGGGCTGAGTATTCACATTATTGTCTCATCCCATCTGGATTATGCCAATACACTACTACATGGCATATCAACAAGCAACATCCAGTGTTAGGCCACTCGTTCTGCTAGAAATAGAATACTTTCAATACTTTCAATGTCAGATATTCGCAATGCCCACACTGTACAGTCCAAATATAACATCTACTGACTAGCAAGAGTCTTTAAAAACCAAATAAACCACTCGTATTCAGCTGAGTGAATAATGACTTAAAATTCCAGTAGTCGTACATGCATAAAAATTTGCATAGTGCAAATACAATTATGGGATCGCCGCAGACTTATTATTAACTATTAACAAAGTTGCATCCAATGCATATGATAAATAGAGATGACATAAATGAGAAAAATAAACATTTGGCAACTAGCAACTGAAGCTTACAATCACATAATATACACAACACAGTATGGTGATCAAGAGACTCCCAAGTGGTTACGACACTGACGAGTGACTATCTTGGTAAATCCTAGGTTGGTGGCACGGCACAGCGATAACGCATTTCATTCGATCAACGAAGTTACTCTATGCCAGGCCAGGTTAGTACTTTGACGGGTGACTGCCTGCGGGCAAGTAAACCATCTTCGTATGTATCCAGCAACCTAAATCAACTCAGCCTTCCATCCCTCCGAGGTAGATAGATCAAGTACCGGCCTATCTGGCTGGAGTTAGGCGGGGTGCATTCACCTGTTGTCGGGTGGCAGGTAACACTGTGTGATCCCAAATGGCAGGTGACACTCTGTAGCTGGACTTCCATTAAGAACTATAACACCACCTTTAATATAATTAACCACTCAGGTCAACTCAGCCTTCCATCACTCCTGGCTAGGTTAATTGAGTACCGGTCCACCTGGCTGGGGTTAAGGTACAGCACATTCACCTGCGTCAGTCAGCAGGCGTGACCTCAAATGCAGTGTTTAAATAGTGAAAAATTAGCTGGGGGGTTGAATTTTTCGATAGTCAGTGCCTAACCAAAATTGTGGCGTAAATCATATGTATATAGTATATAGCTGAACCACCACCCAATACATAATTTGACAGGGTGTTGGGGGGTTGAGAAAATAGTTGGAGGGAAGAGTCAACCCCTATTGGCCCTAACTCCCCACCCCCCTCTAGCAATTCAAACGCTGCTCATATGGCAGCTCAGAGATTACCGTGAAGAGCTATATGCACCCTTTAACCTGTAACAATGCCTCCACTTCTAGTCAACATGTGTGTATTTGTCGAATAGCAAATGTCTCAAACAACAATATTGAATGTAAGAGCAGTGCAGTCACTCAGGCTGAACCACCGGCCTACTGCGCATTGGTAGAAACACGGATGTAACTAGTCGGTGATGACGTACAGCTTGAAACCAGCGCCTACATCGACTGACTGCAGCATGGCACCAACTACTGGAGTTACTGCGTGTCACTCCTGCTGGCCATACCCTTGACCTATACAGACAGCATATGTGTACAGCATGTAGTTTTTAAGACAGACTCTATATCCATTAAACAAATTTGTACAACTGTGCAACAATATCAAGTTTTTGAATTATTAGCTTCATCAAATTACGACCTTAATGCCTGCCTTAATGCCTGCTAATGAATGCAACAAAATTCCAAATTAAATAGACCACACTAATCAGTCTTCCAGCTATACAGTGTTTACAGCCAGAACCAAATATATGTGGCAGAAATCCGGCTAATCAAAACTGAATAGTGAATAATGTAAAAAATACACCGCCCAATGCCAAATTACTGTGCTCACCTAAAACTGTGCATAAAACTGTCAACATTAAATCTGACTGGCTGCTTAGCTTTTGAACTCAAAATTAGCACACAGGTAACTCTGGCCTTGGATAACATTCACGTCAAGCTTGGTTTTCTGTTTGTTGGCAAGTTAAAAGCTCAGACAGGCAAAACAAGCAATAATTTCCAAACATATTGCAGCCAATTAGCACAAACGATCTGCCACTAAGTTTATTGAGAAAATCAACATGGTGGAAAATGTACAAACCACAAAGTTGTTCTGCGAATAAAGAGGAAAGACGTTCCAACAACAGCAATGACGAGAATGACAACGATGAGACAGAGCAAAACATCAAAAACTGTCTCTACAACATATAATAATAATAAAATTAATAAAAATAAAACATTTGTATAGCACCATATTGCCTTATTTTGAGAGGCACTATTAACAGAAGAGCTATATATTAGCTATATGCAATATTAAAGAAGTGCATTTTAGCCAAGATTTCAATACAGAAAAAGTGTCACAGTTGTCAACAGAAGCAGACAGAGTTCCAATTGTAAGCACAGCACGACTGAAAAATTGTTTGCTGGAGACAGACTGTCTGAAGGGCACATCGAGAAACAGAACGTCTGATGATATCAGCTAATACGTGCTAACCAGCACTATTTACATTACTAATAGACTGAAGCCAGCATTCAATGCAGCATTACACCTTCAAGCAACAACCAACTTTTAACACTGTACATTACGAGGCTAGTACAGTTCAGCGGTCATTTGAAACATTTGGTTTCCAGCCTACACTGCAGACGTTCAGCATGATAATAAGTAAGTAAATTTGTATAGCGCACATAAAACTGCACAATGTCAGTCCGAAAACCCGCTAAATCTGTGGCACATAACTTAACATGCCTACCAACGTAATACTAAAGCTGCATCATACCTAAGTAACCAATTCAGCTTATACAAAAACTACACTACTAGCTCTCACAAAAATATTATGCAGCTTAAGAGATAGGTATTTCACATTCACTGACTGGCTGTGGCCAGCCATGACATTATTTGTCGAGTTTTACATTGCAGTATGAATGCAAACAGAGGCTGAAGTCGGCACTTAATCCTCACGCTGAAATCGAAATCAGCTTGCCCAATGCTGGGGTGCACCATCAGTCCCTCCCTCCATGTTAGGTTAAAATAGTACATGAGACTGATATACTTTTATGACAACTTGCGGATGAGTATTTTTTCCACAAAGAATTAAGAAACTTGGTTTCTGTATATGTCACTGTGGTTATAAAAGCTTGGTCAAAACACTGAACCAGGCAGAAGTAACTTAAAGACCAGGTTTAATGGCTCTCTGTAAAAAAAAATTTATAAGAAGTAAACAGAATAGAATGAAAAATATGCTTCATACAAAATGCAATTTTACCAGCAGTATACGAAGATAGTGCGCTGATATGTGAGGCTGTTGCAGTACATGTCTCAGTTGTAACTTTACTCCATTCTTCTGATTCATCTGCATGTAAAGCAATAAGATTCTTAATTGATGATCCATAAAAACTTCTAACAAAACTGGAAAGCATTCAAAAAGTTCAAACCTCTACCACATGTAATGAAATTCAAAAATCAAATAAAGATAAAGATACCCTTACAGCATATATACAGGGTGGTCCAAAAAAACTGCACAAAGTTAATGACACCATAATTTTGCAACCTTACGTCATAGAGTCATGTGGTTTTCAACTAAATGTTCCGAAAGAAATTCTTTACACGACTAAGGTCAGTATTTGAATACAGCAGTTAAATATTCTTTGTTATTGCTGCTGGCAACTGAACTATGCAAAAACGGTATTACCCTTGACACTGCAGTCCATAAAAATGTACCACTTTTATTTTTTCAGTAACTCCGTGAAACATTGGCCGATTTTAATAATTTTTGGCATGTGGCATTAGAAAGAAACTTGACGCAAATGTCTAGTTTTGGCCACCTCGCACTAAGGTTGCTGCTACACTACCTTGTGAAATGCAGAAGTCATAGTTTGGTCATTGACAACAATGAATTCATACTGGGTAGTGCATGCGTCAGCTCAGAAAATTACTGAGATCACAAAATTATTGAAAATCTGTTGTTTCGTCTTTACTTTAAAATTGTAAGTCGACAAACTGAAATGATACATCAACAGCGAGTGAGCTGCTTAAGTCATGCAGTTACTGAACGTGCTGTTGGCAAATGGTGTCAACGTCTACCGTCTGCGTTTGTGCTGCAGAAGAACATGTTGAGCAAATGCTAAAATGAAGATGATGTGATGTGACACGGGTGACCTTTTAAGTGATAATAATTGGTAATTGCATTTGTCGCTATTTAGTTAATAATTTCTGAGCCAACGCATACGCTACCCGGCAGGAATTCATTGTTGTCAATGGCCAAACTGCGACTTCTGCATTTCACACGGTAGTGTAGCGACAACATTAAGGTGAGGTGGCCAAAACTACAGACT
>Ga0209671_1005512_pt1 | contig 12822 bp, 11 predicted proteins | sample WorMetHERISLAND2_2_FD_187401 | JGI IMG/M metagenome (GOLD analysis project Ga0209671, IMG submission 187401) | Marine gutless worms symbiont microbial communities from Max Planck institute for Marine Microbiology, Germany - Olavius geniculatus... | ecosystem: Host-associated > Annelida >... | reverse complement strand
GGGGAGGGAGGGGGGTTGCTGAATTACAGTGTGCAAGTCTGTATATGAACCCTGTTATTAGTTTTGGTATTAAATGCTGCATTTTTTGTTAGCATGGATGCATTTTAGTTTTATTTGTCTGCTGCTGCACTTTTGCATCAACTGTAACTGTTGAGTTATGCACAGTGTGCTCTTTGCTAGAAGATGCAGTCTGCTTTAAACACTCGATATGATGACAGAAACGATAATTGTCTTTAGGTTTTCACTGTTTTAGATTTTTCTGTGTGTGATAGTAAAGACTATGTTAGAGAGTCTGTCACTTGTATGTCACAAATCGTTTTAATCACAAAACACTTGCAAAAATTGTAACAATTTCCGCCTGTCTTAATGTTAGTTTTTACAAATTATTTTTGTTTTTAATGTTGTTGTTGGTACGATATTAGCACTGTGACAGATCACTGAGTTCATTTCCAATGGCTGCTGTTTGGTGCCACATAATTGACATTCAGATGTTAGTAATTATGTTCATCATGATATTTTATCGTTCTGAAAACTGACGGTTGTAGTAGCTGTTTGTTTTAGTAATTGTTGTGTGTTAAATATGAAAATAGATTTGTTTTCTTTTGATCCTACAGAGTTACTGAAAGTCGTTAATTATTAATATTATTATTCATGTTGTACATTAAGTATATTACAAAAAAGAAAGATGAAAATGCACAAATAAACCATAAGCGCAGCTCTCACTAGGGAGGGCCGACTGTGCGCAGGTGTCGGAAGGCCAGCAAATGTGAATGCATTTTTGACGTCAAAACTTTCCTTTTAAAATTGTAACTAACGTGCTGCAGATGTTGACGTAGTTAATATTGACAGCCTATGGGAAGTTGTCATCACCCTCTCCGATGGTACCATCGCCGACCACTATGACTAGGCTTTAGCCACGCCACAGTGGTGCATAATGGCCCTTACCAGCCTCCCAGGCTGGGAGCAAAATGTCAAAGTCAAAATGATGAGGTCCTGACACCTAAGCAAGCAGGCAAGATATTTTTCTGAACACCCAGTGTGAATAATGGTAGAGCAAAATGCAATATTAGTGTCAGGAAATTGTTGTTGCTCTTCATCACTCTCTTTCTAGTTGTCTGATAGGTTTATCTATAGCCTAGATTCAAATTTCAAAAGTGTGGTTATAATCACTCAGTCGGAAAAGTACTTGGCGCGTTTCGGTTGTACTAAAACAAGAAATTTTGCTTTAGTTTCTGGCAATAATGTAGCAACGTTCGTGTAAGCTTATGAAGAGTATATATACACTGTGTCCGGAAAAAAAGTAACCCCTAGATATCGTGCAACAGAAATGTCAAATCTGAACAAATCTAAGTAATATTTCGTACGCTTAATTTCCAGTAAATTGCTGAAACGACCACCAAATTTCGTTCAAAAATATCATTTCTTATCGGAGTTATTAATTGTTGAATATTGATAAATTATCTCCGATAACAATATTGCGTTACATGAGTAAACTTCTATCATGTTGCTGTACATTTGCGTAACTTCAACAAACAACATCTGATTTCGGCAAAATTTTACGTCAACAACGCAACGTCTATTGGCAATCAAACTGCGAAATTTCAGTTGAATCCGCCAAAGCAAACGATAGTGACAACTGCTTTTGCGAAGTAACCGTAAAACATTTTAGTTCTAGGTCTTTGTGTCTTGATGTCTTCCACAAAGACCTGAAGCGGGAGTGTTTTGGGGTGATCTCACAATAGCCGCTGTAACTATCGTTTGCTTTGGCAGATTCAACTAAAATTTGGTACTTTAATTGATGAATGCATTACAGAAAAATTTTGCCAGAAATATCTTCGGCGCATCCACAGACATGTATCTGTGGGCTCATCTACCCACCGTATTTACTTATTTAAGAATTCGATGACCTTTGACCGAGCGCCGGAGTGCTGACGTTGACTGTAAACGTGAGTTTTCTCTGTTAATTTGTAACTTATTCTATTATATCGCACTTTATTTGCATTTGTAAAAGCGTGATTCAACGAAATGAAGTGCTTGCTAGAGTGGCGTGAATTGTAATGTGCCAATAAGCTGCCACTAACAACTTTTCTGACCAACGGGACTATCTAGTAGCATTTCCGGTCATGCTTGCTGTCACTTGTAGTATAACTGCTGCAAGTTTTCTACCCAAAAGTTTGAAGTAGCTAGGATCTGGATCTGGATAGTTAGTCGGCAGGGCCCCAGGACTGGGGCATCACACAGACGGGGTGATGACTATGGTGCAGCATGAAACAGGTGATTACGTCTGCGAGGCAACCCCCTGTGCAAAATTTCGTGCAAATCCATCCATTGGGGGCTTCTCGGCAAATGGGTGAAATATAACGAAAATTTTTCTAGTATATACACTGTGTCTAAAAAAACGTCCTACTTTGTGATTGTCCATATCTTCGTCAAATATTGACCGATTTTCAAAATTTTTTCACTGGCACATTTTGTGGACAAGTAGCAGTAGTGTTGTTATTAAACATACCACCATAAATGCTAGTAATACATATGCAAAAATTATTTTCTAAAAACAATTTTTCAACAATTTTTATATTAATATCTAATAATGTTTAGTTTAACGTGCATTAATTTATTAACATGTTAAGTTAACGCGTTAATTTGACAGCTCTAATTTTTATAGTCAGATTGAGTTCTATATTATGTACAGGCCGTGAAGGTAAAAATTTCTGTCACTGATGCCTGACTATGTGGTAGAAAATGTATTACATTCATTATGTTTGAATAATAATTGTAGTTTAATATTAAATGCTTTATATTGATTTCGTGGTAGGGTCAGCATGGATGTATTACATATTGTGATCATGGTAGTAGCCATGGCTGTAACAACAGGCCTCTCGTTTGCAATTCCACAGTCAGATGAACACAAAAGTCGTGTTGTTGACCATGTATGTATCTGCATTTACTAGCCTTTAATCTGCAGTAGTTGTCAGTTGTATAATTGTTGGATTTCAAACAATGGTCAGGTTTTGCTAGTATCGGATACATATTTGTTGCAGTTTAGCTGTAGTTATGCACTCCATTTGCACATTTGAGTTAGAGAATTTCACTCAGGAGATCAGGAAGATTAAAAACAACTTTGCAACGCATTGAGTGGGCTCAACAGGATTTAATGACTTATTGGTGAAATCTGTTCCTGTGGCATTTTTCTGTTCAGCCATTGAGTGATGAAGAGCACTTTACTGCCGATGCTGAGGGCGAGTCCCATCATAATGTGGAGTTTGATCACGAGGCATTTCTTGGCAAAGATGAAGAAAAGACTTTTGATCAGCTAACACCAGAAGAGAGCAAAGAGAGGCTCGGGTAAGCAGCTGGTGTCCACATAATACGCAAATGGTTATACGCTGGTAATTATTGTTATGTAAAATAAAATTTATATACCATTCAGTCTGATAGATAATTTTGTCTTTTAGAATTAAGACTTTTTATTTTGTTAACATTGTCAGTAATTGATATCTATTTGCCACGTCAATGAATGCCTTACACCTAGGCTGAATTTCCAGGCGTGAGCAGTTAAAAGGTTCCTAGCCATTTAAATGTACCTTGGTAACATGAACATCAGAATTTAAATTTAATCTGTACACGTGTGAAAATGTGCTGTGATGAACTGATAATGTTAATTGTAAATTTCATTGTCATGTAGTTAGTTATATGGATTATCTGTCATACTTCTGTTCTATCTTTCTGTCTAGAGTCATATATGACAAGATTGATAAGGACCAGAATGGGGAGGTTTCGGTGGAAGAGCTGATGGCATGGATACAGCACGTTCAGAGGCGCTATATTCTCTCTGACACCGAGCGCCAGTGGCGTGATCATCACGATGACATTCCCGAGGACGACAGCAAAACTGTGCTGACATGGGATGTGTATGCAGAGAAGACCTACGGACATATTGATGGTATTCTAGTTCACTGTATTTTTTGCCTGGGTACTTGTGTTTTTAATAGTTATGTCCGTTTATGCTTTATATTTGTTTCTTGGCTTTAATGCATTTGACTGTTTGACATCTGAAAGGGCGTACATTATAAGCAACAGAGTCGTTGAATGCTGCATCTTAAGAGTGGGATGAGAGAAGATTATTTCATTGCATGCTGTAGTGTTCATTGATCAAAGGTGGCATTTGATTACGGGAGAATTTTACATTATGCTGACTTGACAGCTGAGATAACACGAAGGCCTTCCATCCCTCCTTAGCAGCTGTATTGAGTTAGTCTGCCTGGCTGGGGTTAAGGTTGGACATGTTCACCTGTGTCTGCTGGTTGCAGGTAACACTGTGATTCTGTATGATTGGTGATGATCTGATACTCTGCAATGATTTTTCCATAAAGATAATAATACACCCATTAAATCTTTTACTGTGCTGGTGGTGATTGAATGACGGTGATAGTGCAAGCAACAGATGACGGTGATGAAGCTGGCACCAGTGAAGTTGAGGATAATGAGCATTATGATATCTTATGATCATTAGTGACTATGATTATGTTAAGCAAGTATATTTCGATTCTTGTGCTCAATTACTGAAATGAGGGGTAAATCTCGGGTTAGTCAACGTATCACAGGGTTATCCTGGAGGTAACTTTGGTGCTTTTGAAACTCTGGTTATCCTGGGTTTGCTAACATGGGGGTTTTGTGGATCACCTACATTTCAGAAACTGGGTATCATGTATATCATAGCTGCTGATGTTTGTGCAGACGAGGACGACAAGCTGGGTGAAGAGCAGGAGAACGAGCGTTATGATTACCGGTACATGATGCAGCGTGACAAGCGGCGCTGGGCCAAGGCCGACCGAGATGCCGACGGACACATGAGCAAGCAGGAGTTTGCAGACTTCCTCCATCCCGAGGAGGTGGAACATATGAAGGATGTCGTAGTTGACGTAAGTATTCAACACTGAGTCGGTCATAGGCACTGGAAAGTTATGGAGAATTGGGCAAAAATAAACCGCATGGTTGCCACGTTTTGTTTCGATGTACATGTTTTGGATTGTTTTCAGCTTTTACATTTGTTATCACTGTGTACTGTCAGACTTGGTTTGATCTGCTTAGGCCCTAGGTTTAGTATAATTATGTCTTACATACACAAGGTAATTGATTTAGTAAATATGATAAAAATCTGAATTTGTTTGATATTTTCTCAATTAGACAGTCTTTAAATGATATGGAAAATGGACATTCATCGTGGTCTTAGCAGGTTGTAGAAAATAAAAAGGTCACGGAAAACCACTTAGTCACATGCACACTTTACCATTCAGATTGCAACATAAGCTTTGGTTTATGTGCACTTATTATTAGACGTATTTGTTTAGTGCGCTTAGCGCCATATTGTCGTGACTTCAGAGGCGCACTTACTTTAGTGCAATTCATAATTTCTACACATATTTCATCTGAGAGATTTTTTTGACTTGCTGTATATAAGTAATAGTATTGATTATCTGCAGTTATTTAGTAATTAATTGTAGAAAGTAATGCATATAAGATATACCGGTATGTTGTGTCTCAGGAGACATTAGAAGATATTGACAAGAACAAGGATGGCATGATATCGCTGGAGGAATATATTGGTATGTTATGAACTGTGCTAGTACAAAACTAAGCTCTTGCCAAAACTTTAGTTTATGACGTATTGAAAAACTTAAATTTAAATGTTCTTTTTTAGTAAGTAGTGCGCTGATTATCAACAGGTAATTTCTATCAGAGCTGATAATCTGCCAAATTGCTGGTAATCAATCAGCATAACAATGAGCATTGGCGGAATATAATCATTACAGACTACATTTCTGTTATCTACAGTGTCAGTTTTGAAGAACTTCTGCATGGAGCTTTTTTATTTTAGTTTGTAGCTATGACAGATACTACATACTAAAGCTTGTAAAGATTTTTAAAACTTTAATATTTAACTTTTCAAACAGTAGTCATTATTAGTTAATGGTTAATTTTCAAACTAATTTCATGCATGGAGAATGCGTTTTTTTTATTAGTTTTTAAGCTGCTGAGCTAAAATCTGTCCTAAATGCACTTAGGCAACAATAGGTCTGTAATATCATCAGTTTTACTTTGACTATCAAACAGCACTTGCTTTCTAAGTTAGTAATGCTACATATTTGTGAATGAATAAACTGTATCATACAGCTGTTACAAGGCATGTACTGATTTCTTTTGCCGCGTGAACGAGTTTTGCACTACAAACTCACATCTGTCACCCATCGAGCTGTGCATATTTGTAGGCCTTTTTTATACTTATGTAGTGTGGCCCTGTTGTCTTTGTTTTATACAATTACGTTCTTTATAGATGGTGATTGTCACTTGCTGTGTTAGTGATGTGCTTTTAATTGACAATTTAACAGTTGAAATTTTAATAATTAATTGTTGTGGGATTAATAAGTTTTCGCTGCTTTACTAAATACAGTATTGTAGATGATGTTGTGCAGTAGTTGTTAGAGGACAGAAGATTGTCGAGTTGATCATCAAGTTTTGAATTACCAGGACTCGACTGTTTGATGTGTCATTGTAAAACTCAACGATGCATCAAACACCAAGTACTATTACTTTATGATTTTTAGCTAAAAATTGTCGAGTTGCAGTACTTGATTAGGGTTAGGATGGGGTTATGGTTTAGATTAGTGTTAGGGTTAGGATCAGTGTTACTTACTCTGTAGGGTGAGGGTTAGGTGTCAAGTTACAGAACTTTGTTTTGAGTTGAAAACTCAACAACATTGGAAACTCCAGCTGTTATTTGAATGTGCTGTATTAAGGTGACATGTGGACGCAGCATGGTGATGCGGACGAGGAACCTGACTGGGTGAAGGAAGAACGCAACCAGTTTGCTTCGTATCGGGACAAGAACGGTGACGGATTCATGGACCGTGCCGAGGTGAAGGACTGGATCATTCCTGATGACTATGACCATGCAGAGTCCGAAGCAAAACATCTCATCCATGAGGCTGACATAAACAAGGTCAGTTATTAATTGCTCTAGTTGCTTTTGTTTTTATTGTTGTTATCTTGTTTACGTTATATGCCTAATATCATCTAACAATTGGTGGCAAATTTTTACAGCGAAAATGTTATTTCAACATATTCAGTCACTCCTGCTTGATCTTAACTTTTGCTTATTTTCTACTGAATCTAATCAGCTTCGCTCTGTTCCCGGATGGACTGCTGCTTAATGCAAATTTGTCATTGCATTACGTAGATATTGAAGAAACAATATCATGCGTATGCAAACAAATGTAAGGCAGACCTTGTGAAAATAATGTCTGGACTTGCGGTGGAAACACAGATGTAATTGCTGTTAAATTTTCTATAGTGGATTCATTTCATGGCAGTTATGCATAATTTTGTTTGCAAGTTAGATGCTTAGACACTGCACATTTGCACATTTGTATTACGATAACAGTCATTAGATATTTTTCTGGTTTGATATTTTGTTGCTTTCTGTCATTATATTGATTGAATTTTATTCGATAGTTGACTCAAATATAAACATCTTTTTGCTAGATTTTTGTTCTTCTAGTTTTTACTTATTTACATGAAAAGTCTTATTTGATTCTGCTAAAAGTATTGTTCATTACGCCTGCTGTAATATTGTCAGAAGTTGTTTTGTGTGACTTGGCCTAATGTAGTGCATCTCTGGTGGCTAAAGTAATCCCCAAAGTCGAGGTAGTCATATAAATTCTTACTGCTGTTATATTTGTACATGTCATAGACTTCTTAAAATAAGGACTGGCGTCGGCCGTTCTCGGGTGTGCGAACTTGGGTCCATGAGTATTTTTTAGTATTTTTACTATAACTTTGTCAAATGTGGTCCGTTTGTTACAAAATTTTGTACGCATAGTGTCACAGAAAACATGAACAAATATTGCAAATTTGGTTACTGTATGATCTCTACTTTCTTGTGTGTGCATATATTGTGGCTAAAGCATACATTGCAGTCGTAGATGTCTATGACCACACTGACCAAATTCAGTGGGATAGCGACGCCTGCCATAAAATATTAAATTTCACTAAAGAATATTTATTTTCTTCAACCCTGTATTGTTAGGAAAGGAATTTCAAAGCAGGGAGCTGGTCAGGGGGATTTTTTTCCCACAGTTTTTGAGCTCTGATGCACCGTTTCTGAGATATATCCAAAAATTTGTCTCAAAAAATTTTTAAACCTAACTTTGTCATTTTAAAGATACATGTGCTGTGTTTGATGTTATTCTTCATCACAGTGATGGAGAGCAGGGAGAAGTTGCAATGAACCTGCAATCAGCTGAATGTATAGCATAAAGACACATAGCAATACTGTACTGACAATGATTATGTTCAAGTACAGCGGGAATAGAAATCATACAATAACCAAATTTTCACCATCCGTTCATGTTGTATGTACCAACTTTTGTACCAAACGGACCACATTTGACAAAGATATAATAAAAATACTAAAAATACTGATGGACCCAAGTTTGCAGACCCAAGCATAGCTGCCATTAGTCCTTATTTTAAGACGTCTGTGGTACGTGTTGTTGATTATTTTCTGTGATGTTTTGCTGGTCACAGGACGGTTCGTTGTCCAAGGAAGAGGTGCTTGAAAAGTACGATCTCTTCGTCGGCAGCCAGGCCACAGACTTCGGTGAAGCACTAGTGAAGCACGATGAATTCTAAGTTTTCAACACGTTACAGTTCTGTAGGATTTTTGATGCAGATGTGCTCCATCTCAAGAGGGTGCCGGTCTAATACTTTATGTGTACCACCGACTTGATTGTAATCGTGCATGTTAATGTATTAGTTTGTGTTGTACTGCATAGTTTAGTAACCAGTTATTAGTCTGCCCAGAAACGATAGTTTTTGGAGAGGACTTATATTTTGCTGGCATTTATTTGTCTTTTTTTCTTGCGAGATCTCCTAGCTCTATTGGCCGATCATTGCAAAATTTTGCACCTCGTCGGAAGTATGTTCGATTTTGTAATCCTGGTCCAAAATTTCGGGGGTCCTCCTGAGCAAATTTTAGGGGCCAGAAGCATGACAAATTTGGCCCGACTTTAGACGAGTTCAAACTTTGGTGACGAATATCTCCGGAACAAATGAAGATATTCAGAATCAGACAAGTACGTGATTGACTGCGATTCCTCCCTCATAAGGCGAAAAAGTCTAATGAACTTTGGTCCAGTAACCACAAAGATCTGAAGGTGAAATCGTACTCGCCCATATCGACGTTTTTGGAAGACCATATTTCGACCCTCAGAGGGTGCTGGGCCCCCATATTTTTACAAATGCTAGAGAATGACCAAGTCTTACTAGCATACACCTGAACGAGGATGGGAGGTCCCCCTTACAATTTTTTTCAGAGGGGGTCCAAAATTGGCTTAAAATTTAGTAAATGAGAGCCTATAACTTTTGATGTAGGGGGAGTAGCCTAATGAAACTTTGGCATGTGGCATGCTGCTATCTAGGCATGATCAATTGGGTACAAGGTTTGGGGGCACTGCCCCCTTAAAATTTGGGAGAACAAAAAATGTCCAAAATTTGGCATCATTTGGGAAAACGTTTGACTTTGAGTACAAATATCTCTTGAACAGATAAAGAAATATCTCAGCGCTTCTGAAGCTATGGCACTATACAAATGTATTATTATAAGATATAGACTAGACTATAGGTGTTAACTAGTACGATCGCTCCAGCATTGAATGAAAAAAATTCCGTGAACTTTGGTCCACTAACAAAAAAGTTATAGGTGCTCATGTTGACCCACCCTAAGTCGACAATTCGCATTCTGCCTATGCTAATGCATTTGAGTTCGGGCCACGTGACTTTGCTACCGGGAAAATTTCAACCCCTTGAATTTTCCCCCCAATCAGACTTACGGCGCCGGGCGGACTGATGTTTGGCTTTGCCTCAAATTTCTAATTGTCATTTATTTTGTTGATGAAACTTGTTCCATTTATTTGCCAAAAACTTCTAATAATTCCTGTTTGAATTGAAAGTTATTGCATATTGGACGTATATATGGATGCCTTATATGTGAATGTGTTGAAGACTTATGCAGCAGTTTTTGGTCATTATTCGTTATCATAGTTAACATCTTCGAAAAGGATTGATTGTTTTGCGTTGTTCACTATGATGGTCATTGTATTCAAGAGTTACGAGTACATAACGTATGTGTGTTTTTCAATCAGTGATATTTATTTAACGGAAACGAAAAAGAGAATTATTGGATTTTGTTTTTACAAACACATGAACCAAAATTTCTAGGTTGAAGAAAAATGAAAGAAAACTAAATAAAATAATAATTGCTGCCAGCAAAGCGTACTAAATTTACAGTTATTTACCATCAAAAGAACGAACACAAGATTTCCGTGATGTGTCAATTAAATAATTTGTAAATAGTTTAAAATGCCAAGTAAGTCAATATTGGCATTTTTAAAGGTGTTTTGGGGACTAAAATTGAACAAAAACTATGTAACAAGAAAAATTATTTTTGTCAAAACTGTGGAAAAAATACAATTAAGTCTTCTGAGAAGACTGTATATAAAAATTAATTGGCATCCAGTGAACTATATAGAAACTGAAAATAAAATTAATTCGGTTACTTAAGTATCTCTGGTATAAGCGTAGAAACTTACATTTGTGTTTGTTGGTGTGTGAGATAGTTTTGTTTCTGGTGTTGTGCATTGCCATAATCTGTACTATACAGCAGCTGTTTGCATAATCCGCTGCAGTGTTATTTGTGGTCATTGGTTCATGCATGCTGCAGCATGTCAAAAGACAACAATGAGTTTATATAGTGCATTCTCGTAATATGCTGAAAATCCGTGCCATGTGCTGTAACGTAGTCAGTTTATCTAAACTTTCTCAGAAAGCCGAAGATTTCTACAATGCTTCAATACTGCATGTGATATCTGTTGGAATGTTTCGACACTAGATCACCATTTTGTCCATATATTTGAAAACTGCTTGAAATGACAACGTTAGCAAGCCTTGCGAGATAATTTGAAGAAACCGCTGTAACATATATCTCTGCATAGCCTTCAGTTGTATAGTTCAGTGGTAGTAATTGTAGTCTGAGCATTCATTGCTGATTTTGTAAAAAAAAACATTTTCCGTTTGTCGTGTGTATATGAAGTTTTCACATTTTTTTGCCCCCTGTCCAATAGACAGCATGATCACATTGATGACTCTCTGGAGGATAACGAAAGATTATTAGAACTACGGACTACCATTATGTTAATTACATATGCATGCGTATAATGGAGTTCTTACAATTTTAGGTTAACCTTGTTATTGTATTTTTGTGTTTTGTCTTTCTGTAAAGATTAAACTTTCTGTTTCTTTATTCTAAAGGTTAAATTTACCGTTCCATTATTGTGTTTGTGTGCATTCTGCCTGAAAAGGCTGTCCCCGAAATGATCTATATTGTGTCAGGTGGGACGTTAAACCCTACTCACTCACTGTAATGTTTTGTATGCCGTACGTGACAAATGTACATGGTTTGTTGTACGCAATCAAGATGTCGTAACATATAGTAGTCCAAACTATGATTGATCAAGTATTTTGGAAAGTTGTCTATTTTCAGAATTAAAAACTTTATCGGCATTATTAAAAGTCTTATTGTACTATTATTTACATTATTACTGTTAATATTACTGTTGTTGGAGTTTAGTGGTGTGGCTGGTTGGTCACTACAATACAATGGGTGAAGTTAAGTTTTGCTGAGACTTTAGTCCAAGAATAAAATCTTATACCCACAACATTGGCTAATACGATAGATTTGGTCTTCAGTTTAGTGATAGACCAAACTTTGGTTTGGTACTAAAGTCTCGGTGAATGTTGGTTTCACCTGGGCAGTGTTGTGGTGAATGGCATGTTGTCTAATCACTGGCGTGAACTGACAAATCTGTTCGTTGCCGTACAGTGCTCTATCACGCATGTAGTACTGAATCTGTTAATTTGTCGTTGGTGCTAGCTTGATGTTTGTAGTCTTATGATGGGTCTTGGTCAAGTTTCTAGGCTTATTTCTGTTGTCTTGTCACCAAAGCCGATAAAGACGATTAGGTGGTGAGACACTGCACTTCATGGCCAGAGACAGAGCAAGGAGACGATTCTTTGAAACTCACTAACCAGTGGATCTAGGGGAGCATTATAAACTCCCCAGCAAGGTTCAAGGTGCAGCCCAGATTGCTTAAAATGTTGTCACTATTTTTAGCCTATTTGATGGCTTCTTTTGGCACTGGTTTATTTTGGGTCACTGAAACAAAATTTGGACATTCTGCCACAACAATCCCCAAATGTTCTTTCGAGACATCCAGCTTAACTTGGTTCAGCTCCAGAAAAGTATTCTGGTCAAATCTAAAAACCAAAAGTAGCATTAATAGTAGTTATTGTTGCTGTTGCGGTAAATTCTTATTAATTATGGTTCAAATTCATGAAAATGTGACTGCTTAGTTAACCAAAGTATCTACGCATTTCTGGTGTAGCTGTACATTTGTATTTTACATAGAGAATGTTGGTGTTGATGCTAATATTGTATCTTGCAAATATTTTATCTTTCATATTATCTTGCATTTAATAGATTTCAGGAATGTCATTCACACTGTAAATAAGCATACTGTGCTGCATACAGTTAAGATTATATCATGGCTGTAGTTTTTTTTACAGAAATCTTAGTTATTCGTTTCAAGTATTTAAAACAATGTTATGATTTTTTTAAACTGGATTCTTGTTTCATTATTGCCAGAACAAGTTTTATTGCATTGAAACAGTAAAATACTGAATTTTACTGTTTCAATGCAATAAAAC
>Ga0209671_1005510_pt1 | contig 12822 bp, 9 predicted proteins | sample WorMetHERISLAND2_2_FD_187401 | JGI IMG/M metagenome (GOLD analysis project Ga0209671, IMG submission 187401) | Marine gutless worms symbiont microbial communities from Max Planck institute for Marine Microbiology, Germany - Olavius geniculatus... | ecosystem: Host-associated > Annelida >... | reverse complement strand
GTAATTAAAAGTTGTTTCAGCAAAATATTTCAGACTAAGTCTGATGATGTTATTGCTGAATGTATGAATATGTTCAGTTGTTTGCCTGTAGCTGATACAATTTCTAGACGTAAAGAACATTTTTTGTTTCGGTTCAGACAAAGTGATAACTTTTTATGTTATCTGTGCCGTCTTGCTGCATTTTGGGTTCTGATGGACATTATATTACATCTTTAAGTCTTAGTTAAGTTTTAGTCAAGTTGTATTATTTCTTTGCTGTTCATTTCTTGTCTACCGTATTACGGTGAATAAAGATGTGTGTGTGTGTATAGTGAATAGTAAACTGCTCTTATTGTGTACTCTAGGCGCAAGGACTTTTGTCGGCGGATGTGCAAGTGTGGTGAATTAACAGCAGCAAGTCAATCGTCAGATCCCAATGGTGCCGCGCTACTCCCGAGCGCCCTGCCGTTCGGTTATTGTTTTCGTTATGTCTTATTTATCGACAATACAAGTGTGATTTGAATGACTACGGTGTAGGCCAAAAAAGCCAATTTAAATGTCGCCAACAAATTTTAACTTTTGGGCGCATGAAATACCGCTGTCGATATTTTGTAAGACTAATTGTTAGTAGGCACACCGCGTGAGTCCTTATCCCAGTATTTGTGGTCTCGCAGTGTCTGGCTAAGGGATAAAGAAACGGAGATCAGCGCCGCGCCCTATGGGGTTTATAGCTCGAAGGTCAGGAAGATTTTTTTTGCTGGTGTGTTTGTAATAAGACGCCGAGTAGACAATAAAAAGTATATTGAAAGTCACGAGTTTACGAATTCACGAGTAAGCGCCAGTTGCGAAGAAATCTTCACACACCCATTCAGTTCTTGTCTTCTGATTGTTAATTAATAGGGTGTTTACACGATCCAGCAAACCTTCAGCAAACGTCCAGCTCCATTATAACATATGGCAGCAAACGTCCAACAAACTTTCAGCAAACTTCCAGCAAACGTCTAGCAATTCACGTGTATTTTGAATACATTCGCTGGAAGTTTGCTGGATCGTGTAAACACCCCATAAGCGAGAGCGTTTACGTATTATGCCGTATTATGTAGATAATGTTTCGCCAGCAATTTTATTACTGCTTGGACTGTGTGTGTCTAATACCCCGTTTACACGATGAAGCGCGTGATCACTGATTTGCGTTGGATTGTGTTAATCGTTGGAATCACCGTGACTGCAATGCGTTAGATGCTGCCGCTGCCAGCATGAACAGATTCGGACGGTAATAGACTGACTGAATGTTCGATAAATTATAAATTACCAAAAGTGTTTGCTTTGCAGAAACTTATATTGATATTTGTTGTTTGAAACTCCGCCTGACTACTCGGGCTAATGTTTTTGCAGTAGGTCTACTGCGTTTTATAAACGCTTATGGTTACGCGAGCCCTCAACTTATCAGGGCTTCGAAAGACAGGGTGCTCTGGCATTGCCAATGTCGACGGCACGTCATAAAAGAACTGTTCTGTTTGTGAATGTTGTAGATCCTCGTCAGTGGACACGCTCAGACGTCGTCACCTGGCTGCGGGTACATCAGAGTCAACTAGACGTCGACGTGTCAGCTCGGTTTCCAATGAACGGTCGGGCACTGTGCATCATGACCCCCGCCATGTTTCGGCATCGAGTCGGTGACGCTCAGGGCGCCGCGCTATTCAGTGACTTCCGTAATCGCCTCCTGGCTGCCGTCGACGCTCGGTCCACTTCCACATAGGACAGTCGTCGTCATCATCCTCGTCATCATTGTCATCACGGGCATGTCATGAGCTGCACTGTAGCCGTTTCTACGAGGTGATGCTTCAGCGCCGTCGATCCTAAGCATGTCTTTACGCTGAGTTTAGTCCAAGGGCCGTATAGCCAAGTGTCATGTGGACGGCGCCTCAAGTCGCTGGGCAGCCCGCGAGTTGACGCTTTAGTGGCTCTTGTGATGCTACGTGAGTCGTTCATCCAGACAGGACAATACCCACTTTGATAGACATGCGTAGGTTATGCCACGTTTTGGCTGTACTACACGCAAGTTTAGGACGATGCAACGCAACTCGCAGCCCACAATAGTATAGTATGTACGTTAATCTCTGCTTTCTCTGGCAGTTCTCCTCCGCGACGATGACTGTCAATATACATATGGACAGAAAGGTAGAATTTTTCAGTGTCTGTTAGACATATTAATGGTAAATTCTGCGAAGACGGAAGTGATACATGCGATAATAATAAACAGTTCCGATAATTTCCTCACTGCTTCGTTCCCAGTTCTAGCGCCACATCCAGTTGGTGTTATTGACTGTTACTAAGGTAAACGATCTGTGGCAAATAAAATATTTATGCAATAAAGAAAAAGTTTTTACTGATACTAAAATGTAATTTAGTTCTGCATAAAAATAAACTAAAGTAAACTTTGTTAAATTTACAAGTCATGGACGTTTTTACGGCGTTATGTTTTGGCGCCTAAATAAAAATTCGTGAGTCAAACAGTTGATGATAGACTGAATAGTAAACTATTGAACAAACGGCTAAAGTTTGCATATTCTGCTCACTGTGCTGTACTTTTGTATGTTTTTATTCTATGTTTTTAAACGTTGCCGATATTTTTTTCGAGCAACTGTGTGATGTGACATAACAATCTTTCGGTCGTTGTCAAACATGCATAGGTCTACTTACTAGTGATTTGCAGCATTACCCATTTTAGAAACTGCTTTCCCAATTGCAATTACCTGGGTAGCCGATTTCAACTTAAGCCAAGTAAAAGTATAACGGCAGTGAAGTACAGAAATAAACGTACACATTGACTTGCCCAAAATTGTTTTCCCACAAAGTTAGATTTTTGTTATATAAAAAGTTCATAATGCATCTCTAATGTGAAATATGTAGGCCCATGGGTTTGGCAGCGAAATATGGCTAAAGTTAAACCTTCCTTGCAGAACTTGCAGTACAGAACTTTACCACAAAAGCCACAAGAATTTCGATTTTTATCTGTTTCATCACTAATCAGTGCAAAAAGCCAGTATTAATTATCCGTATTTGGTAAACGGTTTGCTGCTACAATTCACTATTAATTACCACGTAAAACAACAACTCAAACATTGCTTCAGATCTATTAAGCACGACGTTATTGGTAGTTACACGTTTTGCTTGACTAATATCTGGTTATTGTCAAAATTTGCCAGTTTTACTAATTTCAACACGCATAAACAGAGACTTTCCGAAAGAGTATAAAATAAAGAGTTAATCACAAATGTCTGATACGTTAAAAGTAATCAATTATAATCTAAATGAGTTCAGTCACCTAGGATATCGAGAATAACAAGTCAATATGTGCATTAGTATTCAAAGTAGTACATATGTACAAATTTAGGCCTCAAAATTCGGACTGGTTATGAAAAGAATAACAAAACACTACGGGGGTCACTGCTTGCAATATGTGAAACATTAGGTACACAAAACTGCAAAGTAATAATAAAATACTTTCAAAAATACAATTTATATTATTTGCCCACAGAACAATTTTTAGTTTTTGGTTTTCATTTTTAATGCTTCTTTGTTTAGATTTGTTTGACAATTATACAATGCTAAAAGTATCAGTTGAGCGGAAAATCAATTCACGCTGATTCGAAACATGCACCGCCCCCTACAAGTAGGTTAACTAACTACGCAACTATGTGAAGCAGCGGGGTGTAGACGCATTCATGTTGATTAGAAAAGCGAATAAAACGCTTTCTGCATCATTTTCAGCGACGAATATTCCCCCTTCTTCTTTTTTTCTTTAATCGAATATCCTCTCTTCATTGTTTTCTTCGTCGTTTTCTTCATAGTTTTCTTCGTTGACTTCACCTTTGTCCCTAAAAACGGGAAAACCATAACCGTTTGAATATGATCACCAGAAGCCTATTGACGCACTTGATTGAAAAATATTCAAACAGCTCGATAAAATAATTACCAGTTAAACATATCGGATGTGAATTGCGAAGACATACCAAATTACTGTTTGCATAATAAAATTTACGCAATAAAATAAAAAAGCTTCAAAAACAACGCTACGTTAAGCGCGGAGTTTATAAATTTTTTATAATGTCAGAAATCATCGCATATTTATGTCATGTCGACAATACAAACATTTCAAACACGGCAGATTTTTAAACGGCCTAGGGCTAAATTCCCTAAATTTTGAGTGTCTCGAGACGTTTTCCTCTATGCAAAAATAATGCCAAATTTCTCAAATTGTTAAAAGTTAAAATTGTAACTTGAAGAAAACACAAGAACTAATCTCCGGTATGAGTATGTGACACAAAAATATGAAGAAAGAAAGGAAAAAATGTTTAAACGTTCAATTTTGGACCAAATGTTGTTTTTAATTTATTGAGTTATGTAGTGTCCGTGCCAGTCTCATAAATTCGCACTAATAAAAATCGGTGTAAAGACCTCCATATTGAGTAAAATTAACATTTAACTTTGATAATATAACACTAACTTTTCAAAGTTCTCAAAATTCATACTGTCAATTAAAATAAAATAAAACAGGAAACATATGAACACATTAAAACAGTAATCACTGCTACTACTACAACATAACTAAAATGACGACAAAAATATTTAGCACCACACAGGCCAGAAGAAGTCTTTTTTATTCGTCTTTGCAACCGTAGACATTCGTCACGAATGGAGAAAACGTCTTCGGGCCTGTGTCCGAAAAGCGAAATAACAGTTTAAACATTTATTTCAACTTATAACTATGATGTTGCTAAACAACAGTCTGTTAACGTTATAACGTTTAATGACTAAAAATTTCGTGACTGACGTTGCTGTTTCGTTTGAGTATTTTTTACCACGCAATAATTGCCTCTACTGTAGGTAGTGCCACAGGAAAACCTCATCTGGCACTTTGCTCGTAACATTTCTCGCAAACTAACAAGCGTTACTAAACGCTGTTAGAGGCTGATTAAATTGACGATTCGTTGCATTTAAATTCATAGCTCTGACTAATCACAATCGTAATGATAATCGTGTTCAAGCGTATATGTTTACTGACGTTTGTACTGGGTGCAGTTCATATGAGCCATCAGCTTCAAGGCGAACTCCCGCATCGTGCTGGCGATTTCTTCGCCACACTGACTCGATATTGCGTTTATCTCACAGTTCAGCTCTTCTGACGATCTGCATAGCACACAGTATAGTAATATACAGATAAAGGTAAAGGTCAAAATATAGCTCTTAAGGAGCGAACTCCTCACAGAGCTACGGAGCGTCACTTGTCATATGGGATCACAGTGTTACTTGCCACCCGACAGACGTGAACGCGCCCCGATTATAGTGATCAATCAGTGAATTAATCTTTATTTAACTCACCTGTCCTGTACAATAATGTAATGGGATACGATAAACGTAGCAGGTGAGGAAGACAGAAGAGCAGGATAGCTACTTATAAAACTGCCTTTAAAAACTAGTCTAGGACGTCAAATCTAAAGCAGTACAGCACAGGCATCAACTGGCAGTAGCAAAATAACAAAAACAACAAAAGAAATTGCAAAATACAAACTACAAAACTTGGAAATAAAATACTTAGGTGTTAATCAATAGTCAAGCACTTACTACAGTCAATACTAAGAAGAAATTCACGAAAGCTACTAAGCAAACTAAAGTCGATGGTTTATTTCGATCTCGTTGTGTTTAAGCCCATGCTTTCGTGTACAGAGTGTTTTAAGGTCGAAAATAAAAGTTAAAAAACAACTCATTATTCAAAACCGCGTTAAGTCAAAAAACAATTTGTACAAGTAATTATGTCGTTAAACTCTGGGCAAAATCCTATCACAGTCTATTTATGGACTTTTTAGACTTAAACTTTAGACTCTCTCCGGTATTGCTATTAGGTTCACACGTTTTGCGAATGAAATTGACTGATTATAATATGCCTAATACTTTACTATTAGTCAGTCAAAAATTATCAAATAGTTTAGTTGATGAAATAATACCCTAAGCCAGCGATGCGCTATATCAGACGACAGGAAGTCAGAGTTTATACTGACATGCAGACAGAAGGATTAGCCGGTTCTCCGCACTGTTCTCTGATGGCTTGCTGGATTGCAAGTCCGTGCTCTCCAACACGGAATAGACATGCTTTGTGCTCGTTGAACACTGTACGTACGCATACCAATACTTTTATATCTATAAAGTAAGTAAAAATATGATCCAAACAAATCATATGAGATGTCTACATTTTTACTAGCATTATATAATGAGATTAGTGGATTACACCACCAACTTTCCTGCTTTTTGTTTATGTTTGGTTTTATTCGTATGTTTTATTTTGTAGATATATTAATAGACATTGCTTTTTTGTGTCGTATGTTTTTTCTGTTTTTTTTGTGTCTGTTGTACTGTTGTATTTTATTGTATTGCTACCTACTGGTGAATAAAAATGTATATAAACAATGTCATCTTAAATGTGTGTTAACGGCCCATCTTACTTCAGAGGAAAAGCTAGATGTTGATGCACTCAGACTTGAAGTTTGGCTCGCAATTCAAAAAAATGTATCACAGTTTACCTGACACGTGTATCCACAAAATAGTTTTTATAGTGAAAAATGTAAATTACAATTAGTACCTGCAACGTTTTGACGACACACGAAATTGATCGAAAAGTTGGCGACCATAATTCCTTTTTGCATCTCGCTGTTCACCGGGATAGCATTATCACAGACCGCTGATGACAGGACTTCCGTATAGCATCTTTGAGCTTCTAGCACCAGTCTGCAATACAAAGTAGCACCGACACATGCTTTTAATACGATAAATGTAGGCCCACAAAACATCAGTTTATACACTTGTTAACGGCAACATTGAAGAAGTCGCACATCGAAAACAGCAAAAATCACAAAAGGTGACATTGCCCGCATCACAATGACTGTGTTTAATGTGCTGCTGACTAATAAATGACTCAAAAAATGACTAAAATAAGAAAAACTAAAATAAGTAAAAAAAATAAAAAGGAAAAAATAATAAAAACTAAAACATTAAAAAAACTTTTAGAAATTTAAAAAAAAACCGTCAGCAGGTCCGAATAACCGTGGAGTCAGTCCGAAGGGGTGCCAGATGACTATGGAGGATAAGATTTGAGAAAAAGAAAAGTTTTGAGATTGGAATGAAAGAATGATGGGGCGATGGATGACAAGTGTGGTGACGAAGTGAGATGATCATGGAAGTATGGTGAGTCAGGAGGAGATAGATCAAGACGTCGCTGACGAAGTGAGTGGGGGAGTTGATTCCAGAGATGAGGTGATGCATAGCGAAAGGAGGCGATGAGTAGACAGGCGAAAAAGAGTGACGACAGATGAGGACGCGTGCTAAACTAACTGTCGTCATTGGATGCGCCAATGATAGACTAAAGTGCTGCTAAATTAAATGACTGATTTCAAAAACGCCCAACTCCACGGTGACGCTGCTGACGCAAACTATTGCAGAAATGTCTCATTGCATATTGTTCAATCGCTGTAAACATCTGACGTTGTATAAATACTATTCGTATTAAAATAAATAAATAAATAGTTACTTTCACGTTTTGCAAAAAGTGTGGACGCATATTTGAGGCGAAATGGTATATAAGGGTATATTTTAATTTACTTTAACTTCTTTCACGCTTAAGCTTAAATAAGCCAACACAATATACACACAAATCAGTGTGAATTTAAAAAGTTATTGCAAAAATAAAAGTAGCATTTTACGGCTCACGGTGCATATTGAACTTACCCGCATGTTTCTCTAAGGTCAGTACTCAGGATTTTCTCCAAGACGGCTTCGTAGCTCATTCCCGGAAATTCCGAGGTAAGCGGCAGAATGCACTGAATCTGTATTGCGTTCATGCAGTTATGGACAGGGTTCGGTTCAGGCCTCGATGTCCCTGCTGCAAAATAAATGTAATCGTAGTACCATTTTAACAGTAGGCTACAACGATATGCTCAAGTATGGCGTAAGATAATCATGAAATTCTGTGATCACATTGCAACGTGATGAACTGGCAGTACATGAAAGATTCGAATGTCCAACCATATGCATTTTGCTTTGTTGCAACGTTGTTCAATTCAGAAGGGGAGTATTTAGGATTTGAAGTTAGGAAGGCGAGAAGTAAAGAGGTTTGGTAACGAAAGTCCCGCAGTGGGGTCTAGGGGCAAAGTTCCCGGTAGGGAATCTGGGGATGAAGTCTCGCAAAAGCTGAAGATTTTTTGTGTGTGTAAAAGCATGATTTTTTTTTGTTTTCTCTAGGATAGATACATATTAGAAATAAGCTTATCTGCTTAATGCATTATGGAAACGAAACGGCTAGGTCTGCAACGACTAGCAGACATCGGTCATTACGCTGTTCATCGAAGTTGACGATGCGTATTATCATAACACGATAAAACATGAGATCACGTCCTGCAAATGTTATTTTTGCCTTGCGTTTATATACACGACTTGCGTTTTCGACAACATCATATTGACACTTTTCGTCTAAAAGCCACTGAACTTAACAACATGTCCCACACAGGACCATTTTTACTTCTCGCGTGCTACGTTCCTAACGTAGCGAAGAAAAGCGTATGAGATCAGTGTAATATTGAGAACCGTAAAAGTAGTAACCACTTGATAGCGACCCGACCGGTGTAGTGGAAAATTCTTCGCACCGGAAAATTATTCCCACACGCAGCAGTACGGGTTAGGGTTAAGATTAAGGATAAGATTAAATTTGGGGTTAAGGTTAGGGTTAGGAGTAGGGTTAAGATTAGGGTTAGGATTAGGGCTAGGGTTAGGGTTAACGTTATGACAATATGTTACATTACATTATGACTACGATTATGATTATGAGTTACATTATGACAATATGGAGGTGGGAAGAATTTTCTAGGTGCGACAAATTTCCCACGACACCGGGCGTCAAACCTACGACATCTTGATCGGAGATCTGACACCCGACCGTTATGTCACTAAGCCACTGAGCAGATAATTATGAAACCAATCATACAAAAGTAGTGACATGTACTCACTTTCAGGGACGCCGACACAGTTCGCCTCATCGCTGTTGTCGCCGCAGTCGTTGTCGTTATCACAGATCCACTGAGGTCTGATGCAAATTCCGTTGCCGCCCGGACATGGAATGTATCCCGGTCTACACGCCGCGCCGCCACCTAAACAACACAACAGCTGGCCGTCCTGCCATCATCTCTTGTGTCCAGGCATCTACTGGAGGCGAATTTTCCACCTAAATAAAAAGCGAATTATTTCGGTATAAAGGTATAACCAACTACCTAGGTCAACTCAGCCTAGCCATCCCTCCCTTGGTAAGCGCAGAGTGCCAGCGATGGCTGGTACGTAAATCGCTGGCACGTAAACATCCACACCACAAGATGCAATATCCGTATCTGTGGTCTGGCAGTGTCAATTGGTGACTGACGAAGGGGGGCTGTAAAACACCCTACAGCTGGGAAAAGACTTTACGTTTTTACATATAGCAGATAGAGAGCGCGAAAGTAGAAAGATAACGGACAGACCTGGACAGTTTTGTTCGTCGCTGAGATCACCGCAGTCGTTGTCTCCATCGCAGAGCCATTGCTCGCTGATGCAGCGACGGCGACCGCTCGGGCACGGCACATAGCCAAAATCACACGTCAGAGCAGCTAGATACATTGTACACGTACATAGCCTACACTGCGTCGCAACAAACCCGACCGCTGCCAACTCCAACAGTCTTGGCTTAATATCTACAGGGTGGGCCAAAAACCGGACCTGTTTGAGTGTTGATAATTCAGCGACGGTTAGTGGTAGAAAGACGTGTAATATGTCAAAAGTTTCAGAATGCTGTAAAGAATAACTGACAAATTTGCATACTGAAGCATTTACATATTTTTTGCCTAATTTGCATAAATATTTGTCACTCCCGAAATTCTGCCAAATTTGACCGTAACACATGGATTTAACGTGGACATTTGCGCCTTTATACTTTAGCGATGCTTATTGATGGAAAGGCGCGTAATATGCCAAAGTTTCAAAATTGTGTACAGAAGAAGTGTACAACTTGCATGTCTCAGCACTTAAATATTCTTTGCCTGATTTACACAAATCTGTCCCACCTCTAAAATCATGCTAAATTGGCAGTAACGCATAAATTTAAGTTAATTTTTTATTCAGCATACAATGAAATATCAACAATCATTAACACATACGTTAAGATTAGATAAAATTCGACATAGGCAGTTGCCCAGCTTTTGCATTTATAACCGTCATTAGTTTTTTTAGGCAGCTGATCGATCGCTGGAGTCAATTTGTTCAGGATCAGCTGAGCCCAGCATTCGATTAGCTTACGTTTTAGCTGGTCAGTTACTGAAATTTTGTGACCGTGCTATCTGTTATCACAGATCCACTGAGGTCGGATGCAAATCAGTTATCAGCGCATTAGAGGTTTTGACGTTAATGCGCTATACAAATTTACATTTGACATTTGACATTTGTTGCAATGCCCCCACACTGAATAATTCACAGAATTTAAATCTGGACTTTTTGGAGTTCAATGAACTCAGGCACAAAGGAGTGTAGACAAAAGCCTAATTGCAGGGGTAATGAAGATTTAGGCAAATTAAGCAAAAATATTTAAATGATTTGCTATGCAATTTCGGCGCTTTTTGTCTGCAACATTCTAAAACTTTTGACAAATCAGACGCTTTTCTACAGGAAACCATCGCTTAGTTATCAACGCTCAAACAGGTCCAGTTTTTTGGCCCACCCTGTATTAACTTGAATGCAACGAATCGTTATTTAATCAGCATTTAACAGCACTTGTTACTTTGTGAGAGTATCACGAGAGCAGAGTACCGGCTGAGGTTTTCCTGTGGCACCCACGTTAGAAACAATAAGCATGCTGGTAAAACTCAACGAAACAGCAACACCAGTCACGAAATTTTCAGTCATTAAACGTTATAACGCTAACAGATTGTTTATTAGCAACATCATAGTCAGAAGGTAAATGTGCAAACTGTTGTCTCTTTACTCGGGCACAGGCCTCGGGATGTCTTCTCCATTCGTGACGAATGTCTACGGTTGCAAAGACGAATGAAAAAGACTTCTGCGGGCCTGTGTGGTGCTAAATATCTGTGGCGTAATTTTAGTTATGGTGTAGTAGTAGGAGTAGTAGTTTGCAGTACTCACGGCACTCGGCAAGATTTTCATCAGACATGTCGCCGCAGTCGTCGTCTCCATCACAGAAGTAGTCTTCGTCGATACAGCGGGTGTTGTTAGGACCGGGACATCTGCGGTGTCCTGGACTGCACTCTCTACTCGCTACAGTTCACATCACACCCCATAGCTGTAGCGCAAGTAGCTACACGATCTGCATCTACAAACCCCGCGGGTCCTCAAATTAACACACGTATTAACCCATTATTTATTATTTCCCTCACAAACGTGCATCTCGTACGGTTTTCTACTATATGAACTGATACTTTTAATAGTTTAAAATATCAAAAAAACTTATCTGTTAAAATTTTTGTTTGCTTAAAAAATTAAACACCCGAATTCTGAGATTGCACATACGAAGTTTATAATTGCACAAAACATTCATAACCCATGCGAGCTATCTGAAGGGACTATCAGAAAAGGAAGCCGGGAGTGTTGTACGAAAGTTAAAAATATAAAAAGGCATTAACTCTCCCTCTTTGGGGTGTAGAAAACCGCAGACTGACCACAGTGTTCGCGGTCTTCGTCGGATTGGTCGCCGCAATCGTTATCTCCATCGCAGAACCAGCTCTCGGGGATGCAGCGACGTCTTGCCTCAGGACCACACAGACCGAAGCCAGCCGGACACTCGTCACCTGTACTCGACAACAGCCCGCGTCATACATGCGTGCGTTTGACTTTCGGTCAGGTCGCTTTCAAAGTGGTTACGGACCGAATGGGTGACTGTCTGCGGACAAATAAACCATCCTGGTACAGTACATAACCAACCACTCAAGTCAACTCAGCCTTCCATCCCTCCGGGGTAGGTAAATCGAGTACCGGCCTGTCTGGCTAAGGTTAAGGCAGAACGCGTTCAGCTGTGTCTGGTGACAGCTAGCACTGTATGATCCCATGTGGCAGATGACGCTCCGTAGCTTTCAAATGGGTTTCTTTACTTTCCGCATGAAGAACTATACAGTATACTTCTTTAATCTTTTATACAAAAAGCGCGCGATAATAGTTGCGACATTTTATACCTGTCCGTCGATAAGCGTCTTTCCAGATTTTGGAAATGGGACTAACAACTAACGATTGCAGTCTTGTAGTAGTTACCTATCACGTAATTCACATTACACATCGATTGATTCAGTACGGTGCTACTGCTAAAATGATTTTCGGTTATGTTTAACAAATTGATGTAGAATTTTACATGTAGATAGCCTGAATACTCATTTTGATACTTTACTAAGTCTTATTAGAGTCAACTGGTTAAAGCGACTTTGGAGTTGTCCCAGGGACTGCAGTTGTCGCAAGACTCTGACGCCTAAACGCTAAAATTTCATGTCGTACCGTAATCATAATGACACAGAGGCGTCATCTACTCATGCAGGCTACATAATCTTTGAAAACTTCTGTAAAATGCTAGAAATGACATGAAATGTAAATAATATGTTACGTTACACAGCACATTATCTGACACGATAAACTTACTCAAAAATTTACACTTTCTGTTTGCCACTGCGTCGGATGGCGTTTGGCAGCTGAATACCAGTTTACACATTTCAACCACTTCCTGTAAATTTTTGAGTAAGTTTGTCTTGTCAGATAATGTGTTGTGTAACGTAT
>Ga0209671_1005508_pt1 | contig 12822 bp, 4 predicted proteins | sample WorMetHERISLAND2_2_FD_187401 | JGI IMG/M metagenome (GOLD analysis project Ga0209671, IMG submission 187401) | Marine gutless worms symbiont microbial communities from Max Planck institute for Marine Microbiology, Germany - Olavius geniculatus... | ecosystem: Host-associated > Annelida >... | reverse complement strand
ATAAATTACAGTCTACCTTGAAACGTCTCTATAGGTTTGGTTACACTGCTCAAATTATCTCCTTTAATGATATTGCGGAATCTTGCTCACGTGATCTTTTTCACAGTATTACGAAATCTGGTCACTGTCTTCATGAACTGTTGTCATATTACGCCGAGCGTCCAGACAGTTTACGCCCTCGTGGACATGATTTTGTGTTGCCTGTTTGTAGTAAAAAATTGCATAAACAGTTTTTTTAGTTAGATCACTTTTTGACTGTGTCTAATTATTTTTATGCTATGTTGCCTTGTCTAAATTACATTTCTGTTCTGTTTTGCTATTCTATTATGTGCGTTTGTCACATATTTTATTAAATACTGTGTTACTGTGTTACTGTGTTTAAGTCGTAATCGTATTTACAGTGTATCTTAGATACTTTGATGAAGTTTTACGAACAGAAGAAAAGGAGCTCAGGAACCAAGTTTTCAGATTTTGTACACGATCCGTTTTAAGATCCAGATTTAAAGTTCTTCCTGCATCTGGATTGGGAGTACATAATCACAATAATTTGCTATACTTAGCTCGTTGTGATCTCGGCGGATTATCAGTATAGGGTTTTTACAGAAATATGCGCATTACAATTTTTTGCTTATTTTATCATATTCTTACAAGCTGACTTAAGTTTGTAATCACTAACATAGTCTAAAGCCTTCTTTATTTGATGTTATTTGTTATTTGTTTGTTATTTTATTTTATTTTTGTTATTTCAAGAACTGGCCTGTGCGGCCACCCGCGTTACCCAGAGAAGAGACAAGTGGCAAAAAGCATGATCGTCCCTGACAACGTGAAAAGAGTAAACTACAAACACCTGAAGAAATTTCGCGTTTCTTGCGTCACGGCAGTATAATTATGAGTCCGACAGTACGTACTGTATATGCACACAATGCTCTACTGGCAGTAAGTTTTTCACTGCAGAATCAAGACCACTGAATGCTTGGCCACAACCGGCGACGTCGTCAGTTAAACAAAATTAGGAGGGGTAGAAAGCTGCAAATTTTTAACGTAGTTGATAACAAATTAATTTTGCTCCGAAATTCGCTTACATCGTGGAATTTTTAGCGCCAAATTTTGTATTTCTTGGACGTAAATTTTCCGACAAAAAGAAAATTTAGGGGAGATGGGGAGATGCCGTACCCTGATTTTTTTCCGGTGGCTTATGGAGCACTTATCAATCACACATGAAGCACTTATTGAACTGGCTTGATCTGTGCTTGATGAGTGCTCGACGAATGCTTGTCGGGCGAGCTCGACGAGCCTGCTTCATCGTGTAAACTGAGTATTACGCGATCTCTTGTCACTGCCTTGAATTACAGACGAATCCCGTTTCCAGTTTTTCTGCCAGAAATAAGTATTCTATCCGAACTGGTTGTCACACAAAAAAAGATTAAAAGGTTAAAGGTGGTGATATAGGCCTTAATGGGACGCTCATCTTAGAGCTACGGAGCGTAACCTGCCGTGTGGGATCACACACTGTTACCTGCCACCCGACACAGGTGAACGCGTCCCGCCTTTCCCAGCCAGATAGGCCGGTACTCGATTTACCTACCCGAGGGGATGGAAGGCTAAGTTGACCTAGGCGGCTGGTTACATACCGAGATGGTTTACCTGCCCGCAGGCAGTCACCACAGGCAGTCAGCCATCTCACTACTAACTGGGCCCGTTGATCGGATCAAACGCGTTACCACTACACCACGCCACCAACCGAGGACTGGTCGTTGTCGTCTGTCAGCCGAGTCTCAACTGAAAACAACCCGTCATATAGGCCTACAATCAACATCGACTTACTCACTGACCGACCTGCTCGCTATAGTCTTTAAGCCATACTCAGCTGCCGCACTGGTATTGTTTTCGAAACTTCCGGCTGCAGCCGTGCGTCTTAAACATTCGTTGGTGTTCTCTGTGTCATCTGGGCGTGGTTTAAATTCGATACCTCACTATCTGAAGTGGTAGAAGCTTGTACTGCGTATTCGCTTACCCACTCCAGCAGTATACTGACACTGCTAGCCTGATGTAAGTTACTTGCGTGCCGAAATCATAAATGTAAACCGTATGAATTTTATAAAAATGTTTATCGTCAAAAACAAAAAGTACATTTACGTGCCCAAAACCAGAATAAAGACATGTCTCTAAATGTCAAATACCGACATCCAAATCTAAAGAAAATTAGCTATCGACTATCGTATTCGCAATAAGCAATTTACGTACGGGGACCAACGGTAGGCCTACCTACCGGCTAAGGCCGTTCCGATAAATAGCCGGTCCGGGTAGGACCGGATATTTATTCAATCGCCGTATCAATAGCAGCTCGTATTTTTATACGGCTGCCGGATAAATATTTTGTGTCTTTTGAGAAATTTAAAACCTGGATTTTAGTTTCAAACTAATTTTCAAACCCTGTCACCAATGCATGCTGATGTCCATTATCCCACACCTAGATCTATCTATGTGCTAATTAGGCTACATTACGTCTGGACCACACAACGGCTCGCCTATCAATGAAGCTTCAAGCATTTGTATCGGAGCCAGCTTGTTTTTGCATCTCGGTTTACGTAATATTCGGTGCACAATCCTGTAGGTGTAAATTTGTTCTTTGTAGTTTTCGTAGTGGCGTGCCATCGTTGACGACGTTGGCGAGTGGCGACCATGCGATGCCAGAGCACTCTGTCCTTTGAAGCTCTCTGATGCGCTGTGTTGGGCTGTCGTTATCTTTGCAGGATGCACACAGAGTCTCTGAATTTGTACTTAACAACTATTATTTCTGTTTTCGTGTCGTATTACTTGTGTTCTGATGCATTACAAAAGACAGAATTTGACACCTTCCGCGGCCGCCATCATATAGCCACGTATGTATATACGTGTAAAATGACGCCCGAAGCCCAAGTTCCATTACGCCGACTTTGCGACAAAATCCGTGACAAGTCTGCGACATTTTCCTTTTCTTTTTACATCTTATCCCCATTTCCTGTCCGCTTAATCCAATAAAAGAAGACAACGAGTTCTGAATGACGAAGCAAGGCTGATTGACAAACATTTTGTAATAATTTTAAAAAAAAGAAGTTTTAGTCGATTTTGAAAAAAAAACGCAAACGCTTTCCTGGCATAACATTAGTCCATTAGTAAATTTTGTGCGCTGAAAAATATATGCCACACATCAATCAACCAGTCGATTAATCAGTCAAAACATTCATATAGCGCCATCCATGCCTTGCAAACGAATCAGTGGCGTCTTTTTCATTTTCTTTTTTTTCTCTTGTTCTAATCTTGTTTTTCACTCCTTCTCCTCAAAAACTCACTCCTTTTCATTCGGTGTTAGCGACGCGGGAGCATCGTAAGCTGTCTTAGCATAGGTCCTTAGTCCAAACGCGAACGTTTTTTGCGCGTTTTAGGCCTACCTGTAAAAAATCAACTATTATATATGAAAAAGCGGTAAGCACGGAATACTATTGACTAATGCTGTTTTAGAGTTCCGGTCAGTAAAAGTAACATTAATCTTATTAAAGGTTGGACGCGATAGTTGACTTGAAACAAAGAAGCATCACGGCATTAGAACGGTGCACGTGTGAGGCAAAGGCAAGGCGCCGCAGACCTGTGACAAAACAGATTCTGACGTGCAAATGGACAGACAGCTAAAGCTTACCGCTAACAGTTAGAAATGGGCGGTGAAAATTTTATGTTAAAAGTTTTACAAATTTCATATAAAGTGTGCTTGACAACTTTGTTTTTGAAAATTCTGTGGCCATTTTAAAATTGTACTTTAATAATAATTTAAGGAAAACATGTCAATTAAATCAAGTACCGCAATGACAAGCAAAAAGCGAAATTAGTGCAATGTATTCAAAACCCAAGCAAGAAAGTTGCAAAATGCAAAAGCAAATAAAATAAAATAAAAACAAACTGTGCAGTAATAATGTAGCTTTTTAAACAATCCGTGAAAATTCGTAATTTTTTTTCAAAGCGTTACACCACACGTACAAAAATTTCGAAACTTTTATCATAAAATTTTTAATAAAAGTTTTAACTGAAAAAATTTCGCGAATTTTTTTTCTCTGTTAGCAGTCTTGATGCCACATAAATTAATAAATGATTGACGTAACACTATTTTAAAATGCTATCAACGGTTAACAAACAAGCTGACCGTCTAGCGTCGTGAAAATTTAACATCGAAGCGTTCGCGCTAAATACAGGCACCGACAGGCGTTCGCCGTTAAAAATATTACTACTAAGCTTCAGCCACATGGACAAATGTTTCGCGCACCCACAAACCACTTAAATCCTAACGGGAGAGATTTTGTTCGGGGGAGGTCGTTGTCCGCCTGTCTAGTCAATTGTCTCTCTAGACTGTCTAACTAAGACGGACTTAACTATGCGTTGACTAAACAGAACGGACAGGTGAATCTCAAAGTCAAATGTCCAGTTTACATTAAAAAAAACAAAAAAAAACATTTTCTCATGCATAGACCTGAGAAACTGCGGAAGCTCATTTCGTTGAAAGAAGAACACGCAACATATCGTCTCACAGTGTCACAGCAGTCACAAAAAGCACTAGAGCTCCGAAAATTCACGATTAAGCACGCGATTAATCGTTAATTTTTTCAACGATTAACAAAAAATTACCTGTAGGCTTAATCGTTTAATTTTAGATTGAAGTTATGTGGCTAAAAACGCATTATGAAGTAGGAAACAAGAAACTTAAATAGCCTAAATGGACATAAGCGATAATCACTTAACTCTGGAGAACGTGACTGGCTAAAACAAACACATAAGCTATAATGATAATAATCGAGACCTATAATTGTTGTCTTGTTGTCCCATTTCATTTGTGATTGCAGCTGTTACAATGTAGCCGAACAACTTATAGTTTATACAAGTCAAAACAGAAACTGATTGAGTGGGGCGAGATTGCGCATCAAGCTGTTTCCCGGCTTACTTCAAGTAGTTTAGCTTAGTTACCGTCTATACACAAGCTATACTTTTTAATCAAATACTGCCCGCAGGTCAAAGGTCAAAGTCACAAAACAAGATTTTCAGATTTTTTACCATTTCGAGATAAGGTTGAAAAGTTTGTCAATAAAATAACTCCTAAACCGCTGCACTAAATTTGGTGGGATTTTGCAAAAAAAAACTTGTAAGTCTACTTTCAGTTGACAATCTCCAGGGTTCATTAAGTTTCGATGTCAAACATAGGTCAGATCACTGCCTCTTATATACGCGGTGTTTCATAAAAAAGCCCCCTGCTTCGATGGTGAGCTTAATCCGGTTCGCTAATGAAAAATGTTTATTGTGTCAGCACTAAGCAACATGGGGACATGACATCAGGCGTCTTGCGATCTAAAAATGCATCTATTTTGCAAGCTTGGTGTGCTAGTGCACTGTCTTGCTCGAATGCGTAAAAGTTTAACTATCCCCACAGACACCTAAATGCCATCGCTTTGCATGTTTTTGTAACTGTAACTGTAAAACTTTAACAATTTGTCATGAATGAACCAGATTTTTCACCATTGGAGCAGGGTAGCAACTGACAGCACCAGTTGAAAGTATCCAGTTTGTACCCGTGACACATTATGACGTCAGCATTACGTCAAGACTGGCAAAGAATATTTAATCAACTGCCATATTTTGTTGCAGTATTCTGAATTAATATTTTTTTAGCTACAATTGGTACTAATTTTGTGTAAATTGACTATCATTTGAGTAAATTATGAAAAAAACAAAAGGGGTCTTTTTATGAAACACCGTGTACTGAGTATATAGGAAACAGTGGTCAGAGATCATCACATGGTTTTGATGCGTTTTTGCGAGCATGATATCCGCGGACAGTACTAAGCTTTGAGCTTTTGTCATACATTATCTGCAATAATTGAGATGAAATCTGTTATTTTGTGCATGTATGTTAACTTTAATCAACGTTATCATTTAATTCAGCTGCACATTGTTCTACATACATGTAGGCCTATTTGCGTTCTGTGTATTTATGTATAAGACTAAGCCTATTATTGAAATGTATATTAATGTAGGCAAACCACATATGTTTAGCTGCTAAAGGTGGCCAACAGTGATGGGTTTAGGTTGGGGCTGATGGCAAAGCGTCGGTCCGTGCTGTGAAAAAGCAGCGAGTGTCAGGGACACGTGATGAGACGAGCGTTATGATGTCCTGCCAACCATGACACCTGTGATAATTACCACAGCATAATAATCACCTATTTTTCATGCAGTGAATGTCGTTTCTTCTGCATGCAGCGCAAAAAGTGCTTGTACTTCCGGTTTCCATTCGTCCCTAGAACGCCTGCGTCCCTACAATTTTCCTGGACCCTCAAAAATATTTTTACAGTTTTCGGTTTGTTTTAAAAGTTTTACTGAAGTAATGCGCACACTTAGTCTGTTGAGCTAAAATATCTTTATTTCAGTTTCCACAGATATTTTTATGAGCTGTTGTTGCGCAAGATGTTAGGCTACGACAGGTCGTGAAATAAAAATAAAAATTTCCCCTCTCATAGGGCCTAAATGTTTTGGGGTCTCGTCTTTCGCTGCAATGGCTGTAGCCTAACTGCAGTGTAGGGCTTTAATTATTTTCGGCGACAGAGCCATAAACATTGCTGCGGTACATTTTTGACGCACGGTGTAGTTCTCGGATGAAAATATAATCTGTGGGGTGTCAGAGCTTTTAGCACGCGAACTCGTCCAGCCATTTGTTAGCATTACAGCCTTAGAGGCTTTCACGCGTTGACGCGTTAGACAAACTTACACATTTTACTTACTTACTTACTTACTTGTTTGCTTGCTTTAAAAATTTATCACATTTTTTTCTTCGTTTACATTACTGGTTAAAGAACACTACGTCGATATCAATAATATCGAACAAATATTAACTGAAGCCACACCACAGAAATGATGCGTGTAGTGTTGACCTGCCGACGACCACTTCTAGCGCCTTCGAATGACGTGCTCGACCTATTTACACAAGAAACCCAGCTGTTGCTAAAATAGCCGACCGTACTGGTTAACAGTGATTTTCAAGGTCATCCAAGGTCGATGATTTTCATGTCATTTGAAAACCAATATGCGACTTCCTATCAATGATCAATAGCAACGTAGGCCCTATTTCGCACCCTTTAGCCACAATAGCGCGTAACGGCCTTCAAGGTCATTCAAGGTCAAGACTTTCTCTGTAATCTGCCAGGGCGTATGCCGCTTTCTATTAGTGATAAATAGTAACCTAGGCCGTATCTGTCACCGTTTCCGAGATATGGCCAGTTTTCTGTTAAAAACGCACATTTCTCCTACCCCGTCTACTCAACCCCCAATTTGAAAATGTTTTCGCTGGAATAAAGAGCTAAAATTTGGCATGCCCGGGGCTAGCACCCATGGCTAATTATTCGTGTAAAACGTTTTCTTCTACGCCTTGCCAGTTAGTCACAGTACATTTGTTACAGACGGACAGACGGACAGACAGACACACGGACGACAACCATGAAAATAGCTCGACCGTTACTTAAGTACGGTCCGCTAAAAAGTCTGTAAATGACGTCACCACAAAGAAATGAAACTGAAATGTTTTAAGATGACCTCACAAAAGCCACTGTAGTTATTGTTTGTTTTGGCAGATTTAACTAAACTTAAGCAGTTTGATTGCCAATAGATTTACATTGTGACGTAGAATTTTGCCAAAATCAGATATTATTTGTTGTTGTGTCGTAAATGTACAATAACAGAAAGGTTTTTTTATGCAACGCCCTATTGGTAACGGAGATATTTTGTTATCGATATTTAACAATCAATAACTTTCCTGGAAAATAATTTTTCAACAAAATTTGGTCATGGGTTTAGCAATTAATTGGAGATGGACTGTACGAGATTTTCTTCAGATTTAGTTAGATTTGAGACTTCTATTGTACGGTGTCTAAGAGGTTACTTTGTTCCGGATGCAGTGTATAATATGTAGGCCTATCATATACGGGTACGAAACGTGACGCTGTCATCGATACGTTGTAGCCTGTCGCTGATGCCGTAGAAATGAAATAATTACATCGCAGAACGTTGTATACTCGTATGTCGACATTAGACATATGGACCGTAAAGTCTTGTCAATTCTCAAGTCATTATATCTCGACTGAGATGTTCGCCGCGGCTCCTGCTGCAAGCGCGACAACTTCGTTACCCGTAGCTTTCGTGCACTTTATCAATACCTCTATTCCAGATTTTCTTATATGAAAGCAAGTAGAAGTAAAGTAGATTCTAGTATTATTATTATTTCAATAAACACAAACGCTAAATTACATCATTTGGTGTACGTTATAAATTGTTTTTTTAACTTAATTTAAATGTCATCGCCGTGTTTATCTTAAAAAGCTTTTCATAAACCATCACCGCAGACTACTGATGTTGGCTCGAGCTTTTGTTACGTAGTATATTATGCCATTTTTGACACTTTAACGAACTACTTTTAGTAAGTTTATTGGACATCATCAATTTTTAGTACATGTATAATGATCTGTGACAAAGAAAGCAGCTTCAGCTCTTGAATGGTCCCTGCTAATACCTCCTTTAAATGCGATGCAGAAAACACACACTTCGCAAACAAAAAGTTTATTTCTGATCACCGCTGACACGTGGGCGAGAGACATAAAGTCTTATTTCCATCCAATGCAAAGCACGTAACGCACAAGAATAGACACCGCGTCTATGCCCAGGAGCCTTGTCTGTAGCGTCGTTTGCGCATGTTGCATAATAATTATTATGTTGCGTACTTTCTTGTGTTTCTTGTGTTTGTTCTTGCGTTTTATTTTTTCTGCGTCAGTTGCTTTAAAAAATACGCAAGGACCTGAGTTGCGTGCGTTGCATTAAATGGAAACCAGGCTTTAGTGCTCGGCTTATTATAGGACTGTGGCGCTATCATTTATTTTAATGACGCCTAAGTATGTTGTTGACATTCGGATCTTAATAAAAGAAATAGGCGGATAATGGGTGAAGCAACATCCTGGCCAAGTACGTGCCGGTAAAGAAGGTTAGGCCAGTAGTCAAATGAGCACGAAGCACGCACAACAGTAACTTTAAGCCGTGGATACACGCACCGATTTTTCCGTCCGGGGTGTCGTCCGAGTTTTCCGGACGACGAAATCGGACACGTCGGACGACGCGTCCGATTTCCTCGTACGAGGTTCTGATGGGCGTTGCTACACCTGCCAATCACCCGTCTTGAAGCGCACACCGCACTGTCAAATAGACCTATCCAGCTAGCCAAGGCGTTAAATTAACTTGACGGATGTCAGACCTATTTCAGTCTGTAAGCCTACTTTGCGAAAAGATGATACCAAGTTCCAATCACTCAAATCAATGGCATGAACCTATTGTTGATCCCATTTTGTCGGCAATTTCAAGCCACTGTGTCGTTTTTCTATCGGTTTCTTTGGTTTCTTTGTAGTCTTCCACCCGTGCGTCCCACGAAATGGAACGCAACTTTTGGCTTCATGTATAATGTTCACATCAAACTCGCTTTTGGACGCCATTTTTACAGTTGAGAATTATGATGTCAACATGTGACGCAGTAGGTCGAAGGCGAAGTCAAAAGTCACTAGGTCTACGTGATTTGCTGGCAGGCAAAAAACCTCGTCCGGGAAAATCGGAAAGAATGAGCATGAACATTCCGTCCGATTTTTTTTCTCGGACGAGGTTTTTAAACCTCGGAAGGTCCGACGACGTCGAACTGCAACCCAGACGAGGAAATCGGTGCGTGTAGCCACGGCATTAGCCAGCTTACTGTATGCATAATAACTAGCTGGTGCAAAAAGTTACCCGACGAGTTTTATAAATTCTCAAGTTTAGGGCCTACCGATTTTAAATCAACTGACGTTTTAACGTATCATTGTTTAAAACTTTTATCTTAAGTAAGAACTCATTAATTGTCCGCTTGTTGGGGGCCGAAAATAGCAATTTTCGACAAATGGATGCAAATTTCCTACGAAGAAAAAACCCAAAAACCTTCAAAATTGGAAAATTTAGCTCCAAATTTGGTATTTTTGAAAAATCAAATTTCCGACAAAAAATTTTGACAGACAAAAATTTTGAGAGATAAGAATTACGTCATTGCAAATTTCCGCAGAGTGAGCTAATGAAAAGTGAAGAATTGTTGATAATGGTCAATATTTTGCAAAGTTACAGACAAAAGCTTTCTGACACGTTTTTGCGGTTTACTATATATAGGCCTAACGGTGATTATTCGCCAATTAACTCGTGGATGCAGAGCGCAGCGCCTTTCAAACAAATAATATCGGCTTTTAGCCCTTCAGCAGGACTAAGCTTATACCTGTGTTCTGACACGTGAGTTCTTTCGTTGTGTGTTTGTGGCATGTTGCGAGACTGACTGTGACTGGCTGTGTCTAAATGACGTCATTTTCAGTATGTCAGCAACATATAGTCCCTTGTCAGTCAATTAAACAAGCGCCTTTACCTGAGCGCTTAGCAAAACCAGACGCCACTTGTTTCGATTTGTCGTGAAAATAGGCGCACGAGGTACAACGCGCACAGAAAAATATTTCTCTGGGTGCGTTCACTTGGGTCCACTCTTTCCTGCTGCCGATCTGCCCGGCCGACGGACATTACGCTCTCCTGGCATTAATCGCGTGCTGGTGCCACCTGTCAGATTTTCAACAGTCGGTAACCAGCCGGGCTTTCGTGACTGCTGGACCTAGTGTCTTGAACACTCTGTCGGAGGACGTAACAACATCTCAGTCACCATCAACGTTCTGTCGTTACCTGAGAACCTGGCTCCTTGGAAAGTCATATTCGGACATCATTATCTAAACTTGTTGTACTCTCTAACTTCGAAGTAGCTACTAAAACAATATAATTAATTAATTGATTGATTTATTGATTGTACCTAAAGGATTATGTCTCTTAAACACTGTCGTTTTAATGTACTTGTTTAACAAAAAAATGCTATTGCACGAGTTTTCTGGGCTTTAGCCTACATCCACTCTCAATGCATTGTCGGCCGCGGCGCCAGAGACACCATACTGCCCTAGCCTAGTATTATTAGTAATGCCCCTTCGCGGCAAAAAAACAAACGTAAAAACGACAGAGGAGAAAGAAAAAAATATAAAAAAAACAAAAAAAGACGGAAAGAATAATATTGCATCATGACGCCGTCGAATGTTATCGACTGACCAATCACGACGCCGATGATTTTTTTTTCGTGTTGCTGTCGTCGCATTTAATATCCAGTTTCGCAACGCAATTACTGAAATTTTAACGTTCATTTATTAAGACATTTGCAAAACGTTAAATGATTAAATGCTATAGCTTTTCATAGGAAACCAATCTCAAAGCTACGGAGCGTCACCCGCCGTATGGGATCACACAGTGTTACCTGCCACCCGACAGAGGTAAACGCGCCTCGCCTTAACACCAGCCAGACAGACAGGACAGGACGTGAGGCAGGTACTCGATTTACCTACCCTTGACGGATGGAAGGCTAAGTTGACCTATGCGGCTGGTTATATACCGAGATGGTTTACCTGCCAGCAGGCAGTCACCTATCCAAGTACTAACCCGGCCCTGCGTAGAGTAACTTCGTTAATCAGATGAAACGCGTTACCGCTACGCCACGCCACCAACCTTCAAGACGTTCTAAGTTTAGAAATAAGAAATTTTTTGGGTGGAGAAAAAAGTTGTAAAGGCAGGAGTTAGGTCGACTGGGTGATGTGACTAAATTACTTCAAACACTGAAAAGAGAGTCAGTGGTAAAAGCTATGTATTATTTTGTCGGCGGGAAGCCTTCCCTTTTTCCGATGAACAAAGTCGGAGGTCCGGAAAGGACCACAAGAACATGTTTGGAAATCAGCCGCGTCGCAATCGCCGTCGAAAAACTGCCGCGCCGCCAGCGTCGGAAAAAAATGCTACGCGTCGACTAGTCAGTCGAATGATTTTGACGTCAATCGTAAACGCTTAAAGACGTCGGTTTTAACTTAGTCTAAGTATCGCTCACAAGCGCTCACAGACGATAACTACCGACCATTATTATGGCATGACTTACATGTATGAGTAATGGCGCTAATTTGTGAACCTATAGACGCTTCATTAGTGTGCACTTCGTCGAATCTGTTATTTTTAGAGTTCGATTGCGTTGATTAGGCCTATATTGTCACGGCAAACTGTCTGGCATCTGTTTGTCATGTTATCGCGAACCATGTCCAGCGGCTTCGCTGCTTTACGTCAGAATGAGACTTTTGCATACGGCGCTCCGCCAGTCAACAAGTTCTGGTGTCGCTGGTATCGTCTCTGGTCCTGTCGCGACTTGATTATGGAAGCACCGTGCTACATGGCATCTCAAGACATCTCCTGGACCATGGATGCTGCTATCTATGTAGAGTTCCATGCCTGGACCGTCTACAGTCAGTGCTTATCGCCGCAGCGAGATTGATCTACAGCCGTCGCAAGTACGACCGCGTTATCCGCTGCTCAAGGAACTTCACTGGCTGCGAGTCCCTGAGCGAATCAAGTTTCGACTGGCCGTTCTCGTGTTCAAGTGCCGCAACAAGACAGAGCACCTTCAGTACCTGGCAGACGATTTGCAGTGGGCCGCAGATGGCCCGCGGCGTAATGAAAATTTTACGCACCATTACTGAAAGATAGCGAATACCAAAAATACAGTTACTGCTACATACATACGACAAAACAATTTAAATATTTTGCGAATGTTCTGTGTTTTATTTCACATGACGTTTATGTCTGACGGCGTCGTGGGGGCGGGGCAAAAAGTTGCAATTTTCCCACAGACTTCAGACGGAC
>Ga0209671_1005507_pt1 | contig 12829 bp, 7 predicted proteins | sample WorMetHERISLAND2_2_FD_187401 | JGI IMG/M metagenome (GOLD analysis project Ga0209671, IMG submission 187401) | Marine gutless worms symbiont microbial communities from Max Planck institute for Marine Microbiology, Germany - Olavius geniculatus... | ecosystem: Host-associated > Annelida >... | reverse complement strand
TTGTGTTGTTACTTTATGGTCAGCGCATCGACACTCATCTGACCGACCCTCCTTTATGGACTGACAGAGGCTTCCCGCTGGTGTTCGACCATCGCACCAACGAGGCGCAGTTCATCCGCCTTCTTCGAAGAAGAAGCCGTTGACCGCTACCTTTATGCCTGGGTGAGGACTGGTGAAGGGCTAGCGCCCCGCCGGTTTTCAAGCCAGAATTTCTATGTTCCCGGGGTACGCACACACGCGTTTTAATAAGCCTATCCGCATTATGAAAATACTGGCAGTGACTATACGCCGCTAACATGTTGAATGTTTATATTAAAAAAAATTGCAAACGATTAAGATTACGGGTCCTATTAAATATCGTTGGGGCACAGTAGCAAAACTATACTGGCTTTGTTATAGGGCAAAACATCAAGCCTTCCACGTCATTTTTACTGATAGGCCTATGCCAACTTTTTACGAAAACAAACGGACAAAGAGCGTCTAAAACAAGCGGACAGGTCGCCATACGCTCACTGTCCGCTCGATTTTCGCTCGATCTGCGGCCTCCATTTTCGGCCCTTTGGGCCTCAACTCGGCCTGCGGCCTCAATTTTCAATTTTTACGCGCGAAAGCAGCTACTGCTTTCAGCGCGTCTTAGCCATCGCAATTCTCTCTGTCCGTCTGTCTGTCTGTCCGTCCATCACACGGGTGGATCAGGCAAAAACGGTCCAAGCTAGGATCACCAAATCTTCACCATCGGCTGCCCAGAAGACTCTAGTTTCAGAAATCGTAAAGCTTTTCCATAAATTCGAAGGGGGTCACCCCGAACGAGGGCACTAAATGAGAGGGGGGTGGGCAAAATTTGCGATTTTTGGCCAATAAGTCGCTGTATCTCAGTAACGGTGCGAGATGGGGCCTAGGTTACTATTAATCACTAATAGGAAGTCGTACACTGGCTCTCGATTGCTACCGATTTCAATGACCTTGGATGGCCCTGAATGCTTAAATAGGGGGTTTTATGGATTTTTTGGCGATTTTGGGCTGCGAGACACTTTTCAAGAGCGAATTGCGCTGAAACCAATTTAGATAGACATAGACAAGCTGCGTATGAAATTTTTAGCATTAAACGTAGATTTCGATGGTCTAAGTCTCGATTTTCTAGGTTCAAGGAAACCTGCGCACGAAGGCATCAAAGCTTGAAGGTACCCCCGTAAAAGTCGTTATTTTACCGCTGTTGGCCAGTCTTTCGTGAAAACAGCTGGAGATAGACTGACAGTTTGCGAACAGGAACTGCTATAGGCTTTTGCGCGTCTCGTGAGCCTTATCTCAAATTTCTTGTTATAGCCGCTAGCTATAATGATGCTGATGACTCGTCACCATGGTGACGATGTCTATCTGATGTCGTGAGCCAGCCAATCGCAGTCTAAACTGTATCCAGGAATAAGAGCGCTGTTTCCCTCCCAGACCGCACCCTTTTAGCGATCCCCTAAACTTCAAATAGTTCTCGGAAAGCCTTGTATTTTACTGCAGTTTTTTAAATTTTTTTTCGGCCGGACATCTCAGAGGTCCGTCGGCCGATCGCCGCGAAACTTAGCCACATGACGGTAAGTGTGTTTGACTTTTTACGCGCGAGAGCTAACTAGCAGCTACCGCGTTTCACCATAATGCCTAATGTCGCTAGTATTTCGTGAAAAAATTTTATGCAACTAGGTAAAGGGGGTCCCCACGAACGAGGAGGCGAAAGAGGGCATCCCTCCCAAAAAGACGTTATTCTGCCGCTATTGGCTCGTCTAACGTGAAAATGGTTGCAGATAGGCACGGACATGCTGCTTATCATAACAAGCATTGGCGACAAGCTTCTTATAAATGTCTACATCGATGACCTTGAATGACCTTGAGCTGCCAAAATAGAGTTTTAGTGAATTTCTCGCGATTTTGGGCTGCGACACGCATTTCAAGCGTGAATTGCGCTGAAATAGCTGAAGATAGACCAAGACAATCTGCACATAAAATTTTCAGCAGTGAATGTAGATTTTAGCAGTGCAAGTCCGAACCCTCTAGATTTAAGGAGGCCTGCGCACGCAAGTGTTAAAGAGAGTACTCATCTAAAAAGTGATTATTTATTCGCTGCTGGCTTGTCTAGCGTGAAAATGTTTGCAGATAGGCACAGACATTCTGCTTATCATAACAAGCACTAGCGACAAACTTCTTAGGAATGTCAACATCGATGACCTTGAACGACCTTAAAACCTAAAAAAATATTGATTTTAACGGATTTTTGGCGATTTTGGGCTGCAAAAACGTGAATTGCGATAAAATGGATGGAGATAGATTAAGATTACCTCCGAACAGAAACTGCCATAGGCTCTGGCGCGTCTCATGAGCATTAGCTGAAATTTCTTGTATAAATTGGATCCCACAATTTGGGGGCCTTCCCAACGAAACAATTTGAGGGGGGAGTAAAAACATGCTTAATTTAGCGCGATTTTGGACAACTTTAAACTGACCGGGAAAATCTCCAGGGCGGATGGAGATATCCAAAATCGGAAAATTAGGTGATCGACAGCGATTCCTCCCGCGTTCGGCGAAAAAAATCAGATAAACGTTGGTCCACTAACTATGCAGATCTAAAGGTGAAATCATACCCACTCAAATCGACTTTTTGGAGGTCCATATTTCGGCCCATAAGAGGCGCTGCGCCCTGAAATTTTTACACGCGCTAGAAAATAACAAAATCTTGCTAGCGCACACCCTGTCGGAAATGGGGGTCACCCCAACAATTTTTTTGTAGTGATGGGTTAAAAATTACCTTAAAATTTAGCGTATGGGCTTCAGTAACTTTGGGGAAAAGCATAACCCCACGAAACTTCTCCACGTGACGTGCCATGACACGGGATTAAATCCTGGGTAGGCTACAACGTTTGGACGGCACCGCCCCCTAAAATTTCACATAGCAAAAAACGTCCAAAACTTGGCGCGATTTCGATAAAACTTTTGACTTTCATTGCATATGTCTCTGGAATGAGTCCAGATATCGACAACGGCAAACAAACTTGATCGACAACTATCCCTCCCCTCCCGCGGTAAACAAAAAAAATTGTGAACTTTAGTCCACTAGCAGCAAAATTCCGTTGGTCTGTGTGTAGTGTATACCCACTCAAAATCGACTGTGCGCGCGAATTGAAACGACTAGACTTTGATTGCAAATATCTCCGGAAGTAATCAAGTTATTAACAATCCGAAAAACTTGCTCGACCGCTACCCCTCCCGCGTCGATAAAAATACTTGGTGAACTTTGGTCCACTAACAAAGAAGTTCGAATGTCTAATACCGACCCGCCGAAAATCTATACTGCGCGAGCTGTGTAGTGTAGTGCGATTGTGTTCAGACACGTGACATTACCAGCAACGGAATTTCACTCCATTAATTGTCCCTCCGATCCAGGGGCGTCATTTACGGAGGAAGGCTGTTGAGGTCTACGGACCCCCAAGGATTTGATTTTCTTTTTCTTTCCCTGTAAATCGTACCTTTGAAACACTGTTGTTGGTGCAAAAACAATACATTACATCGACTGAGACACCCCCCCCAATGATTTACTGAAATGACGCCAATGATCCGATCGGAATTAGGGCGCCGGGCGGCCTCACGTTGGGCTCTGACCCAAATTTCTAGTTGTTTTTTAAAATGGCGCGTTTCGGTGTACTTTATATTTCTGAGCGACGGCAAGGCCCCCAAACGTCGTGCGGCCCGGGGTAACTTACCCCTCCCCTTTACTCTTCTCTCGACGGGCCTGAAAGTGTGCCTTAACATCTTATTAGCTTCTATGGGGCCTTGTCTGGGCCCCACAACGTGTGATGCATGTAAAACCGAATAAGCTTAAATTTCTGTTATGTCTTACATCTGTGAAAGGCAAATGTCAGCACTTACTCCTCTTCAGAACTCAGCCTTCTTTCCTTATTCTGCATACCGAAATAGAAAAAAAACTGCGTCAGTTGAGTGGTCGCTGTAATCACGGCTTAACAGCATGCATCAGCAGCAGCCGCGGCATACCGGTAGCAATAAAAAAAACTGGCATGCGTCGCCGACGGCCAAATGCATCACATCGTGTCTTGTGACGATCGTATGATGGTAGTGACGTCATATACTGTCTGTAGACTGTAGTGTTACGCATGTATTCGTTGTTGCCATCCCGTAGCGACTGTAAACAATACGCTCACCATCTATAGCTTGTAATGGCAGGCTGTATCCATATAGTTTTGCTGTCGCATTCGCATCCCATATCAACGTCTTACGTCTGTCTGCCGGTCCGGTCCATCGCTGTTGCGTATCTCTGACCTAGCGCGCTGGCCATGCAGCTCCTTTCATTTTCCGCCAGTCAACCCACGCTCGCCCGGCCACGATGACAGGTTATAATTTCGTCGTCGGTCGGTCGCGGATGTCGCCGACACACGCACGGCCTGGCTGGCTGGCTGGATGACCAAGCCGCCCTAGCTCTCAAGAGCTCGCGCCGGCCGCCTCGATGACGACGGAATCCGGCCGTCAACGCGAGACTGGGCGTCGCCGGCAGGAAATTAAACAGAGATTATAGGCTCGTTTCGTGCACGCCGATAATTCGCCGACCGTGGAGGACGGAGCGCCTTGCTTCGACCGACCTAACGACACGGCCACATCTCAGCCGACGACCACAGCAGCAGCAGCAGCAGCAGCGATGACGAATGAGGCGATATTTGCGACAAGCCGCGCACCGCGGGCGCACTGTTGAAATGCTGTCAGACGCTCACTTCGACGGGCAGACATCGTCAGCATAACGCGCTCATTAGCTGACAGCCAGTAGTTACACTAAAAGTGCCCACCGCAGCATTTCCAGTTTCACGAGACCCTGAAGTTGACGTATCTCGCTGCCCCAGAAGTTTTGAGTCGGGATTCGGCAGTAAAATGAATCGGAAATTCGGAATCGCTACGATTCCGCTATAAATTTTTGTCTGTGGTGTGGTCTGTCTTGTCATCTGTCACATTAGTGCACGCTGCTTTAAACCCTTCGACGGACTTAGTTGCTATCTGGCAGGTACACATTGTCAGATGCACGAAGGCGTAGCCCTTATGATCTCCCAGGGATAGGGATGATTAAGAGGTCGAGCCTCCAGCCGAAACACGCAATTACTTCCGACTTAAAATGTTTTTTGATTCACCAGGCGACAGCAATGATTAGCGATTCCGACTTTTGCCGAATTTCTTGTCGTTGTTGTAATTCACTTTGGTTGTGTGTGCGACTGACAGAGTTAGGTCTAAACAACTGAAGTCAGTCCACATTTGCCAGAAGTAGGAAATAAAAGGGGCATCTATTTTATGTAACAAGAAAATCAGACTTATAGGCTAATTCAATGTTCATTCAAATGCACTCTTGTGGATCGATCACAGCAGGAAACTACCTCACTTTAGTGACTTGACACCAGCTGCCTGTCCCACATCAACAACCTGCTATGAGTAGGCTGGATTTGTACTGTACCGTAAACTTTCATCCAAAGTATACGAAATAAGATAGGCCTACTGTTCAAACGAACACGTAGGCGTCTGTCCAATGCATCTCGATAGCTAACAGTAAAGTCCGTATAAATTAACTGAGTGAGCTGTGTTGGCCAGTGGTAAAAATTAAAAAGTTTAATTGCCACCTCAAACATAATGGAATCACGACCTAGACTTTTTGGGGTCATCTGACGCCATCGGTCACGTGACCATTCGACTCGCGGTGGGCGACTTTCTGTGGGTGGTCCATGTGACCAGGCGTCTATCTCGCACCGTTATGGAGATATAGCGACTCAAAAGTTGGACAGACGCATGCACAGATGGACGCTCAGGTGATTTTATGCTCTGTCCAATGCTATGCACTGCATTGGACAGACAAAAACAACACCTGCAAACAATGAAGGATATTTATTAATCTTGATGCAAAAAGATTTCAGTTCAATAAGCACAGACATTCAATGATTGACAACAGTGAGTAATGTAGGCAACGATCTGTTGTGATATGTCATCAGACACCTGCATCTGCGTCACAAACCACGCATGCGAAATAAATGGCAATATGCGTACACGGCTACAACTAAAATTCCACTTTCAGTCAGCGTACACAAGTGTCGAGCCACAATCATGCTCCGACTGGCAAGAAATACTGCAAAAATGCCACACGATCAACGGAGTTTGTTATATGTCTAAAAATTGCCACGAGTCATAGACCTCTTAAAATAAGGACTGATGGCGGCCATGCTCGGGTCTGCGAACTTGGGTCCATCGGTATTTTTAAGTTTTTGCTATAACGTTGTCAAACATGGTCCGTTTGCTACAAAATTTTGTACACAGAGTGTCACAGATAATGTAAACAAAAATGCTGCGAATTTGGTTACTATATCATTTCTACTTTCTCGTGTGTGCATATATTGTCGCTAAACTGTACGTCGGTATGTATGGTTTAGCCACAATATATGCACACATGAGAAAGTAGAAATAATACAGTAACCAAATTTGCAGCATTTGTTCATGTTTTCTGTGTACGAAATTTTGTAGCAAATGGACCACGTTTGACAAAGTTACAGTAAAAAACTAAAAATACAGATGGACCCAAGAATGGCTGCCATCAGTCCTTATTTTAAGAGGTCTATGCCACGAGTACAAAGTGTTAATTTTTTGGCAGTTACAGCATTCTGGTGTCATATTAAACTACAGCAAAATGTTGACAAGCAATCTAAACAACACTTACAAGCACAAAATCTAAAATTAACAGGTTACCAAATATAGTCGATAATGCCTGCACGCCCCGCAAATACTTTCAAGCAGAAAATACTGTTTCATACGTTCATAAGGAACACAGTAAAAACCAGTCCATACCAATGTTTTTGTTTTGTGGACAAAATGCACAAATAATTTACAGCAAGTTCTATAACTAGCAGCACGTTATATGTCGAGAAATAGAATTCAAACATAAATCAGCAGATTGGAACTATCTGCTGGTTCATCTCATCAGCATGGGACATAATCGAAAATACACACAAATCCATTTTCTGCAAATAACGACACATACATATCCACATATGGATGGTAAATTGGTAATTGCACATGTGACAAGCAACTGCCGCAAACAACATAACGTCATCGTACGCAGGCAAGTTGTGTGAAAGTTCACCAACACCGAAAGATCCGTTGTATATCTCGCACCTCGAACAGCCAACAAATAACGAGAAACAATTTACAATCGCTAAGACAAATAACGTAATACAAAAACGCTAGTCACACATGCACTTAAATTCCACAGAAACGCCTACCTGTACTTAAGCAAAAACTTGGAGGCAATGGTACACTTCAACTACTGGTGCAATGTTAGATATCGGTTATGTTATATTATTGGTATTTTCGCTGATTCAGTCTGCAAGAAACTACAGCATATTCTACAAGCCGATCAAATACACGATCACTCTAACTGCAACATGTCAAAATAAGCTACACAAAACTACACATAATTAATAACGTTACTAGTGCTACGAATACCATCATTATCGCAATAGAACTAGAAGAGCAAATACTTTCAACAGAGAAACAAGTTATCAAAAACACAATGGTCATTTCCTCAGTCCCTCAACATTTCTGGTATCATGTGACACGGAGAACATCTGCTGGTAAAAACCTGTTAGTCTAACTTGGGAGTAACTCCAAAAAAGCTCCGTTAAAAAAGCAAATACGCCATCACTACCGATAGTAATGAGGCAATGACAACAAAATCTGTGATGACCAACTGAAGTAGATTCTACGAAGCTGCATATTCATGCACATGGACAATATCTCAGACATGGTAACCAATTTTGCATTAAAATGAATACTTCAGATTTAAAGCTGATATGCACAAGTGCAACAAACATCCATCCATACTTGTAATAACAATCTTTCACGTAAAAAAACTTGAGAACTGCAGGTAAAAATGTCTAAAACTGGCCTGCTAAAGGTAATTCTAAAATTGCCAGTGGTATATCTGACAGACTAATAGCAGAGAAACGCACAATGCCTGCTGTAACATGTAAGATGCGTTGCCATCAGTAAATACAAATTCTAACGAGAACGGCTATCTGAAATGCAAACTAGCTTGCTTCATCTCAGCCTACACGTTTACGACTTCTCGCATTTCCTGATTCAAAGAAACACAAGCGTTTATCCGACAAATGCAAACTAGACACGGGCTGATTCCGACACCTAAACATACAACATGATTCTGCTACTGAGAACGGCACTGCTCCGCCAGGCTACTGCTACTGCTGATGGTAAACTACGATATAACAGCTAATGCAACTGCTAACATTGGCTAGAACTAACGAAGATGGGACATGGTCGTGACTGTCCTCCATCTATCTAGTCAGATACGTAACCGTTTGGTGAGGAGGCTGTCTGCCGATTGGAGCGATGAGACATTTGAGTATCATGGCCACCACTCGAACAACCACCTGACACATCATCACTCACTCAGATATATTATCAATTTCGTGTCACTCTTCAGTCAGTTTAAAAAAGGTCAAACAAAGGTGTCTACAGCTCACCGTGAAAACTAATCTCACAGCTACGGAGCATCACCACCTGCACAGGTGAACACGCAGAGCATTAACCAAAGCCAGGCAGGCCGACACTTAATTCACCTATCCCAGAGGAATGGGAGGTTAGGTCGAATTGACATGGATGCGTGGTTACATACCGAGATGATTTACCTGTCTGCAGACAGTCACCCAGCAAAATACTAATCACTTGATAATGATCTGACCAGTGATCATAAGTCTGATGCCCTACATTATGCCATCAGGCAACCATACTAACATACATCTGACATGAGAACAAAACAGGAGCAATGCATTACAATTCTATACAAAGATATGCCCAACTGACAAACAGTAATAGCGAGTAAGCTTATGCCACTGCCACATACATCAACCAGTTTCAATTTCTGCGTAATGAACTAACACCACTGTGCAGAACAAGAAATTTGAGCCGATGCTCACAAGATGCACGAAAGCCTATAGCAGTTCCTGTTCGCTAACTGTCTGTCTATCTCCAGCCATTTCGTCGCAATTTGTTCTTGAAGTGTGCGCTGTAGCCGAAGATCGCAAAAATCAATAAAACCCCTTATTTTTAAACTTCAAGGTCTTTCATAGTCATCGATGTTGATACAACTAAAAATCTTGTCACTACTGCTTGCTGTGATAAGCATCATGCAAATGATCTGCAACCGTTTTCACGTAAGACTGGCCAACAACAGTAAAATAGTGACTTTTACGGGGGGGCGGGGACCACTCTTTGATGCCCTTGTGCGCAGATTTCCTTGAACTTAGAAAATGAAGACCTGGACCATCAAAATCTACGTTCAATGCTGAAAATTTCGTACACAGCTTGTCCATGTCTATCTATATTGATTTCGGCGCTATTCGCTCTTGAAATGTGTCTTGCAGCCCAAAATCGCCAAAAAATAAATGGTCATTAAATTCGGTGTCAATTGAGAGCCAGTTTTTGACTTTCTATTAGTGATTAATAGTAACCTAGGCCCTATCTCGCACTGTTACAGAGATACAGCAACTTATTGGCTAAAAATTGAAAAATTTTTCCACCCCCTCTCATTTAGCGCCCTCGTCCGGGGTGACCCCTTTCGAATTTATGGAAAAGCTTTATAGATCCTAAAACTAGAGTCTTCCAGGCAGCCAAAGGTGAATATTTGGTGATCCTGGCTTGCACCATTTTTGACTGATCCACCCATGAACAGACAGACAGAATTGCGATGGCTAAGACGCGCTAAAGCAGCAGCTGCTTTCATGCGCAAAAATCTATGGCAAAGTTATTCAGTATTATTTAGTAACAACAATAACAAAAACTAGCAACTGCAAAAACATTATTACCAACTACAGATTTTTTTGTGTGAACAGGCATTTGACTAATCTTACTATAATGCACATAAAGTCTGTCTGTTTGTCTGTCAGCTCCCTCTAGCGCCTTTCCTGTTGCACGGTCATGGACCCCGACGGCGGCGTTTGAGTCCTTGGGCCTTAGATACATGCCCTCCACCTCCCCCATGGGAAGTCTGAGGGAGCCCAAAAGTTGAAAATGTTGCATTGTGACCAATGGAGATTTCAGGGCAGTGGTGCGTGACGCTGCGTGCCGCCATCTGGCGAACGACATAAAGGCTCCTGCAAACGCTGGGGGGGGGCTTTTCTAGTGATGTACAAAGTAAGAAAGTATACACAGTTGCATGTGTGAATAAAGCAAGAGAGAGAAACTGATGCAGAAACCCACCTCTGTGTGAATGGTCACGACAGTAGCCACCAGCGTCCTTGTTTGTGTGAAAGTTGCCACCACTGAACTGCTCTTGTGCTACAAATGCCCAACCATCTATTATATTATGTGATTGTCATATCTTCGGTAGTAAATGTTCCCGATGGCAAAAAACAAAAACAGTTAAGAACAAAGTGTCAGAGTGACTAGAAGTCTGGTGCATCGCCGGGATTGACAAAAGTCTCGCTAGTGTTAAATTGCTGTAATAAAACAGAGAATTGCTGCCAAAGCAAAGGTGTGTCTCGTGGGTCTCCCTTGACAACGGTTGACTGACCACCCACAGCATTCAAAAAGTCTGTTGCTGATGAGTGATATTATTATTAGCATTTTAATTGGACACTACGTGCATGCAGCGAACAGGAAAATAGCAAACATGTGTTTGTAATACAAAATGTTACTGCAAGCGGCAAACAATTCAGTCGCTTAATGCACATGAAATTATGTTCCATATCACATCCAGCCTCAGAGACTAAACATCTCGTTTCCCATGTAAGTCATCTATGACCCAGTGGACCAGTCGGTTTTAGTCCAGTATTGAATATGTACTCCCAATTTTGCACGCAAGATACACTGATAAAAGCAATTGGCTGGAGCTGATCCATCACTTACAATCACAGCTACGGTAACACTGCATGCATCAAATCACTGACATAACAAGCAAGATTCCTATGCTTTCATGGTTAAAAGGTTAACGCTTTGGTTCAAACAAGGCCGTTATTTTCTTCCACCACTGCACCTGCTACAATGCTGCGATGCTGAGCCTCAGGAATATTGTTGTGTAAATACACTGTATCCCAAAAAAGCATCCCAGACATTTTCGACTGTAACTTGAAAACCAATTATCAAATTCTGATGATTTTTGGTACGAATATTCCTCACACAACTTGCCATCAAATGACCATTCAGTCTCCCGCCACAATCAATGTATGCTTCTGCACTACCTAGGGAAAGCAAATCAAGTGAAATGTGCTAAAATAAACAGAAAACGTGAAAAAGATCCCCGACATTGCTAATCATAACTTGAATAGAAATTAACAGATTTTAATGATGTTGGCAGAAATATTTCTGACACATCTGGCTATCAAATAAGTGTTTTAGTTTCCATCTCACTCAACGTCTGCTTTTGCACTACCTGAGGAAAGCAGACTAAGCATAATATGTGTCAAAAGTAAAATGAATGAAAAAACGTCAATAAATTCCATCTATTCTAATCTGTGGGTCTCATGAGCCAGTCTATTATAAAGTTTGACTGTCATGCAGCAGTGTGTCTACCAGATGAAGTGCAGGAATGTTTGTGAAGTCAAGAAGTGACTGCTACAGTCCGGATTGGTTTGAAGCAGAACACTGTCGATACTGCTGTCAATGAATAAAGAAAACATTTCCTTGCCTGTGTTCGCATAGTGGGCCAACACTTCAAGCAATTTTACTGCAGGCAGTTGAAAAATGGAGAACTGGGTGAAATGTCAGCCAAAGTGTCAGAAATGTAAACAAAATGTGTTTTTACGTGTTATGTTAATTAAGCAATCATATCGCATTGGGTAAAAGTGACATTTTGTTGTTTGTGCTTTCCCCAGGTAGTGCAGAAACGTTGGGTGAGGTGGGAAACTAAATGGTCATTTGATGGCAAGTTGTATCAGGAATATTCATACCAAAAATTATCAAAATATGGTAATTGGTTTTCAAGTTACAGTCAAAATTGTCAGGGATGCTTTGGTGGGGACACAGTGTACTTACTTACCGACCTATATGTCTTACCTTTAATCAAAATAAAGAATAATAGTATAAATGTAAATAAAAGGCTGATGAAATATGAATCTGACATATTTTACCTGCCCAGCCATGATAATTATCTCCACACCACTGATTGTTCCAGTGACCAGGAGTGCCTCCACCACCACAACGATTATTCCATCCTCCACACTGGTTCCAGCCTACAGTACACATGATCAATTCATTCATCCATCAATCATTCACTCATTCACTCACTCACTCAATCAAAACAGTTAATATATAAACTAATACATCGCAATTCAAAGCCTCAGAAAGAGTCCGCACAAACAAGAGACAGATATGGACATTATTCGACACAGAAAACTACTGCTTTTCGGCCATATCTGTCACATGTCAGATGACTGACTACTAAAAAACTGTTGTGGGGCTCAGTTGATGGTGTACGGCAGAGAGGAAGACCTCCGAAGAAATGGACAGACAACCAGACTTGTAACAAGTCCAGCAACAGCCAAGTCCAAGTCCAAGTCCCCTATCCTCAAGTCCAAGTCCACCTTAAACGGGCAAGTCCAAGTCCGAGTCCAAGTCCTCTTCAAATAAAGGCAAGTCCAAGTCCAGTAGGAAAAAAACGAACCTGCAAGCAGTTTTATCCCATTCCAGTATTATTTCTCTTGCTGTTATTGAGTAAAACACTTTATCATACACAAAAAAGAACTAATCCTTAAATATTGTTATCTACAGCCACGATGTCAGCCTTACACTGTATGTAAAC
>Ga0209671_1005506_pt1 | contig 12829 bp, 5 predicted proteins | sample WorMetHERISLAND2_2_FD_187401 | JGI IMG/M metagenome (GOLD analysis project Ga0209671, IMG submission 187401) | Marine gutless worms symbiont microbial communities from Max Planck institute for Marine Microbiology, Germany - Olavius geniculatus... | ecosystem: Host-associated > Annelida >... | reverse complement strand
GATATAAATGTCTAAGCTAATGCATAGGCCTAATGTTCGTGCTTATACTTTTTGATTTTTGCCGTTTTACATCAGCGCTTATACAACATTAAATGAATTGCTTGCAGTTTTTTTTATATATAATCTTATAAATTGACTACTGTACGAAAGCTTCTGCTTGTTCTACCTGTCTGTATTTTGTTTAATAATGTGCATATTTTATCATATTTTGTTTTACGTGTCGGTGTTTATACTCTGTCAGTGGCATTTTAATGAACACATATTGAACCCATTTTAGGTATGACGTACTGGCGTCAACAATACTTGGTCAAGCCAAGACTGCATTTCAAGCCGAGATTGACGCAGTCTGCGAACTGTCAGATTTCTATGCTTTCAACGTTCAGTGGGCTTTAGTAAGTAACCAAGTGATTTTATTGCATTCGTCAGAAAGAGACGAACGGTTGACAGTAATTGTGCAGCGAAGTTGCATGAATTTTAAATTCTGTTTATGAAATAATTTAATTTGTTTTTTACATTATGATCTTGTTATGGTGTAAAAATCAGTGTGATGAAAATGTTTGAGTATCTGTTAGTTTACACCAAATTTTTGATGCGCTACTGCTATGCTGTAGACGTCTGTCGCACGATTCTCGTCTATCATCTATCTGTCTGTCGTCTTGATGGATGTATTGTGGCTAAACGGTAGGTTGTAGGGGAAAATTTTTATGCATATAAGCTGTGTCTTAAACCTAGGTATGCAAAATTGTAGCAATTTAGTGCAAGGGGAACATTTTCAAATTTAGCGTTGAATGGAGGGGGTAGAAAAATGTGTTTTTGACAGAAAACTGGCCATGTCTCGGAAATCATGAGAGATAGGTCCAAGGTTACTAGTAATTAGTAATAGGAATATGCTTTTAATATGCTTTTTCATATGAAATGGACCTTGGATGACCTTGAAGGTCAGTATACGCTATTGCGGCTAAATGGTGCGAGATAGGGCCTAGGTTGCTATTGATCACCAATAGGAAGTGGCATATTGGCTTTCAAATGCCATGAAAATTATTGACCTTGGATGACCTTGAAGGTCAGTACTGCAACAGGAACTGTATAGGCTGTAGCACGTTTTCCCTAGTGGCAGCTGGGCTTTCTTGTTGAATGGAGAAACAGGTTTTTGTTAGCAAAAACCCAACCCTGATTTAATCGTGTGTTGACGTAATTAAACAAATCAATTGATAGACAGCCTTAATTACATTGTATTTGTGTAGATTGCATTTTTTTGGTTAGAGAGGAGGGATGTTGTGAAACTGAGACAGTATCCTATTTGTCATACAGGAAGCGCAGAAATGGAAGCCAATAAGTTTTGACAGAGTCAAGAATCACCTTGTGTGGCGAGGCATTGAGGTATATGTTGCACGCCGTCTTTGATAAATATCTAACGTTTTGTTTGTCCTTTTTTTTCCAAGGTAGTGTATAAGCAGATGTTAGGTGAGATGGAGACGTGTGTGGTCCTTTGAAGGCTAGTTATGTCTGAAAAATTTGGACCAAAAATTAATACAATCTGATACCCCTTCTTCAAGTTACAATTAATATTGTTAGGAAATGCTTTTTAAGACACGCTGTACGGACGTGGAATGTGCCAATTTGTGATAAATATTGATTGAATTATGTAGTTAGTAGTATCGCTATTTTGACGAGTTTTATAGCAAAGAATATTTATTTTCATGACTCACTCCAGCATAACCCTAGCTTTTCGCTGTAGTCCGTGACGGGTGAAAGCCACTTGGCACCGTTCCAACCCTAAACCTAACCCTAGTCAGAAGTTCTCGTCATCTTCTAAAAATAGCGCTCCTCTCTCAATCTCCACCAATGTTCACTACGTTCGCCGTGGTGGAGATGGTTAATTGCTTTTGTTAAGAAGATGTTGTAATTTTGCGTTAATTTGAAATGTAGTATTAGAAAGAATGACAGGTTCGATTAATTGTTTGATTGTCGGACCCAGCTGGTCTGAGAGGATCAGTGATGGTGCAGTGTTGTTTGCTTTACCACGCCCCCCCCCCCCGCAACTTCAGTTGTGATTATGTGATGTAAGAATGAGTTGACATCAATGGTTGGATTATATACCAGCACTCAACTGAACTAACATTGGTGATATCTCGAGGACCAACTAAACAGTAACAGCATCATTAGCAACCTTAGCATCACCATCATCATCATCAGCTGCAGCAGCAGCAAATTGACAATGACACTGACTGACCAGACAGACACACAGAGTAGACTATTAGAGGCCAGTTGTCATTGATATAGGCCTAAACAGCTAGCATGAGTGTCAGCTGCGTCATGAGGCAGCCGCACGTTGTTAGTGAATTTTTATAACATCTGTGGTGATCAGTTCACCCAAAATGACACCAGAAAACAACTGAGTTAACATCATCATTCAAGTCTATCGCCGACATCAACATCACTGACACTGGCGTGTTACTGACAGTGTTGACACACAATGCTGGTCTTTTAGCATTCAGACACTCTTGCAACAAGCTGCAGTTGGTCACAAGTAAGACCTGAATTGTTTTATCACTTGATATCCTGATCACGTGCAGCTGGTTGCAAAAAAATATCACGATGTTGGTCGCCTCCCACTAAGTCCAAACAACTGTTTAAGCCTTTAAGGTTCAAAACAGTTCCTAGCGTGCACGTGTTGTTACTGAAGTTGTGTTGTCGCACACGCATGTGTTGGATGCAGGGTTTTTGGGCAGCAGTTGCACCGTTCAACTTCACGGCAATCAGCGGACATCTGGCCGGTGCTCCAGCGCTCATGGTCGGTCGGTCGGCCCTCAGTTTGTTGTTGACAGATTCAACATTTTTATTCATATTGCAAAGTTATCATGGGGCTGTTCTTCCTAGAAGGAGGCCCCATTATGTGTTGATCCTGTCCGTCTGTCTGTCTGTCTGTCCTGTGCCTCCACCTAGAGAGAAAACGAAAAGGCCTACGAATACCAAACTTGGTAGGAAGGGTCCCTGGGACACGAGCACCCCGTGGACCAATTTCGAGGTCAAGGGGTCAGAGGTCAAGGTCACAGGACACAGTAGTTGTGTCAACGTAAGCCTAATTATCCGAATTTCTAGATGCTGATTGGTCGATTCGCGTATACAAGTGAAATGGCGACACATTCTGTTACTGGTTCCATGGGCCATTCACCCAGTAACGTGGGGTATAGCGCGAGCGGAACGCTACTCTGCCATCGCGAACGATTCACCGGGTGGCGCCGGTGAATACGGCCTGTTACGTATCGCACGTAGGCCTACTCAACACCAAGGACGGCCCCATAGCGGGCGGCCCCTCAACGGCAGCACCCTCTTGTCTCTAATGTGCTCGATGCACTGTGTCCATAGCTAGACGCAGACAACATTTCAACTAATGCTAAAAATGTCCAGTGCATGCAGGAAGACTACAGTTTTTTTTCACATTTATATTTGCTGTTTTATTACCACCACTGTTTCTATTAACATTATTGTACTTATTAATCACGATAGTTCATGTCATTAATTCATTATTCTCGTAGGCCTACTCCCACGTCCACGCCCAGAGACTTGACGTTGGTCATGTTGCGTTTGGGCAGATTCGATTTTTCGAAATTTCCTTTCTGAATTTTCATGACATTTGACCTTTTGACCGAATGCGCTATTCTGCCATCGGTGAATGTCCAAGACGAGACGTGTGTGCAGAACTGTGCATGGCACCGGCGGCGTTGTGCGATGCAAAAAAGAGGCGTGAATAGAACTCTCTTTGCACGAAATCCAGCGCAGAGCTGTCATATATGATGACACAATTCCTGGACAACTTGCACTTCGCCAAGATTCTCCACTCACCATTGAGGCAAGTGCCCAGAGTGAGTAGTTGAGTAAGCAGTTTATGATACCATTAACCAAGCAACCCCATCTCTCAGCCATAGTCCAGTCAAGGCGCCTGTCCCTGTTCGGACACATTGCACGAATGCCTGACGAAACATGCAAAACAGATCTTAACAGCTTCCCCCGCAGGAAACTGGAGGAGACCACTGGGACGTCCTCGTATTACATGGATGAAAACCATTCAGCAGGATCTGAAATCCAGCGACCTCAATATGGACGACGCGGTTGACTTGGCTCAGAACCGTCCACTCTGGAGATTGTCTACGTTCGGCGCTACGCACTCTTAGTGCTGCTTGCCAGAAATGATGATGCATTTTTTAAGTTGGTTTAGGCAGCTAGACAACCATAAAGATACATAAGCGGGGCATAAAAGTGTCAAGCCACGGCTTTGGAGTCTGCGGTTATTGCACAGTAGCAAGAATATCGATATTTGAATGGCATCTGTTTTTTGTTTGGTGATTATTATTGCAGGGAAACGTGGTACTATGGAAGCCAAGTCACTCGGCTGTTCTGTCTTCATATCTCGTGTTCAAGATCCTTCGTGAAGCTGGCTTACCGCCAGGAGTGATCAACTTTGTACCTTCGACCGGACGTTCGTTTGGCGACGTCATCAGCTCGTCTTATCACCTCGCTGGTGTCAACTTCACCGGAAGTGCCGAGTTTGTGAAATTGTGCTGTTTTGTCGTCTTTGCCGAGTGAACGACGTGCTGGCTTGGTGGCGTCGAGAGGTCAGCTCGTGGGTGTGACTCCTGATGAGGTCGCGGTTCGTTTTGGGATGGGTGACGTTATGTGGACAACCCAACAAGGTCAACTCAGCCTTCCATCCCTCTGGGGTAGGTAAACTGAGTACCAGCTTGCTTGGCTGGGGTTAAGGCAAAGCACGTTTACCTGTAATCCTGTATGATGCCATTGCAAAAAATCACTCGGCAGAGATGTGCACTCTCACGAGCATTTTCTAGTTGTTTGAAGGTGTCTACGAAGCGATGGAAGTGAACTGAACCGAACTGATGTCTCAGTTTAGTTTAGTTACATCTAAAGAGTAACCAAACTGAAATGCAGCGTAGTTGCATTGTATCGACTGTCGAAAGCGAATCAACTGCCAGTGCAGTTTATTACGAGTATTAGCCATGGTAATTCCGTTCGTTTGCTGGCGGTCTGTCACGATGCGATACCAATCAGAGCTTACATGAGATAGAGACTTCGGGTTTTCGCCGTATGATAGCCTAAAGTCTCTGGTATTTCGTGACAGAAATTCATGTCTCTGGGTGAGGGGATCTCCTTGAACCAGGTGTGGAAAGAGGGGCACCCCTTCTGAAACAAACGTTATTTCGCCGCTATTGGCTTGTCTAGCGTGAAAATGGTTGCAGATAGGCACAGACGTGCTGCTTATCATAGCAAGCACTGGCGAACTTCTTAGGAGTGTCAACATTGATGACCTTGAATGACCTTGAACCCCCAAAATTGGGGTTTTTAGTGAATTTTTCTCGATTTTGCGCTGTGACACACATTTCAAGAGTGAATTGCGCCAAAATGGCTGGAGATAGACCGAGACAACCTGCAGAGGAAATTTTCCGCACTGAATGTAGATATTAGCAGTCCAAGTCCCGACCCGCTAGATTCAAAGAGGCCTGCCTGCACACATGGCTGTCAAAGAGGGGTACTTTCTAAAAGTGGTTATTTTATCACTATTGGCTGGTTTAGTGTAAAACTAGTTGCAGATAGGTACAGACATGCTGCTCATCATAACAAGCACTCGCAATGAGGTTCTTAGGAATGTCAACATCAGTGACCTTGAATGACCTTGAACCTTAAGATACAGGTTTATAGTGATTTTTTTTGCGATTTTCGGCTGCAGAAGAGTGAATTGTAACAAAATAGATGGAGATAGACCAAGATTATCTGCTAACAGGAACTGCTATAGGCTCTCCTGCATCTCATGAGCATTAGCTCAGATTTCTTGTTTCATTTCATTTCACAAAATGTGCAAGATGATATCTGTTCAGTTTAGTTTGGTTTATTTTTGTCGCTTTTTACTCATGCCTTAAATCTTCTCTCTCCGGCTAGTAATGTTTGTCGCGTTTGTTACTCGATGTTCAGCTGATTTAGTACTGAGGTTGGAAACCGTTTGTTGGCATACCATTTTTTATGATTGAAATTCCTAGCCATCGCAATTCTGTTTGTCCGTCCGTCTGTCTGTTCGTCCGTCCATCACACGGGTGGATCAGTCAAAAACGGTGCCAGCTACGATCACCAATCTTCACCGTCGGTGGTGCAGAAGACTCCGGTTTCAGGAACCGTAAAGCTTTTCCATAAATTTGGAGGGGGTCACCCCGAACGAGGGCGCTAAATGAGAGGGTGGTGGGAAAAATTTGCGATTTTTAGCTAATAAGTCGCTGTATCTCAATTACGGTGCGAGATAAGGCCTAGGTTACTGTTAATCGCTAACAGGAAGTCGTACACTAGTTCTCGATTGCCACCGAATTCAATGACCTTGGATGACCTTGAACGCTAAAATGGGTGTTTTTATCGATTTTTTGACAATCTCGGGCTGCGAGACGCATTTCAAGAGCGAATTGCGCTAAAATCAATTGACGTAGACATCTGCGTATGAAATTTTCAGCATTGAACGTAGATTTCAACTGTCCAAGTCTCGATTTTCTAGGTTCATGAAACCTGCGCACGAGGGCATCAAATAGCGGTACCCCCGTAAAAGTTGTTTTTCTACCGTTGTTGGCCAGTTTTTCATGAAAACGGTTGCAGATAGGCATGGGCATGCTGCCTGTCACAACAAGCACTAATGACGAGTTTTTCAGTCGTATAAACATCGACGACTTTGAAAGACTCTGAACTTCCAAAATAAGGAGTTTTTATTGATTTTTGTGATCTTTGGCTGCAGCGCACACTCTAAGAATGAATTGCGACAAAATGGCTGGAGACAGACTGACATTTTGCGAACATGAACTGCTATAGGCTTTTGCGCTTCTCATGAGCATCAGTTCAAATTTCTTGTACCGTTCAGCTATGCCACTCAGGTTAACTCAGCCTGGCCGTCCCTGTCTGGGTAGGTTTAACATTCGTTAAACAGTAATTATTGCCAGTGCTAAGGAAGAAACAATGAGTTTTTTCCAACAATTTAAGCCTTTTTGCCAGGACAGCTGGCATATTGAGATAGCTAAAGGTGTTGGCTGGTTACCCGGCCAAATTGGGTTGTATGCTAGGTTAAACGTTAGGTTTAACCATTGGTTGTGACAGTGGCGTATTTAGGATTTGACAAAGGGGGGGCATGGCGAGCGCGCAGAGCGCGAGCCCCCCTGAAGCTGAAACGCTTTTTGCTTTTGAACGTTCAATGGAAGCCGCAAATTCGCCCACTTTTTTCTGAAATTCGGAAACGCAGAAAATCACAGCGTCATATCAGATGGAATCTCACATGGCGATTTTAATCGCATATTGTATCGGTATGAAAAAAGACCGTAAAACATTGTTGAATTTTGCAATTCTTGCTGGAAACGGCAAAAACGCACCTTTTCATATAAAGTTGCCTGTAAAAAATTTTCATGGTCGGGCCAAAGGGGGGGAGCATCGCACCGTGGCCCTCCCCCTAAATGCGCCACTGGGTTGCGAGGTGTCAGACATCTTTGCCAATTCATGTGCAACTTATGAACATTGTGTTGCTACATGACACTGCTGTTGCAGGACTTTCTATAAGATATGGACTGGTGTCGGCAACAACATTGCTAAGTACAAGTCATTCCCCAGACTCATCGGAGGTAATGTTATGTTATTCTGTCTGACTGACTGTGTAAAAGTTTTAGCATTTATGCTGTGCGTGTTATTACAAGCGGCTTGATAGTGTAAGTAAATAAATAAGTAAGTGATTTATAAAGCGCCAAAGTCTCAGAAAGAATCAGGGCGCATAGGATGATGGACGCTAGGTGGCAGAAAAGGCTGACTGAAAGCAGTGCGTCTTTAAGTGACATCTGAATGTAGCCAAGGTTTGACATTGACGAATTTGAGGAGTTAAGGAGTTCCAAATTCTCGGAGCAGAGACACGAAAGGAACGAGAACTAAAGGATAAGTTATGCCATGGAATTGCAAGTGTAACAGTTAGGACATTGGATCAGGAGCTTGTTGGTTGGACTCTTACGCCGGGTTTCTGCATCTTAACTGGCCGGTCAAGTTAGCGTTAACTGGCGGATTTGCATAACTCGCATTTCCCGTTGCACTAACCAACGGTCAAATTGGCCAAAAATTTTTTAGCTAACCGTCCATCATAATTATCGTATTTGGCACAACTTTTGTACCATTTTGCAAGCAGTTAATCAAAGAATGTAATACTATAGAATGATTTTGCTGTATAGCAAGGTCTTCAAAATGCTCGAGGAGACATTTGCTGCTACAAATTTTACTACAAAATCCATTCATGAATGGACAAAATGGCCGTCCGCAATCGGTTAACTGGCTCGTGAGCTGGCTCACATGCGCTTGCGCTCATTAATATTCATGACGCCTGCCTGCGCTAGGTGAAAGTAATTAGCACGGTCGGCATTGTTGCTAAGCAACTATATATAGCTATAACTATAACATTCAGTTAGCCAACGGCTAATCAAGGTTTTGTTCAGAAACGCGCACAAACTTAACTAGCGAGTTACAATTAACAGACGGTTTATTAACTGATCAAAAAACTAAAAGATCCAGAAACCGGTTCTTCATCAGGTCATTCTCAAGTGATGGTTATTCTTGTATGGGTGACTGTCTGCGGTCAGGTAAACCATGTCATCAACACCAAGGTCAACTCAGCCTTCCGTCCTTCTAGGGTAGTTAAATCAAGTTGGGGTTATGATGGGCACATTTATCCAGGTCGGGTGGCAGTGTGATCACTGTGTGATCTCATACGGCAGGTGACGCTCTGTGGGTTTCCTTTGAAGAGCTATATTCAGGGTTTAAAAAACCCAGGTTTTTTTCAAAAAGCCCAGCCCACTGGGCTTTTTTGAAAACAAACTTGGGTTAGTGGATTTGGGGGACGTTTTATTGTGTTTTGAGGGGTTTTAAAATATGCCGAACCAACGGGTTTTGGAGGTTTATGAATAATAATAAATTAATAAATTAATAATAACAAATTAATTATATTAAACATATTATATATTAAAATGCACAAGGTCGGTGTAAACACCGAATCTTAGGCGCCGGTCGTCATTACTGTTTTGGGTCTTCATGAATTTTTTTGAAAACAAAAAGTAAAGCGGACATATTTTTGAGGTGGGTTTTTTAGGTGGGTTTACCAAAAAAAAAACTACTGGGTATTTTTGGGTATGTACCCAGGTGTCTGAACGCTGGCAATATTATTGGGCCATTTGCTGACCGTTAAGGTCGAGCCTAGACCCTTAAGCCGCCGACTTAGCCATTGCCGCCGCGCTGTGATTTTGCTAAGTTGCTGCCGCCGCGAAGCCGGGACCCAGCCGCGAAAATTCTAAGCCGCCGCCGCCGCCACGAAAATTGCGGCTAGCAGAGTAAAATTTGTTACTGTCAGTTTGTGTGAACAGAAAAAGAACCAGAAAGCACCGTAGAAGTCACTGCAGTATAAATGACACTTAATTTCACTTAACTACAACAACACTGCCAAGTCCTGAAGCTATATTGAATAATTATTAATGGATTTGATAAGTTTTCAGACTAAAAAGTACTGTAGCCTATAAAATACGGTGTTGGCTGCTAACAGAATAAGAATAACAATAATGGCAGAAGCATCGTCAAATTTGTAGGACTGGTATTAGAATCATTTATTTGCTGAACCCAAAATTCCAAATCTAAGTATTCAATCATGGGAGTTAATTTTTTATTAAGCAGAGGAGTTTTTGTTTGTAGCAGAATAATCAGTCATAGCATCGTGCATTGTATTGATGGTGTCGTAGCATTTCGCCTAATCGCATTTCGCCCAATTGCATTTTGCCTATAATCGCTCCCCCAGTTGGGTCTACTGCAGAGCCCTAATTGAAATCGAATTAGGGTTAGGGTTAGGGTTAGGGTGAGGGTTAGGGTTAGGGTAAGTATACGACGCGAAATGAGATTAGGCGAAATGAGACGACAACCGTCATATACTTACTTACGGTCGGCCAAAAAATGGTACAGAAAAAATGATGAACAACAAAACAATGCTTGCTTGTCATAGAAGCAAAAAACGACAAAGCAAGTCGTTGTTGTTGGTCCGCCTATCAAAAAAAAGATTAGGCAAAATGGGAAATGTGAAATGCGATTAGGCGAAATGCTACCCAACCGTATTGATAGAACTGTACGTACCGTAACGTAACTTTCCCTACAAATACACAGTATTACAAATTGCAATGCAGTATTACACACTGTAATACAGCACTGCAAAATATGCGGTTATGAATTGCATAGATGTAATAAAACGTTCCAGAGAAAAAAAAACAAAAGTCCTTAAAACGTGGCAGGAAAAACTGTTCATAAACGTTGAGTAAGAACATTAGCTTTAATTTGTTCAACCTCTTGCCTAATGCTTATGCTGTACATGCAATGTTATACCGCTGGAGCCGGGAAGATAGAGTAATTTTTAACTTTATTCGGTTTCAATTTGACCGTGTGGTTACTAGAAGCAAACTGCCACAAAAACCGAAAGTCCGAAATCTATGTGTGCCCATTAATTCGTTTCTGTGGTTTCAACGGTGCTTCTCAAAGTTCTTGATAAAATTTTCAGTAAACATTTTTTTAAACATAGAAAATGTTGACAAAATGAGAAAAAAGCCGTTAAAAATGCAACAACTTAGCAGGAATGTAAGAACTGCATGAAACTGCACGAATGTAGCAAAAATGCTAAGCCGCCGCCACTGCCATGTGAAAATCGCGGCTAAGCCGGGACCTTAGCCGCGAAAACGCTAAGCCGGCCGTGAAATTTATGGCAAGCCAGCTTAGGGGTCTAGTTGAGCCTTGAATACAGGGTTCTATCTGGGGTCTGTCTGTCTGTCATCTGTAACGCATGTATTGTGGCTAAATGGTACGTCTTACTGGAAAACTGTTTGAACCAGTTAATGGGGTTGCCCAATGGCTACCCTGTAATACTATGTCTGACTCCCTTACAAGTCCCCATTTTCTAAATGTAGTTACTAACTGCACCCAGATACTTAATTGCGAATTGCTTACTAGTAATATTCTCAGGGTGCGGTCGGAAGTTTATGATCGCAGGTTACGTAAGTAAGTAAGAAATTACGTTCACATTTGCAGGCATTCGGATGCAGGTCAGCCACCCTTAGTGACAGCTGGGCTTCTTGTTTAACCATTTAACCGTGTACAGAATGCGGTGGGAAGAACTTTCATTTTGTGCATCGTTCGGCTGATCTGACGAGCGTGGTTCATCACACGGTGCGTTCGGCCTTCGAGTACAGCGGTCAGAAGTGTTCGGCCTGCTCGCGGCTGTACATCGCCGAGTCCGTTTGGCCGGAGTTCCGACGTCAGCTGCTGGACACACTCAACGATGTGACGCTCGGATCGCCACTGGACAGCAAATCGTTTCTTTCGGCCGTCATTGATGCTAAGGTCAAGTCTAACTGTCTTTAACCAGTGGCCAGCACGGTGGAAAGTGGACAATTGCCGTCCCCCTAAATGTTGCACTGTTGGAAAATTGGCAGAAAATTTTTCTTAGTCTGAAAATTTTTATCTAAAATGCAAACTCTGGGGGCTGAAAACTCGCCATTTTCGGGGAATAGGGCCAAAGTTGAAATTTTGAGCATCGATAATCTTTTGCAGCTGTCTTTCCGAATTCTGTCAGAAATCTGTTTCGTCCATTGGAAAATTGCATCTATCAGCCCTGCCTACTTTTTGACCACGACCCCCCCAGCCTTCTTACTAGGAAAGTGCACACAAATTTTGTTTCTGTGACACGTTTCATTTCTTTTGTGGGAAATTTTTGTGCGACTGTTGTTTCTGAACACCTTTTGTGCCGTAACGTTTCACCAATCTTGCAATTTGGCCTTTTCTCATCTGTACATTACGAAGTTCATCACGTGATAGATGCTATTATGGATGTGACTTTACGATCTTTGCTAGACAATATGGCGTTTCTGTTCTGTGTAATTGGCGCAAAGGTCTGTCAGGTTCAAGCTATGCTTGTCTGTCTATAAGTGTCTGCATGGAATGGGACCGCCATATCTGTCGGAGATGTGCTTGCCGATCTCGTCATTGCCTGGCCGTCGTCATCTGCGTTGTGCTGTCCGTGGACAACTTGCCATTCCTCGTTACAGACTTACAACAGCTGGCAGAAGGGCATTCTCTTTCGCTGGCCCGTCAGCATGGAACAGTCTCCCGACGTACCTGAATGATCACACACTCAATCTGGACTCTTTTAAACGTTTCCTTAAAGCATTTTTGTTTCTGATGTACTGATAACGCATTCAGCGCACTGGAGATTTATTCGAAATGATAGTGCGCTGTATAAATGTTCACTTATTATTATTATTATTGCAGGCAAAAATTAAGTTAACCCACTTTTGAAATGTTTCTGTGATGCTTTTCTAAGTAGTACATCAGGGCATGAAGGTTGGCTGTCGTCTGGTGATCGTAGGCATTTGCAAAGATACGAGGCTACATCGAGACGGCGAAAAACTCCCCTGACCTGAAGATCTTGGCCGGTGGAAAATGCGATGACAGGTGCGTTGGACATAGTATGTTTAACCCAAAGTAAAGTTTTTCTCAAGTTATAAGGCCCATAGGGTGGTGCTGGTCTCTGTTTTTATCCCTCAGCCAGACAGCCAGGTGGCATGGCGTAGTGGGTAACGCGTTTCGGCTGAAATGAAGTTACTCTATGCCGAGCCCGGTTAGTACTGCGATGGGTGACTGCCTGCGGGCAGGTAAACCATCTCGGTGCGAAGCCTGCCAGCTAGGTCGACTCAGCCTTCTACCCTCCGTGGGACGGTAAAATGAGTAGTAACTC
>Ga0209671_1005504_pt1 | contig 12830 bp, 6 predicted proteins | sample WorMetHERISLAND2_2_FD_187401 | JGI IMG/M metagenome (GOLD analysis project Ga0209671, IMG submission 187401) | Marine gutless worms symbiont microbial communities from Max Planck institute for Marine Microbiology, Germany - Olavius geniculatus... | ecosystem: Host-associated > Annelida >... | reverse complement strand
GACCATCAACTGCTGATGGGGTAAGTCTGGAAGTGTCAGTGGCTGCAGTGTCGTGAGACCAGCCAGGGACTACTCGATAATGTGCTAAAATAAAGGTCTCCTAATTGTTCCAGCTCAGCTCCTGACAGTGACGGAGGCAGGATTTCAGCGACCTGGTGGCGTTGGGCATTATCAGTTTTCCTCAAACTGAAAGTAGCAAATTTTGCGTTGCTTCCATCAGTTCGCCAAACTGAAAATAGAATTAACGTATTTTGATAGATTTTTGCTGATTGATGCGTTTTTTTTAGACTTTGACATGGAGAAGGCACTGAAGAAGGAAGTAGAAGAGGTGATGTCTCAACCATCTGTTACCGGTGTCCTTTGTGTGGATTCTGATGGACTGTGTGTTGCTGCGCAAGGCTCGGCCTCAAAGACATCATCGGGTCTTGTAGCTGCTGTTGCATCGCAGGCTGCGGCACTTCGCCCAAATGCTCCAGCTCCTGTGGTTGTATTAGAATCCGATGTTGGAACAACACTGGTCAAGTCCCACTCCGGCACAACTGTTGCCATCTACAAGTCCGGAACTGCACGAAAAGACACGAACAGTACGACACCTGCAGAAGTCAACCGATGAATAGAATTACTTTGCGATGATTTCAGTGATTGCTGTTTTTCATCGACTACTGTACATATGCGACTGTGATGTCAATGACTGTTAGTACGAGTTTGTAGTCTAAGTTTGCAGATATTTTGCACTGTAAATTTGGTGTCTTTAAAATGCATTGTGCTTTGTGTTTTGGTGTCGTTTGGAAGGGTTTGTCTGAACACCGAAGATCACCACAAATCAACCACATTATATGCTCAGTTCCACGAAAGTACTTATTTTAGTGACTGCAGAGCGGTCTCTGGCACAGCTGATCACAGCCTCTGATTCGCAGTCACCAGCTTAAACAATTTCTATGATTTGAGGTTGATTTGATCTGGTCTGCAGTATTTAGGCACATCATTTGTCAAGTAGTATGTAGAACCCACAGTTTACCACGGAAAATTTTGCGGGCCAGTTCACAGAATTCCATGGCTCCCTGCGGCAAAATTATCCAAATTCCACGGCTTACCGCTGCCTTCCATTTATGCGTAAACTACTGTTCAAAAAACTTCAGTTTTTGGATGCTGGCATGGCGCTGAGTTATGCTAGCAACATGCAAAGAAAATTATCAATCTTTTTTCTTTTCAAAAATGCAATCGGTCAATTAGTGGCATTGTGTTCGTTTACGATTGTGCTGTATACGATCATAATTATTAGCAGGGATGCAGTTTTAGGCAGTTTAGTTTGATTTGTCTCCATGATGTAGTTAGTCTAATTACGTTATCAAGCGGATGATCATACTATTCATCGGTCATTTCTTAACTTCTGCAAAATTCCACGAAATTCCATGGCAATATCAAAATTCCGCAGAAAAGGACAAATTTCGCGGCTTGGCTCAAAATTCCGTGGCCCGCGGAAAACCATGGGCCCTAGTAATACGTTACAAAGAACAGTACCTGTCAGCTTCACACAGAACGCTGTTTTAAGTGTTCAGTGTGTCAGCCTGTTATTTACTGTTTTGATGGCACATTTTAATTTCAAGGCCGGTGACAGCTGAACATTCCTTTTGCGTCATGTGTAGCAGTTTCTGTCTTTGTGTACTACTTCATGTCAGTCGTTATTGATCTGTTGGACTGTCACTCACTGTCTGTGATGGGAGACCAAAATGTTACAACCTTGACAACAGAAACTGACTAGTGCTAGAACTTTCAAAGTAATGTGTTAACTTATTGCGTTAATAAATTAACACACATTAAAAAATTTACTAAATTTGATGAAGCAGAAGTTCCAATATTCCATTAAACCGCGGTTATTTGCCAATCGAATAATATTAAAGTAATTAGAAATTGTCTTGTTGCCCCATTCCATCACTACTGTCATCGTCCTACGACACAGGCACGACTTTGTGGGCTTCATTCCACTCACCCTTTCGATGTAGTTCACCTACAATATCAACAAGAGGGTGTGGCCGTTGAGGGGCCGCCCGCTATGGGGCCGTCCTTGCAGTTGAGTACGTGCATGCTGTTTTGGGGCTTTCTAGGTCTGTTTGTTCCTGCAGTAGAGGGCGTTTCTATCTGCAAGTTGCAACCCGTTTTTTACGCTAGACGAGACAAATTGGTAAAAGTACGACTTACGGGAGTACCCTTTTCACGTTCTCGTTCGAAGGGAATCTTTTCACGCACCGGCACAAAATTTTGTCACAAAATTAGCCGCCGTGACCTTGACCTCTGACCCCTTGACCTTGAAATTGGTCCACGGGGTGCTGGTGTCCCAGGGACCCTTCCTACCAAGTTTGGTATTCGTAGGCCTTTTCGTTTACCCTCTAGGTGGAGGCACGGGACAGACAGACAGACAGACGGACGGACAGGATCAACACATGATGGGGCCTCCTTCTAGGAAGGATGGCCCCATAACAATATTAATTATGTGTTATTAATGCATTAACGCATGCATTAAAAAAATTAACGTCTCGGCAACTTTAACTAATACCATTACCATATCAAGAACTCACAACCCCAACAAATACCAGCAATTTCCAACCTTAGACAGTATTGTCATTTGTCATAGGCATTAGGCATATTTGTTTAAATCCTTACAACATCGTTCAGTAAGTAAGTTCTGATACATTACATACTTTCAGTAGTGCAATTTTGTCTAATAATTTTCTTATGTAGTTTTTGAGTCGCCCAGTACTGATTTCTTTGTGCTTATTTTATTAGGTGGGTCCAGTTTAAACTGTCACTTTCTCTTTTTTCCCTCCTTTTTCATTTTCATCCTTTTTTGCTGCATGTTTCACCCCATTTGGCATACGTTCTCTTCCTCCGTCACTATCGCTATGTCATCAACGAAGTTTAAATCCGTTAAGCGGTTCCGCTTCTGCCAGACGATGCCGTATTCCGACTTGTCCATAGTTCTGCGCATGACGAAGTCGATGACTACAATGAATAGGAATGGTGAAAGGATGCAGCCTTGTTGAACCCCTGAGACAATCTCAAAGAACTCTGTGTATCCACTTGCAGTCTTGACACAGCAGCTGGAGTTGTCATACTTGCCTTGAAGATGTTAATGAACCGGTCAGGAATGCGCCGTAGTAGGCCTATGTCAGAATTTTCCACAAGGATGGCCTGTGTACACTGTTAAATGCCTTTTTTGAAATCGATGAAGTTAATGACGAGGTCTTGTTGATGCTCTAGGCTCTGTTTAATGATGTTGCGCAGGCGTTTGGTAATGTGTATTGTGTAATAAATTAATAATTGTAATGCGACACTTGGTTAGGTTGAACTGTATTACTTCTTCAGTCTCAAAACCTGCTTGAGACCATAGATGTAAAAACGTTTCAGCAAAAATTTTTAAAAACGTGAAAAAACGTTTAAAAACGTTGAATAAAAAACGTTGGTCATAACTTGTTTAACCACTTGCCTAATGCCTAATGCTGTAGGGCAGTATGCCTGAAACTATAGTCTAGATAAAGAGAACTTTATTTCGTTTTAATTTAACTGTGTGGTGATAAGACCAGTAGACTAACCAAATATATTACATAAACAACTTTTTATTTGGTATATTTGAACTAACTAAGTAAACTACCATCACAACATGACCAATTAATTCGTTTTCATAGTTCCAAAAAGTGCTTCTCAAAGTTTTTGATAGGCATTTCAATGCACGTCTTTTAAAACAAGAAATTTGACCTAAGGCTCATGAGACGCGCGAGAGCCTATAGCAGTTCCTGTTCGCAAACTGTCAGTCTATCTCCAGCTGTTTTCAGGAAAGACTGGCGAACAACGGTAAAATAACGACTTTTACGGGGGTACCGCTCTTTGATGCCCTCGTGCGCAGGTTTCCTTGAACGTAGAAAATTGAGACTTAGAAATCCATAAAAACCTTTATTTAAGCGTTCAGGGTCATTGAAATCGTTGGCAATCGAGAGCCAGTATATGACTTCCTATTAGTGATTAATAGTAACCTAGGCCCTATATCGCACCGTTACTGAGATACAGCGACTTATTTATTGGCCAAAAATCGCAAATTTTGCCCACCCCCTCATTTAGCGCCCTCGTTCGGGGTGACCCCCTTCGAATTTATGGAAAAGCTTTACGGTTCCTGAAACTAGAGTCTTCCGGGCAGCCGACGGTGAAGATTTGGTAATTCTAACTTGCACCGTTTTGGACTGATCCACCCGTGTGACAGACAGACAGACGGATGGACAGAATTGCGATGGCTAAGACGCGCTGAAAGCAGTAGTTGCTTTCGCGCGCAAAAATTAAAAAACGTCCAAAACATTAAAACAAAATCAAAATCAAAACGTTAAAAACGTAAAAAAACGTGGCAAAAATAAAAAAAAAACGTAAAAAGACGTTTTTACATCTATGCTTGAGACCCTGTCTCCGACCAAAGTTCGAACAGTGTGCTGACAAACACTCAGCCTTTTTCTCAAAATATTTGATTATAAGCTGTTTTTGAGCAGTTAATCTTAAGTTTACGTCCGTTGTGTAACTTGGTGGTGTAACGGTATCGGGCCGAACTCGTTACCGGGAGGTTGCAGGTTCGACTCCAGGCCGGGGCATTGCCAGGTATCGAGCGACCTTGGGCAAGTCGTTCACATACATGTGCCTCTGCAAGCAGTATAATTTGGTACCAGCCTAAGGGCGGTGATGCCCTGGGGCTGGGAAGGTAACCGTAGATCTGGCGTCGCACTGGCCATGCGTCACGGACTCATTGGTCTTATCACCTACGGGCTCAACGGCCATAAAAAGCGAGATCATCACCCCGCTTACGCCCCAGTGGGGGTATGGCACTTCTACCTTTTTTAACGTCCGTTTGCCAGTCGAGGTCTATAAGCCATGGCGGTGCCAAACACATCGATGACGACTGCATGGAATTTGTGAAAGTTTTAATTGCCGAAAGATGAACGCTGTTGCTAACGATGTTTCAACCATATCATACAGCTTCGTAAATTTCATTCTTGTACCACAGTCAAACCCAGAGAGAAAATTTTGCGGCCTAAATGTATTAAAATAATTTCAAAGGTAGGCTACGTTCACACATCGTATCATTCAAAGTTTAAACAAACGTTACACGTTTTTGTTATATTTCAAACCGATAATCGCATTTACGTAGGGGACTAGGCCTAAGCAATTAAGATCAGATTTTTGAAAACCAGTAAGCGAAATACGTAGACGACTCAATACATTAGACCAAGTCAGCAGAGACAAGGGTGGGAATTTGCTAGTTGCAATACTTAAAAGTTTTCAACTTTCACGCCACAAAGAGACAAACTTTCATGAACAAAATGACGACATCAAGCATAACGAAAAAGATCCACAAAGTGACAACACGATTTACGAGGTCAGAATACGAACGAACGAAAACTAAAACGAAAACAACGAAACTATAGATGCAATGCAAGAGAAAAATAATCACAAGCAGCATTCGATAAGCAACGAAAATCGATGTATTAGACTAAAAAATCACATTTCATATATCAGTAAAACGTAAGCCTACTTTTTGTACAAGCGCATATGATTCTGTTGCAGATGTGACGTCAGTGTAATTAATGACTTTATATCGAGTTAAACGGTAGTGATTTGGAGCGCCAACGCGATCAGCGTAGAATTACGTAGGCTCACTGTTTCCAGTCTGCAGCCGGATTTACCAAAGTTGTGACCTAGAGCTTATGTTTTTTTTGAAAGCACTGCCAAATACGTTTATGAGTGTCTCATTTGCAACTACGAACATACGATAGCCTAAATCTGCGCTGGTCGCAAATAAGAGCAGTTGAGCTAATTATGACGTCACGACACGATTTGACATTATCAGCAAAAATTTTGTTGAAAACTTGCAATTAGGCAAACAGTGAGTAAAACGTGAATTTATAAAGCACGTAACGTTAAAAACTAACTTCTGATGCGTTAGTCACATTAGCTGTTGTGCGGATGAAGTGCTAGCAACGTTAGTAACTTGCTAAGTTGACTATTATTTGTTTTAAAATTTAAAATCTTATCATTGTGGTGTCCGTTATGCACGACGGTGTATGATTCAATGCTGTCTGCGTTGACGTTGCGAATCGTTTCTGTTTAACAGCGTATGACGTCACAAACTACAATAACGTCACATCCGCAACTAACGCATACGTGTTCGTAGAAAATATACATTTTACTGATCAGTAGATTACGAAAATCTTTTTACTCTAATACACCAATTCTCATTACTTACTGAACGCTTGTCGTACAGACAAAGAAAATCCGATCAAGGCAAAACACACGAAATAGTTAGGCCAAATAACGAAGGACGGGTGGGAGGGATAACGTAACGTAACGGGATTCACTGGACAGTCGAACAGTAAGTAATCAATTAATCATATTAATCGAACGAATACTAGGCCTAATCAGAATTCATCGATCAGACTAGACGACAATGCACAATGGACGACGAAGTGAAGAACAGGCAGACAGGATGCACGAAGGAAGGAAGGGAGGAAGGGTCTAGATGTCGAAGTTTTCCTTCAGCACCTTCTCCAGCGGACTATCTTTGTACTTGTGCGGCTTGGCGACCAGATAGAAGTTTCCAATATACGGCTTGTTGGGTGCAGGCGGTACGGTATCGCGCAGCATCGGTCCGACCCGACAGTTGACCCAGTCGCTGGACCGGATACGATTCAACGTGAATCTCACCTGCGACAGAATACCGGCGCCAACGACGACTTATACCCCGTTTACACGATCAAGCTGGCTCGACGAGCTGGCTCGACAAGCTAGCTATATGTTAGCTGGACGTTTGCTCGATGTCTGCTCGATGTTTGCAATGCTTTATGCATCGAGCTGATACGAAGCATGCATAAAGCATAGCAAACATCGAGCAGACATCGAGCAAACGTCCAGCAAACATCGAGGTGGCTCGTCCACCTAACATATAGCCAGCTCGACGAGTTAGCTTGATCGTGTAAACGGGGTATTAAAAAGCATTTCCACTACGGCTCCGAGTTGCGCTGCGTTGCGAGCGATATTGAGTTTGTGGCATGGGGTAGCGGTAACGCGTTGTCTGATAAAAAACTGGCTCTACGCCGGACCGGGTTTAGTACTTGGGTGGGTGACTGCCTGCAGGCAGGTAAACCATCTCGGTATGTAACCAACCGCTTAGGTCAACTCAGCCTTCCATCCCTTCAGGGTGTGTAAATCGAGTTCCGACCTATCTGGCTAAAATTAAGGCAAAGCGCGTTCACCTGTGTCGGGTGGCTCGTAACACTGTGTGATCCTGTGCGGCAGGTGACGCTCCGTAGCTCTGAAATGGGTTTCTTATAAACAGCTTTACACCACATTTAGCGACAGGTAGCCAACGGTATGACGGGCTTCAGCAAACACAGCGCGCAACCGTAGTGGAAATAAGCCTTGAAGCGGCTCAAACCAAAACTCCACTTACAACACGCTGCACATCAACTCTGCAACAAACCAAGAATCTACAGCAAATCCGCAACAAGTTGTACAACAAATCCACAAAACAAAAAGTTCAACTGCCGCTAGGATAGCCACCGTACTGGTTGTCAGTGACCTTCAAAGTCATCCAAGGTCGACGATTTTTATCTCATCTGACAGAACAGATTTGGCTTGCACCCAGTAAAAAATAGGGAAAGGGAAGTTTTGTTAGTGATCTTAATCAAAATCCCCCATTTTTCGCTGAGCAGTCTACATACAGCTTTAACAAAACTTTCCCCTATTTTTACTGGGCAATCTACACCCTTAACAAAACTTCCTCCCCTATTTTTATTTCCCTCTTATTTCCACTCTACATTTTTAACAAAACTTTCCTTCTAAAAAAGGAAAGAAGCCCAAAGGGGGAGGGGAATGGGGAACTGGAGTTTGAAAGTGGAGGGAATAAATTTGAGCCCGAAAGTGGGGGAAACCAAAGCCCAAAAATGGGGTAAAATTGCGCCCGATTTTGATACCAGATTTGGGGGAAGAAGCCATTTCAGCCAGCTGCGTCGTAGCAGTTGCTCCCCCCTGAAATTTTTGGCTGTCAGAAAACTGACGGTTGAAAAAATCCTTTTTATAGTCGAAAAATTTTCGTCCCATCATTTGTGGCTAAACCCTTCCCCATTTAAGAGAAATTTGGGAGGAAAATAAAAATTTTGAGCATTCTGTCAGAAAGTTGCAGCCGTCTGTCGGTAAATTGCGTGTTCGGTGTTCCTGCTCCAGCTAATGGATTTAATGGATTGACTGGATCGACCTGTCTGATCAGTGGCGTAGCCAGGATCTGGATGTAAAGGGGGCACTTAAAGGACGGGATGTGAGAGGGGTGACCCTCCCCACAAAGGGAAGGTCTGGGAGGGAGCTGCGTCCTCTCCCCCCCCCAAAAAAAAATGTCCGATTTTTGTGTGTGTGAAAACGATGTGTTTTGGTGCATTTTTCGCACTATTTTGAGTAACTGTGTAGGCACCTAGGGGGGCCCATGTTCCCATTGCCCCCTATGGCTACGCCTGCGTGTCTGACCTCGGTGACGTAGTGTAGTAGTCCTCGAAGCAGCTCGACGACGGGTGTCGACAGGCGGACGCTTCTGGACGGTCCAGACGGCCCCAGGTCAAGCCCGCGCCTCATCATGGTCAGCGCGCAGTCCTCGTCGACGACGCGGATGTCTGAGTCGCCGCCGAACGGCAGTCGGCTGGTGAGTAGGACGTGGAGAGTGACGCCCAGAGCCCAGACGTCAGCTGTACGCGGGTTGAAAGGACGACGCTCCAACACCTCCGGCGGCCAATAGCCCGGGGAACCCTGCGCGTCGCCAAAAACGCAAATATACAGGACCGGATTTAGGGAGGGCGGGGGCCCCGGGCCCCAGGCCTCCCACCAACAGGGGGTCTCCCACCAAACCCCTCAATTTTTAAAACCCTGTAATTCGATAGTCAATCCCTTTCTGAAATCCCAAATACGCCACTGGGCCCAGGCCTCCCACCAGCTAAATCCGGCCCTGCAAATATGGCTTTCAACACAGTCTACAGTGTAAGTTACACGTATTATTTACTAAATACCGCACTGCTGGAGTGGTTAAGCGAGTACGTACACTTAAGCCACACTGAGATCGCATAGAATAGATATACGCCGTCGTCGTTTGCGTGATGACCAGAAGCGTCATTTAGAGAGAAAGCTAGGGGGGTCTACGGACCCCAAGGATTTATGACTTTAATTTTTTTTCTTGCAAATCGTACTTTTGAAACAGTGTTACTGCTGCAAGAACAACACGTTATGCAAACCTGTGCTCAAATTTTCAGTTTTCCTTTTCAATTTTTAAAAAAGGGGTTTTAGGTCAGCATTTTTCATTTCTGGACGAAAATTTTTCGACAATTTTTTTGGCAGCCCAAAAATTTTGGAGGCTCCTTTTCCTCTGCCTGTCACGACGCTACTGACGCTGTCTAACAGAACGAATAAGATAAGATAAATTTCTTACACTGCAATGCGGCAAATATAAAACTCAATCACTGACTATACGAGAGGCATTCAAAAAGTTTTGCAAGTCAATAGAAGGCTATGTTAGATTGAAAAACTTTTCAATATCTATACATCAATAAAATGCATGTTTCTCCCGAACTCGTATCTGGATGTGGCGTCATTGTGACGTCATTGTAACTTATGACGTCGTAGTGTTTCATATCATCTGTCCCCCCCCAGCCAGGCTTTCACCGCACATTTGAGTCAATTTTATTGTTTGGATAGCGGACACCACAAACAAAAAATTTTAAAATTTAGGAACAGATAATACTAATGAAAGTCAGGTCCATGCTGTATGTAAGATGATCAGACAGTAAAAAACGCAAACGCGAATATTCAACAAGCAAGATAATAATGCCGATGAAACACAGTCAGATATCAGCGTCGAAATCGGATCCGAAATCGGTACCGATTTCGGCGCCGATTTTCGGAGTCGACTTTCGGCGTTGATATCTGACTGTGTGTCATCGGCATAAGAAGCTTTGCCTGTCTGGCGTTGAAAAAAGCGTCGCCGGAGTTGTAGGACATGGCCGAGGCGAAGTTGCTGAGTTTGACGCGATCTCGGGCGTCCAGGAGGAACTTGTCGACACTGATGTCTCGGTGGACGATGCAGCTGGCGTGCAGGTAACTTACAGCACTGAACATTTGCGCGAAGTAGCGGCGCGACACGGGCTCGGTCAGCAGACCGCCGGCCGTCTTTGAGAGCAGCTGACGCAGGCTGCCGTTGTCGCAGAACTCCAGAACGACGGCGAAGCTACGGTCAATGAGATGGTGCGTCAGCAGCGCTACCACGTTCTCGTGCTTCAACGACTTGTGAATCAGCACCTGAATTAAGGCCCAGACATTTTTATCGCTATCGGCCAAGATAGGTGGATTATGGGTCTTTTGTAATGTGTAATGTAAATACTTGGTTAGACTAAACTCTATTACATCTTCCGCCTCAAAACCAGTGAGAGACCTAGTCTCTGACCAAATTTTGAACAAAATGCTCAGAAGTATGCCCTTTTTCTCAAAATCTGGCCTCAGATTTGGTTTGGGCAGTTGTCCGTTTGCCTAGCAAGACTGACACAGAACGTGTAAGCACGTGCATGGGTTATTTATATAGCATGTAAACAGCAGTAATACTTCGAACGCACTCGGTGTGTTAATAAAACGTGCAAACCGAAACGACGAAAACGACAAACAAACGTTAAATTTTAGCTCACGATGAACTAAAACCCCACAGGTAGTTACAAATTTTACTGTTGTTATAATGCTATTTCCCCAGCGGGAATAGTGCCCCAGTTTTCTTGCATTCTCGTGGCAATTACTGTACCTCTTAGGCAACTGCGTCATAAATTAAGAAAGCATGCAGGGGGTGGCAGAAAATTGTAATTTTCCGACAGACAGATAAAAATTTTCGACTTATTTTAATTCTAACTCTAAATTTTTAACCCCAAGTTTTGAATTTTTGAAACAGAATTTTCAGACGAGAAGAAAAGTTTCCCACATCGAGAACTGTCGTTCTGCACGATGCCACTCCCACAATCTCAGCTGCTGACTAATGGGGTGTTTACACGATCCAGCAAACGTCCAGCATTACGGTTGCTGGAAGTTTGCTGGACGTTTGCTGCCATATGTTATAATGGAGCTGGACGTTTGCTGGGCGTTTGCTGGATCCTTTAAACACCCTATAGCACCATTTGCTACCCAGTGATAGCAACTTCACTTAATAAATCTATTACCTAACGGTATAAAGGTAAAGGTAAAGTAAAGATAAAGTCCAGCACTTGCTATAGCGCTTCTTACATGAGACGGACTCAAGACCAGAAGCGCTTTACAACCTTAGAAGTGGCAGCTGATTGGCATGAGCTAATGATACCGCAGCGCAGTATGCGGCCATCCATTGCCTGCCTAAGCGAACAAATGAACCCGCAGATTGCAGTTAATGACACACCACCGCCCCAATCAGGCACACTAGACCTTCAATTCGTAGCCCGTAAGTCACTACTCATTTCCCGTCCCACAGAAGGTAGAAGGCTGAGTTGGCCTGAGCACACAGTAGGTTACCAACTTGCTCAAGGTTGCTTGCAAATGACCGGCAGCGAGAATCGAACCGCAACCTGAAAGTTACGAGTCGACACCAACCACTAGACACTTGCACCTACACAAGCAGGTGGGTGTGAACAACTTGCCCACAGTTGTTATTATAGGTAGTACATCGGCTGGGCACTGAACCGTGAATCTTTCGGTCTCGTATCCAGCGCCCTAACCGCTGAGCCACCAAGCCACCATAGTGCGAATTCGAAAAAGCTGTAACCTCTGTCGGAAGATCAAACATCCATTCGCTGCCGAGTGCGGCACTGCGGAACAGCGAACACTTGACATCGGTTGGCGGCAACAGTTTAACGGCGACTTTGCTCTGATAGAGCGATGAATAGGCGGTCAGCACACTCGTATACTGGCCTTTCGACAGCTGGTCCTGTATCGTGTAACCACGCGACTCCAGACTTTCCATTACCTACACGTCCACATCAGTAACTTCAATCATACTCTTGTAGGACCAGCTGTTAGATCGCGTTTTCCAAGTTATCCCACTCTCTTGCTTTCTTACTTACTTACGTAATTAAACCCCTACACTCTAACATTTTGTTATGTCTAATGGCGTACCTCCAAAATTTCGTCTGTAAGTAACGTAGGTAGGGTTCCGCATCAAAGGTTCACCATTTTACTTGCCATCACTTCTCTTGCCTTCCCCTCTCTGCTTCTACCTTTCGTCTTCTCTGTCTTCACCCTCTATCTATACTTTCGTTGTTAAATCAATCAATCAATCCAAGGTTTTCAAAGTGGTCTAAGTAATGCAAACTAGGCCTACTGCTAGCTGCATTAGAGATAGGATATAGATGGAGTCCAAACCAACACGCGACTAACGGCTGGAGAGCGTTGTAAGCTCCCTATAGCAAATCCAGGTTGACTCCGGCAGACTGACGCATCTCGGCCGTACAATATGTCGGCACCGGACCGCCGTACTTTTCTAGTTGTTTCTACACTGTGTCTCAAAGAAAACGGACCCCTGCTACCTTTTGCAATAACTCCAACAGTCCTGGTTCAATAGCAATAGATTTTGACAAAAATAATCGTTAGAGAATCAGTACTTAATAGCATGTGTTACTTTGCGAGAAATTTTAAGAACAGAGTACCAGCTGAGGTTTTCCTGTGGCACCAACAGTAGAGGCAACTGCACTGCAGTACTCCAATGAACCAACAACGTCAGTTTAGAAATCATTAAATGTTTTAACGCCAACGTTTGAAGT
>Ga0209671_1005503_pt1 | contig 12830 bp, 9 predicted proteins | sample WorMetHERISLAND2_2_FD_187401 | JGI IMG/M metagenome (GOLD analysis project Ga0209671, IMG submission 187401) | Marine gutless worms symbiont microbial communities from Max Planck institute for Marine Microbiology, Germany - Olavius geniculatus... | ecosystem: Host-associated > Annelida >... | reverse complement strand
AATTAAGCTAGCATACAGCCCAGGTCGGCCGGATGGCCGGCTCAAGTTAACAGCCAGCGCCTTTAACCGACTGGGTCAGTATACTAGCAGTCCTGGCCACAGGGGCTACTGTTGCGCAGAACTCGCCGTTTCTTCCCTGGCGATGGGCATGACCACCGCTAGTACTCATTTTACCATCCCACAGAGGGTAGAAGGCTGAGTCGACCTAGCTGGCAGGCTTCACACCGAGATGGTTTACCCGCCCGCAGGCAGTCACCCATCGCGGTACTAACCGGGCCCGGCATAGAGTAACTTCGCTTCATCCGAAACGCGTTACAAACTACGCCACGCCACCAACTATACTTATAAGTACATTTTCACGTTAAATTTTTTTCATAGCAGATGTTATTGATTGGCATCATTAACATAGCCAGCATGATGGCTGCACTTAAATAAACATCTATATTTTTATGCAAAAACTCAGCAATGAATCAAAGGCTTAGTTGACATGCCTAGCTATCATCAATCCTTATTTTATTGCCTGCCTAAACAGCCAAACACAAGACAAATGCCAACTCCACATTGCTGCTTTCCACTCTCCGGGATAAACCCTCTGTGAACACTATAAGCATATTTAAATCCAGGCTTAACATTAAACTGTTCACTTCAGACAACTGCAGTTAAAACAGGTTCGCTGCTTCTGAATTATCTGATTCAATACATTATTTCTTGTACTTCTTGTTCCCCCCCATTTTTGTTTAGACTAAATTATGCAAACAAAAATATCCAAGAAAGTGTTGAGTTTCGTGTGAATGCAGAAGGAAAACAGACAAAAAGTACCATCACGTGGTACCGTACGTAGTTAACAAGGTACCTAGCTGGAATGAGGCTCTATCCATGGACCAGCCGATGCGGACAACGTGCGGATTGGCCTCCTGGTGATCTTCTCCGAAGTCCACTTCGAGGTGGTCAGTGATTAGTACTTCATAACAGACCTGCAACGTGCCTCACACTCTACTAGATCCATCCAACGACGATTTTTTTCAATCACATTAACACTAATTCTAATTAAATACACAAACACAGATTGACGACAGAAGTTTTACACCAGCCGGACCACAGTTGTGAAACAATTTGCCATCAAACTTAAACAGCAGAACACAATTATTAAACAGATTAAATGACTACTAAAAACATGTTTGTTTGAGCCTGCGGTGCACAGACATTTCTAATTTCCACCGACTGTTATCGTACTTACTTACTTACTTAATCTCATGTCAATCATACTCTAAAAATGTCTCTGGTTTCAAAAGGCCTGGTTTATAGATGCTGAGTTTCTGCAGTTGTTGCTAGTGCTGTAACTCCACCGCAACGTCGAACATCGCAGACAAGCACACAATACTGTTTTGCAACAAGATGCAAGAAAGCATTCAATGCATGATAAAAAAAAGCTAATAGCAATATCTCTCCAGGCTCGGTCTGGCCACTGAAAAGTATATTTCATTGCACATTACTCGAGAGGGTCTTTACTGGATGGTCTTTGCTAGACTGAAGCCAATCAGAAGTGGCAAGAATACCAGAAAATGCAGGTAAGGTTCATTGTTATTTTGTCCATGCATTATTCAATGGTAAATCGTATGCGATCCATCATCCAGTTATTCTCATTCGTAAACTGTTTATGGGTATAAGCAACTCAAAACAATAGTAATATAATTTTGAAAAATGCAGCTTGGAAACTAGAAAAAGACCAGACTGCACAAAAACTATAAAATAAAATGTGCAGAAGACAAAGTAATCAAAAAATTAATCCAAAAATTAAAAAAAACTAATAAACAAATTTTAAAAGTAATCCAAAGTAATTGAGAGATGTCTCAATGAAACTAAAAAGCACAACGTTTTTAGTCAACCCGATATTCAGATAAGCAGAACCTAGAATCAAACTCAACAGATCATCAAGCCTTGCTCATGGCCAAGTTCTGCTCACGGGCAGATGCAATACCATGCTCACCAAAAAACACATAGAACAAGAAGCCCGGCAATCGCTAGAAAAAGCCGACCGTACCGCCTACGTCCGAAGCCCAGCATCTGAATTCCAGTCACGGAGAGAAAGCGATTTGTCAGAGGTAAAACAGTTCTACGCACGCTATGTTAACGAAACGCTGTCTCAAAGACTACAATGGACGCTAGTATAACAGACATTGCACTACCGCAGACAGCAATTAGGCAACGGCTGTGACGACTGATTAATCACAATGTGTACTTCATTTTTGTGGTCGTATCAGCGACTGATATGGTACAGTCAAATTCTGCACGAGCAATGCACTTTTTGTTACTGCACTAGCTAAGCCTGAGGCCACACTAACACTTGTTATTTAACCACTAGTTACCACATGGAAGATCGGCCCTACATGATATCTAGAAACTGCATGCTTACAATAACCAAGACATAAAACAACACAGTACAAAACAGTAAAATACAGATATTACATAAGCTAATGAAACTGCTGCATTTTAGCCGCTTCAGTAACCTTGCAATTAGGAGAAAATGAAAACCTGTTCAAAATATAGCTAACATCTGTGTATCTTCATAAAACAATGTGCTTTTAGCAGCTTTACAGATTGCATCATTAATACTATTCTTCTGATGTCCTTGTAGTAGAAGTCCAAATGGTAAATAAAACTAAAATTAAAATAAAGTCACTCGGTGAGTGGATACTGCAGTAGTGTGGACTGAAAATTAAACAATTATAAAGCAAGTTAATTATAATTAACAGTCAGCAAGATTGGCTGAGATTATAAATACTGCTCTTTTTGTTGTTTATGCCATATTTGTTATTAACAGTATCACCATTAGTAGGACAGTATGAATACATTAGAAAATAATGCACTGATGCCTATGGTCAGATACAAGACAAAAGTAAGAAAATGACAATGAGATGAAAGGGGCAAATAAGGCAGACAAAAATTGGCAACAACCATCACACAATACAGCTACTGGGCTAGCAACATTTCGTGATCCAACAAACTCAATTACGAGTGAACCAGTCAAGCTGCTGAGATTGGTGATAAATCCATCTCGACTAGTGATGTTGAATTCTGCCTTCCAACCACTGCAGAAGCAGGTAGTGTGTTAGAACAGGGACATTCGAGGCCAACATCTTCAAAACCAAAGCCATGGGTGTTCAAGGTCAAAGCTAAAGCCAGGCCCAAGGATTTCTGATGCCAAGGCCACAGAATTCTGTCCTTGGGTTGTCCTTGGTGTTTGAGGACAATCCAGAGGCCCCCATCTCTGAGTTAGAAACAGATGCAATGCTAATTCAGCAGTGTTATGCAACATTCAGCCAACCTTCAGACCAGTTTATTGTTTCCAGAAATTTTAAATGGCACAGACAGAAAAGGCAAAAACAGACCACATTGATTTGCCAATACTGAACTGTCTGTCAGCTGGAACCATATTAATATCGACAAAATGAAAAAAAACAAGAAAGCCCAGCTGTCACTAGGGAAGATGTGCTACAGCCTATACAGTTATTGCTGCAGTACTGACCTTCAAGGTCATCCCAAACCAATGATTTTCAGGTCATTTGAAAGCCAATATGCCACTTACTGTTAGTGATTATTGTTATACCTCAATGCAATATACCAACACTCACGAACCAAATTTTAACTACACCGTTTCCCAAAAAAACTAAGCAGATTTGTTTTTGTCAGAACTGCGTCAAATTTCCACCATGGAAATTTTTGATAATTTTTGGCAGAAAGATGGCAAACAATCCAAATATATGCGAGGTGCACTCATTTTCCACCTCACCTAATTTGCATCATCACCTTACCGCGTTAAACGCAAATGTTCCAAATTGCTACATAACGCCGAATGTTGTTATCTGCAATAAACTTTTAAAGACTTAATTAGCGCACAATAAACAAAAGGTGCTTTATTTAGCAAAATTATAAGTTCCTATAACACCTGTGTTCAAAATTGACAGATGAACATCGATGAACTCGAAACGCATCTCGTCAACGAGTGGGCGCAGTTCGACCAGTCGATCATTGATGCCGCGATCAGCCAGTGACGCCGCCGTCTGAGCGCTTGTGTCCGTGCACGTGAGGCACACTTCAAGCACAAGTTCTGACAATTTTGAACACAGGTGTTATAGGAACTTATAATTTTGCTAAATAAAGCACCTTTTGTTTGTTTGGCGCTAATTAAGTTTTTAAAAGTTTATTGCAGATAACAACATTCGGCGTTATGTAGCAATTTGGAACATTTGTGTTTAACACGGTAAGGTGATGACGCAAATTAGGTAAGGTGGAAAATGAGTGCACCTCGCATATATGTGGATCGTTTGCCATCTTTCTGCCAAAAATTATCAAAATCAGTGGAAATTTGACGCAGTTCTGACAAAAACAAATCTGCTTAGTTTTTTTTGAGACACGGTGTATATGTGATATCATAAGCAAACTTAAGCTACTGTTATCTATCCTCTATGAGCTTCAAAAAAATTATGGATAAACAATTCTTTGGTTGGAAAATAGACAGAACACAGAAACAACAGTGACAGCTTAGCAAATAAGGTTGCAGCTAAAAGCAGCAACAGAAACGACTTAGACGAGATCTGAGTTCAGTGCAGAACTATTGTGAGTCTGCACCCTTTGACTATGTAATTCAAACAGAAGAGAAAGAAAAAATTTTTAGACACTGACAGAGTAATCTGCAAAGATTACAAAAATCATCACAAAATGCTAAAACTTATAAACCTACTGCATTATCCCACACGCTCTAAGAACAATAGAACATACTTGATTATTACAGGCATTATACTTTTGTTTTTCTGTTGTTTAACCGATCCACATTTCTGCATTTACACCATGTAGTGCTACATCTCGATTTCCTGAGACACAACTGCTTTCAGTTACAACACTGGACAGTGGACAAGATGTATTTTCACACTGGGCGCATCACGGTACCATGCTTAGAGATAAAACATAGCAAAATTTGAGTACAAATATGCATATCTACCAGTGCACAGAATAAGTGTTTCACTGTGATAGCAGAAGCAACCTCTTAAACAAGGGTCTGATGTCCCAACCGATATGTCACCTTACAATGATACGTATGTTTCCGCAATTGGCAGTCTCCTTCACTGCATCTATCTGTCTTGAAAATTGATGTTATCGGAATTAAATACACTGGCTATAGATAACATATGAATAAATCTTAAATAGTTTACACGATCGCAACAGACTACGCACAATATTCTGCCAATTATGTTCTGCTTCACTAGTAACTAACTATGCATAAATTCAGTAAACTAGCTACACAAAAGAATGAGCAAAGGGACCTGAAAATAATGTCCATCAAAAATGCTATGTCATAATTAAATTACCAGTACTATTGGTGAGCTACTACTGTTAATAATAAGAATATGGCAAAATGGCTAAAAAGACTAAAAGGTATCAATGTATACAGAAAAAAATTATCGCTAAGCGTAAACAACTACACCATTATAAAACATCCATAAAATGATTCTAATCAGCCAAAGCAACGGCTGGTCTCATTTAGATCACACATTCTGCTACAAGAATACAAATACACGGCAACTAAAAAAGATTTTGCACGCAACTCAAAACAGCAGCAAAACTACAGTAAAGACTAAACAATAATGACAACAAACTACGTGAACAGAATTAGATCACAATTGAGCAAACATTAAGCCATACAGGACAAGCAATGTTTACCTTGCCAGTGCAGACGCCGTAGTTTGCACGTGCACCGGCCCAGCAGAAACAGAAGCCAGGAGGCTTCGTCAGAGCACTTGCTGATAAACTGCACACATGCAGAATCACAATATGCTTGTAAATACACATGCAAGCATTGTTCTAATGATCATAGTCTAGAAAAGTCTAATTCAGCCAGCTCACCTGTTGATTCCCAGTATTCAGTAGATGCAATAAACGTTTTTCACGTTTTTTTTATTCTTGTCACGTTTTTACGTTGTTTAACGTTGTTTTATTTTCTCAATATTTTTTATTTTAAAAACAAAACACGCAATAAAAATTCCATTAAGAACATCAAGAAGCACTTTTCACAGCAATGAATTAATAGGTCATAGTGGACGCGACGGTAGTTTACTTACTCATACTTAGTCTAGCAATATACGACCACAAAGGTGAATTACAGTTACCGGGTAATTAACGTTCTCTCTCTCTCTCTCTACAATTCCAGACAGGTCTGTATACTGCACCAGTGCACAGAATTAGGCATTGTTAAAAATGTACATTTTTGAAAAATGATAAGATCAAGTCATCAGTGCAATCATGCACTAATTAACGTACTGATCGTGCCGCTCTGGAAGCAGGTAAATTCCCCATTAGAAAGTACTGCTAATTGCGCACCAATAGGCACAGCTTGTCCAACAGCTCTCATTCACTTATCTCTGGCACTGTGCAGTCTATTGAATAATATTTTTTCATTTGAATAAAAAGTAACATCCACTCTCCATAGTCCACATTGAATAAGAACACACTAGAACGCCCCTGAGCTTACCCATCTCTGGCAATCTCCAGGTTGAGATCAGAGTTGAAGAAGTCGAGAGCGGTTCGCTCGGCATCTACGGTGGGTTCCTCAGGATCCTGTTCACGGTCAGCTGCATACTGCATCATCTGATACTGCTGCTGTTGTTGCAGGGCTGTAGCTTCCTGAGCACTGTTCACACCACATAATACAAACACAAACACAAATAGATTTGCACAAGTGTCACTAACAGACTATAGTGGTACCGGTAGTATACGTGTGCATTGGCTGGACAGCCTGGAAATCAAACAATTTAACCACAGACAAAAAACGCTATAAGGCAGCACAAATTCTTCAGCTCCATCTGTCTCTGTCCGTCATCTTTGCGTTATGCCTGTTTTCGCCATCAATTACAATTTTTAGTGCACAAAACATCCATCGGTGAAATGCTTTGGGAACCAAAACGTCCAGGCTAGGGGCAAAACATCCATAAATTATGCAAACAGACCTGCGTAACCTATCAGTTGGATCCTGCTGCACAGACTGAGACTGCGAGTACTGATCAGCTGACCAGCTGCCAGTTAGTTGTCCTCCTCCCTGCTGCTGATGTAGTCCACTCGTCAGAGCACCAGCAGCCGTAGCATTGGAATCACTTTGGTTCAACTCCGACTGGCCCAATTCACCCCTAGCTGCCATCCCCTGCTGCTGTTGGCTCATCATCCCATGCATGTAGTCCTGGAGGCTGGGCTGTGTGGCCGCCGTGAGGCCGGGAAGCATGGCCAAGCCGGATGCGGATGTGAGGCCAGCGTGGCCAACAAGACCAGCATGCATGGACGAAGGGTCATGTCGGGCCAGCATTAACTGCTGAGCCGCTGCGGCATGGTGCTGTGCCATTAGCAGTGATTGTGGTAACATGGCGGACTGGGGTCCCCCTGCCAGTCCTGCATGACGACCAAGTAGAACATCAGTTGATAACTGGGTCTCGCCATTCTCTGCACACAACAAGAGTAAGTAGTTTACACAGATAACAAACACCATTGCAGCCGAAGAGATTTATACAACGTCATTTATAAGAACGCTGAAAAGCAATGACTGTAGTTTGATGATCATACACTACGTGAAATACCGACAGTTAAGTTCTGAAACTGCATGTAAAGGGGTCAATCTGTGTCAAATCAACCAGAATTTATGAAGTTTTACACCCGACCATCTCAGAATTTTCCACAAAAATTACAACATGCACTGGAATGTGTCAATAGCATACATGCAAAATTTCAGCTTTCTATCTTGTATATTTGCAGAGATAATGAGCTTTTTAGAGGGGTGGTGTCAAATGTCTAAAAAAATAAACGGTTAGTTTGACATTTACCATCAGACTGTTGAGTTACAATAGATGATTTCAACAAGCTGTCATCAGTTGAAGTCCCGACCCCAACTGACATCAAAGACGTGGGATCAACACCTGGGATAACAGCCCCGCCAGCTCCACCACCAGACAATGAGTGCATCATGTACATTGCCTGAGACGACGGAGGAACAATCAGTCTTGCACCGGCAGCTGGAATACCTGCCAGCACCGCCTGGCCACCAGCAACTGTCGGCTGACCCCCGATTGGTTGTCGCATACCCTGTAGCAACGCAGCCTGTGATGCTGGGGTCCCACCGCCCTGGGCAGCCAGTAACGGCAGCTGGCCAGGACGTGGACCAATCAGGCTGCTGGCTCCGACGACCTGGCCCAGCAGTGACGAGGATGCAGGTCCTCCGTACACTGGCACAGCTGCCTGTGGGATCAGACCTGCGGCTGGCACTATCTGGAAATTCATTGTCTGTCAACATAAAAATATTCACAATACAGTAAGTGGGTAAATAACATATAAATGATCAGAATTCAGAGCATATGAGTCTCACACTGGGGACAATGTGTAAACTACACCATGTCCGAAAAAAAACATCCTGGACATTTTTCATTGTAGCTTAAAGAAGAATTATCAGATTTTAGTAATTTTTGATAAAAAATATTTCTGATACAACTGGCCATCAGATGACTGTTTAATTTCCCACTGCACCCAATGTCTGTTTCTGCACTACCTGGGGAAAGTAGAACCAACAAAATATTGTATTTTTGTCTAAAGGAGCATTACTACTTAAAGTCCAAGTCGCATCATTTTTAAACGCGAAAGCAGCTACTGCTTTCAGCATAAATATCATCATCAATACGCAACAATGCAAACAGTTTCTTCAACAACACAATAGACGTTGTTCAAATAACGCATCATGGCAGTATGCTCAGTAGGCCTAAAGCCACAAGTCATTTTCATTGCTACAACGTGAATACAAAGTATAAACTATACATTTCCCACAATTCAAAAATTAATATAAAACCTAGCAAATATTTCATTTTATTTTATTGATATTAGCTAGACAATGTGTTAATTAGCAAACACTATGCTTGCTTATGCTTATATCAGATTAAAAAATGTTCACAGTCAGTCAGTCTACGGACCGCAACAGACCCACAACGAAGCACGTATGCTGGCAAGAGGTTAAACCAGCGGAAATGTCGTTATTAATCAAAGCTGAGATTGACCAGCGCGTGAACGTTTCACGCTAGTTGATGTACGCTCAGCACAACGCCGCTTCCGCTGGTTCAACTTCTTGCCAGCACACGGGCGACTGTTGACAACAGCAGACAGCATTTATGTTACATTTGTTCATTTACGGTCCGTTGCGGCTCCGTTGCGGTAATTAGTCATACCGCACAAATACACTGCAAAACCAAACACACTACTTTTGCTTTTGGTCTCAGTAATTTCTGCTTGCTATCGTCTGTGGACCAATATTTATTAGACTTAATAAATTAATGGCAGTGCAATAACAGCTGTTTTCCAATCTTTGAACTGAATACAGCAATCTATGGGAGGGACGTTCGAACCTGTAGCAGGATAAATGTTTATGACTTCGTACTTAACAATAAAAAAATTGCAGAGATCTATTTATGTGGGTATTTACCAATTCTATATATTCACCAGTTCGATTCACTAAAGCGTCAATTGCTCGAAGTAAGCGAAATTTACCAAAAATACACTTTTCCGTCAAAGATTACCCATTTAACCGGAAATGAAATGCGGTCACTTGCGGCACGGCTCGACTAGGGATGGGCCAATATCACGATTTTACAATTTGCCCACCGACCATAAAGCTGAAGCTTTCTGTCTGCCTGTCTGTCGTCTGTCACGAAATGTATTGTAGCTAAACAGTTAGTCGTAAAAAGTTGGCGATGGCGCAGTTGGATAAGGCGATGGAAAATTCATATTAGCTGTCAATATATATCCATGTCCCCGTCTGCAGCGGTTTGGCTGCAATTTTCTGTATAATGTTTAAAGCTATAAGTCGCCGTATTTCGGAAGTGGTGAGAGATAAAAAAAACCAAGGTTGCTACAGATGACTAATAGAAAGTCGCAGGTCTTTTAAATGAAATGAAAATTATTGAATATTGTAGAAAACTGGACCTGTTCTCCGGCTGGGTCGGCCACCGTAGGAAGCTGAGACGGGGCCGTGGTTGAGTGAGCCATTGGATGACTACTGCTAGCGATAAGTGCACTTAAAGTACAAACTGGAACAACCGGAAATGCATCGCGGTGACCCCCTTCAAATTTATGGAAAAGCTTTACGGTTCTTGAAACTAGAGCCTTCCGGGCAGCCGACGGTGAAGATTTGGTAATTCTACCTTGCACCGTTTTTGACTGATCCACCCGTGTGACAGACAGACGGACAGAATTGCGATGGCTAAGACGTGCTGAAAGCAGTAGCTGCTTTCGCGAGTAAATATCGGTCATGTTAACGGTATTTAATAAACTCGTGCCGACGATCATATAAAAAAACTACGCTAAGACGCGCAGGGTTTATATTTTTCAGCGCAATGGCGCTAGCATCGCAGAGTTGCCATCACAGCCTCACGGGGCACAGTAATTGTGTAATTCTTTACCCAAATGTAACAGATGCACATAACGTTATTAATTCGAATATTTATTCAGCAACTGTTCTATCAGTTAAATATTAATTTATTTTGCTTTTATTAGTTTTCGAGAACAGAGTTTGCGAGTGCTGAAATGAAAAATTTTACTATAGTCTAAAAATCGAAATCGAGTAACTGGAGTATTCGAATACTCGAGTACTTGGCACAGCATTAGTGCTGAACTTGACATTCGACACATTCACACTTTAGCGAATAGCGACTCAGTGCCGTTCGTGAAACGACAGCTGGTGCTTTGGTGAAATGGTGTTTAAGTGCTTGTTTTGCGCGTTTAAAGGTAGCGAATTGCGACAGTGAAGTCTATAAATTTCATGCAGAGTAGTTTACGGCGAATAGTTGCTCGTTCGCAGAGGTACGGACGTTTTCGTCGATTGTTTTTTGTTGTGCAGTGTGCGAAAGTGGCAGACAGTGTTATATGCATATATAAAGCTAACTGATAACACACTTTATTAAAACTGTTTCGTTTTGTTTGCTTGCATGTCTAGGTGCTGCAATTAATCTACAGGACTATATGCTTGGCTTAGTAGGTCAAAAAAGGTCTCTATTGTTTTCCCCGTGACTGAATTCACTTACCGGGGTACTAGTATTATGTATAGTAACCCTACTAGAATATCTGGATATGTTGTTGGTTTGCCCATCAATCGTGGAATTGCCAGAGGAACATATTCTCATTTTGGCCACTTTATTTTTAGTATAAGCCGTACATGTGTGACAGTACTAATGTTTTGTAACGTTGTAGTAACATATTATTTTAGATAGTACATTCTGCATTGCATTATTATACTGTTGTTGCCTGTGTATATCATTTCTGTACCGCAGTGTCATTATGCATGATGTGGGTAACCTTAGCCTAGCATCAATGCTGTCCACTCCAGAGGATATCCAGTGGATAATGACAGCCGTATCTAGTCTGTCTAGGGTAACCCAAACGCGGGGTGTACCATGGACTGCTGTGAAGAGTTTAAAAGAAGTGAGGAGCTCTCACATATTTGGAGATTTTATATCCTGGGGACGTTATTTTGTCCACTGGGCTGCCAAGTGATAATTGTTTGATAAGCCTGTCACTTCAGAGATGTGAATTCACTTAACATAAGATTGGTGGTAGTGACTCGTACAGTACATTATTGATCACATTAGTGGAAGGTTAGTGCTAGCATGAGATCGGCGATGCGATCTCGCCGTAAGCACCAGCAGGATTGCTAGGATGAGATCGCCACAGATCGGGTCCTGCGATTGTCAGCTTGGCTGTTCTGCCACTGGACAATGCTCCCTCTGTACGATCTTGTTCTAAGCGAGAGTTCTAAAATGAGATCGGTGATTTCATTGTACTAAATATTCTACAATATGAAATGGTCACTTGCTAGAATATAATGCTCATGCTCGGATGATATTGTCATGGAATTTTAGGAGCTTTGTAGGACTAATCATTAATCTCATGCTAGCTTGAAATTTTGGAATAAGATCGAAATACTTTTGGGAGGCTAAGCCTATCATCACTTTAAGATTGGTGATCTCGTTGTAGAAATGATCGTAGAGATTTGCATCTCATTCTAGAAAATCACGCTGATGAGATCGCTGTCAAATTGCAGGATATTTGCAGCTAGCTCTAGAATCCAGATCGCTATTCCCTGTGTAAGATCTCATGCCAGCTAGGAGTTCTAGAATAAGATCTGTGATCTTAATAGGCCTATAGACTATCATCATGCTTTGATCACTGTTTTTTTTCTGTAGGCTTTCCTAAAGTGCAGTAAATAAGATAGATTGCTTAATGCGTGCCTCGCAACGTTTGTAGGCTAGTTAGAGCTTTAAACATTCAGCAGTAATGACCTTTATCGGCAAACTGTTCACAGTTGTTGCCTACTGTGCATGCGCCCTAGTGCTATTACTCTGGAGGGGTGATGACAGCTAACGAAACAGCCGATCTCATGCTAGCAATATGACTACGTTGAGATTGCCGATCTCGTCCTAGAATTTACATTAGTGGAATTACTTTATGTCAAGTCAGGGTAATGTGGTGGGAATGTAATGTTGAAGTGGATGCATGTTGTGGATATTTTAAAACCAAGCCGTACAGTCTGACTCAGCTTGGCAATTTTTCTGTGGTGGATGTAATGAGTAGTGTCAATGGCTAGGACCTCCCATATAAAAACAGCAAGTCCTGTGGCTTGGTGATTGTCAGGTTCGAACACTTTCATTTTCCAAATAAAATTTTATTAAAACGTATTTACATAAATAACAAAATAATAACAAGATAATCAAGATAAACAAAATCACTGTTCACACACCATTACTGTACTTCTCTCC
>Ga0209671_1005500_pt1 | contig 12835 bp, 8 predicted proteins | sample WorMetHERISLAND2_2_FD_187401 | JGI IMG/M metagenome (GOLD analysis project Ga0209671, IMG submission 187401) | Marine gutless worms symbiont microbial communities from Max Planck institute for Marine Microbiology, Germany - Olavius geniculatus... | ecosystem: Host-associated > Annelida >... | reverse complement strand
ACCACGTGACTGTCCTGAGGCCTGGCAATTTTTTGAGGGGTCCGTCCAGGAATCGAACCCAGGACCTCTCGCTCTGGTGAAGTTGACCTGAGTCCAACACTCTAACCACTCGGCCACCGAGCTCCACAATAACTTGCCCGGTTTTTTTTGCAGTTTGTCTTCGAAAATTTTCAGTATCCTCTGATATTCGCATTTTTAGACTGGTACACATTCTTAATAAAAGCCTTGTCTAGAAATTGTCAAATGGCATGTTACGTTACCAGTATGCTGTTACTGCATTGTAAATTAATATTGAAAACAAAAATGTTCTGTTTTTGTTTACAAAAATCATAAATGCATCTGGTAATAAATATAATTTAATTTTCATATAAAAATTGATACAATTTTTTTTCAAAAATATAATTTTTGCATAAGCATTACAGTGATTTTGGTCATTTTTGAAAATCTGTTGTACGCGGTAGTGTAGCAACGCAGTTGGAGCATGGTGGGATCTGTAATAATCACATTATTGCAAATTGTCTGCAGAGTGTGCCAGTAAAAGAATTTTGAAAATTGGTCAAGTAACAGCGAAGATATTGACAAAAGTAAAGTGCCACGTTTTTTATGGCCCACGGTGTGCACAATCAAAGCTGCTTAGCTACAACAAAGCGTAGTTACTAAATAATAAAAAAAACATGAATCTACAAAAGTCAAGTAAATAAAAGCAATGCTGTGGTTGCCAAGCTTTGTTTGACATTTCCAAAAGTGTGTAACATTATGCAAGCAAAACGAAACATAAAAAAATTGACGCAAAGATCATAAACTGATGACAAAGTAAATAACAGTTTGACTACCAAAGTCAGTTTGTTAAAATGAAAAATAATAATTTTCAGCACACCCGGTACTCGTTGCGCAGTTCTTGGTTGTTGTTGTTTCTGCGAGACATAACGTAATCCTCCAGATCTTCCACTTTGATGGGAAAGCGCTCGACTGGCGGTGGTTTAACTGGCACGACCTTGTTCAGAACTCCGTTCTCCATGAATCTACTCTGCATCATACTGGCATCCAACGGCAGGGTGCAGATATCACCGATCCCACTGTCTATCTGCGAACAGTTCCTATTGTTAGCTGCAATGCAACATATCAATGCTAACCATAGACTATGTCGTAACCAACCACCCAGTGAATGAATACAGTACACGGCTTCAAGGCATAACGATAGTGCTTCACTTACAATCCTGCGGTTGTGAGTTTAACTCCCGGTCACGTTGCTATCAAGTAGTTACTACGATACTTGGATCGGTGAATGTCTGAGAACAGGTAAACCGTCTCGGTACACAAATGACCATCAGCCCTCCATTTCTCCAGAGCACCAGCATGTCTGGCTCAGGTTAAGACAAAGGTGTTAATCCAGACTATGATCCCATATGGCAGGTGATGCTCTACAGCTGAGTTCCTGCCACTGAAGAATGAAGGAAAGACACGTTTAACTTTCAACCACACAACACGTCCAACACGATTACGAGTCAAATGCCAACAGAAATAAATCAAATCAAGTATATGTCTAAGACAGATGAAATTACTGCAGAGACTGCAACAGCAGACTGAGTCACCTGGTTGCAATGTGGTCGTCTCCTTGACTGGAACCGAGTTATACTTTGTAACCTTCCTTCTGCGCGCAATTCACACAATAAGTTTCTTTACACTGGAGAAATTTAATACAATATGTGCCAATTTTAACTGTAACTCTAAAAAAATTAAAATATAGGCAAAATAGGAGCAGCAAAATTAAGTATATTTGTAGGGTAAGATGCTGGGTAAGACAAAAAGTCAAAACAACCGTATCGGTGTCAGTCAGTTTACATTCGCTCGAACTAGCACTACCCATGTCTATCATACTGTCTGTGATGGGCATAACACAGCGGTGCAGTCATGAGCGACCAACCAAACGATCGTGTAGGCCACAGGGCCAACAGTCGACCAGCACGGAACAAGTGTTGCCTCAACAGTTGTCCCCTAGAGAGTACAAGTTTGTTATATACTAACTCATGCAACTGCAAACAGTGGTTGGTCCAACATATGACCAACCGAACAGTCTTCTAATAAAAGCAGTGATGTAGTGATTGTGACTGGTGCTGACCGGTGAAAGAAAACGATGAGTAGAATGAGGACTACGATGACAAGCAGAAAGAGAATCGCTCCAGCGATGATAGCAACATCTCGACTCAGTGAGAAACCACTCACTGACACTGCAGCTATCCATACACAGCCATGCCACACACTCTGTAGTGCCACGCCAGTACAAATGCACATAAACAAAATAAACAATAAAATTACATACAAAAATTCAACAAAATGTATAACAAAACTCTGTTGACCAGGCAACATTGAAGTCATCACTGCTTTTTTGTAATTGTTTACTTGTTCACTTGCAGAAATGTTTGGTTTCGAGGCATAGCAAAACAGTCATTGGCGTGTCGATCATCACTGATAAAAAATTTCCCCCCTCAGTTCGTAAAACGTTGCCCCCGATCAACAATCTCGAGCAACATTTTATCAACTTCAGGTCAAAAGTTTTCAACGCTGACCCTGGTGCTAGTCACCATTTGTATAATGACACAGCAAACTCCAAGCATAAATCCACACAAATCTGCAATTTTCTGGAAAATGACACATCGAAAGTAAGAAAAAAGGGCAAACTGACTGGCCTGATCGGTAACAATGCGAACAGTGTTGCTACTGCTATCGAGCGGCTGGTTATTGTGAGCAATCACCACGAGCCAGTACTCGGAGTCAAACTCCACATCGTCAGTGAGGTTCTTAGCATTAGCTGACTGTGGAGCCATCGCTGTCAGTCGTTCGCTCGACCCACGCTTCTGATACTCGATCTCATAGTACTGGATGTTGTCGCAGTTGGACTGCTGCGCTGTCAACAGCTGCACATAACAATCATCAGTGAAACTACGTATGAATGAGTGAGTGAATAAACGTGGGATTTCAGTAGGTTAAACATATCAAACATGTTAATGGTCACACAAACATTCAAGATTTCAGTAACAGAACACTGTTTGATGACCAAGTCAACAGATGCTGTAGCTATTGACAAAACAACTCGACAATTCCATACATGGAAGTTAAACACGTTTACGCTGTTCAACGTGTTTGACTGTCAGAATCACAGCTTCAATTAGTTAAGCAATTTGCTGCTGAAACTCGACCCACACCTCCGATGCTCTCTCTCAAAGTCGTAGTAAATGCTGTCACAGTTTGACGGCTGCTGCGCCAACCTACCAACCAGTCTATAAATAGCTCACTCAGTCAGTCAGTTGACTCATCAACCATTCATTCAATTCAAATCAGCAATCAGCCAGTCCAGTGATCATTATGCGCAACAGCAGCTACTGCTATAGCGCATCTTAGCCATCGCAATTCTGTCCATCCGTCTGTCTGTCTGTCACACGGGTGGATCAGTCCAAAACGGTGCAAGCTAGGTTCACCAAATCTTCAACGTCGACTGCCTGAAAGACTCTAGTTTCACGATCCAAAAAGCTTCTCCATAAATTTGAAAAAATGGGTGGAGAAAATTTTCAGTTTCCAGCTGATACAGCGTTAGCAGAGCGAGACAGGTGGCGAGTACATGTAAAACACTAGAGATAATTAGCCGCCCGTCATCTGGCGCCCTCTGGCAACTGTAATAGAAACACAGATTTTGTTTTACTGGGCTTTAAACAAGCACCACTGTTACACATTCCCCCTTTGCATTAGCCAGACTTTTCTGGTTCAGTTGGTCAACTGAACCAGCAATTAATCACAATTGGCAGACATCATGGCATACAATGTGCTAAACAAATGGACGATCAATCGTGAATCAGTTTGCTGTTAAAAAAAAACACTATCACTTAGCAAGTAAGACAGTTAAAGGAAACACAGCAGCTGTAAATTTGCATTCAAATGCAGCATAAACTGGTCAAAAAACACTAAAACAAATAGCAGAACAGCATACTACATTGAAAGAATAAAATATATATATATATATAGAATATATATATAAATAATAAAAAAATAATTTTGAAAGTTTAAAAGTTAATAATTTTAAAACTTTAAAAAGTGTAGTTGAATTATGACAAGAAACAAATAGCAAATAAAAAGCAAACAAAATATTTGAGCTAATGCTCGCGAGATGAGCAAAAGCCTATAGCAGTTCCTGTTTGCAAACTGTCAGTCTATCTCCAGCCATTTCGTCTCAGTTCATTCTTGGAGTGTGCGCTGCAGCTGAAAATTGCAAAAATCAATAAAAAAACTCTTATTTTGGAAGATCAGGGTTTTTCAAAGTCATCGATGTTGATACGACTGAAAAGCTCGTCACTAGTGCTTGTTGTGATAGGCAGCATGCCAATGCCTATCTGCAACCGTTTTCACGAAAGACTGGCCAACAACGGTAAAATGACGATTTTTTCAGGGGTACCGCTCTTTGATGCCCTTGTGCGCAGGTTTCCTTGAACCTAAAAAAAATCGAGACTTGGACGATCGAAATCTACGTTCAATGTTGAAAATTTCATATGCAGCTTGTCCACATCTATCTCAATTGGTATCGGCGCAATTCGCTCTTGAAATGTGTCTCGCAGCCCAAAATCGCCAAAAAATCAGTAAAAGCCCCTATTTTAGCATTCAAGCTCGTCCAGGGTCATTGAATTCGGTGGCAATCGAGAGCTAGTGTACGACTTCCTATTAGTTATTAATAGTAGTCTAGGCCCTATCTCGCACCGTTATTGAGATACAGCAATCTATTGGCTGAATTTATGGAAAAAATTTACGGTTCCTGAAACTAGAGTCTTCCAGGCAGCCGACGGTAAGGGTTTGGTAATCCTATCTTGCACCGTTTTTACTGATCTACACGTGTGATAGATAGACAGACAGACAGACAGACGGACGGACGGACGGACAGACAGAATTGTGATAGCTAAGACGCGCTAAAGCAGTAGCTGCTTTGACACATTAAAAGCAGAGACCGAGTCAAGCTGTTACTTACAGTCCATTCGACGTAGATAACTGGGTGTGGGCTCTGTTGGTCGTCACTCAGCCAAGTGTAAACGTTTGTGATGTTTGGACGTTCAGGAACTGCACCCACAACCAGCAGCAGCAATGCATCAGCAGCAGACACAAATGCAGAATCTATGCTAAAAGCCGCACAACTGAGTACCAACCTGTGTAGCTGGGTGCGTTCACCTGCAACGGGTGGCAGCTAACAGTGTGATCCCATATGGCAGGTGATGCTCCATAGCTCTGTGATGCATTCCCTATCAATGCCACCTTTATCTTTAGCTTCACAACCAGTGGCTCCTTGTTTCTTGCATCTCAGCTTCGTTTATCGCAGTCCTAGTTCTGGCAGTTCCTGTCCCCCAGTTTTCCAGCACAAACTACATCTCAATAAATCAAACTAAACTCAAAGGCTGAAACATCAAACAGCAAACAACTATTGTTCCAAGCAAAACAGCAATAATTGCTGAAATATCAACAAATTAGTTCCATTACTTGATGTATTTTACAGCCCAGAATCAATCAATCCAGTAACACAACAAGACAGATAGATGGATCCAGCAAAAAGAGACAATCACCATGACACTTGGTTCGAAATGGTCCGCTCTGTGGGCTGACCGTTCCCCGAACATCCTGTTCACCGACGCGCAGTATCGGCAGAACACGGAACTCGTAGAATGAATTGCGTCGCAGGTCCAGTACTGTTGCTACCTGCTGTGAATAGGAGGCCGTGTGTTCAATCAGAGGCCCAGGTCTCCAGACGCCGCTCTCATTCCCAGCATGGTAATCGCTCAGCTTGAACTCCACCTGCACGGTCCGTACGCAACAATCACTTCTAGCACCCTTCAAATGTATGTTTTCCAAAACTTTCTAAAACCATTTATGTCCATGTTCCATCAAAAGGCCAAAGTTTGCAGGAAACCAAAACTTTTCAAGCACTTTCAAGTACTCAGTACCTTTTCCAGATGCATTTCCACAATATTTTACCATTCCATGTCATCTCCACACACTTCTGGCATCACGTGAAAAAATTTTCACACTGGAATCACGATGATTTTGAACAACTGAAATTCTAAGACTTCCAAGACCTTCTGACATCAAATTCCAAAACTTTCAGGATCCAAACTTGTTTTCAAGAACTTTCCAGGGTATGGAAAAAACTTTCAAAAACCTGTGGCCACTGTGTTCCATGTCTTTCCAGGATTGTGTAATTGAGTTGATATCAAATAAGTCAAACTTTCATGCACATTTAGGGTTAAAATGATACCAAACAGCTGGCCAATACCCAATATTAATGGGTCCTGATGATACCAATACCCAATGCCAATACCGATATTGGCTTCCTACCACGTGTCCTTCAAGAGCTAGACATGAGAAGTAAAGTGTTTTGTGCTAACCATGCTATCCAAACAGTGTTAACTAATCAGGGTTAGGATCTGTTTGGTCAACCCACCATCTGACCCAGCGATGTCTTTCATTCTCTGTCCATTGCCTCTCAGCCCTCATTGCCCGCGCCATGACTCTGTATACCAGGAATAAGAGATTTGATCCTGGTAACCAAGACGTGCCTGCTATGGGCTAGATCAACAAATGATGTCCAAGTGTGAAATTAAATCAACAACATTCTATCCACAGCTCATTGTAAATGTCGACTGTGTAACCTGACACCGGTAATTAAACACTGGACTGACGGTGGCGACCGACCGACCAACGACCATGCCAATCTGACCCACTCACTCTAGTGGACTCATGTTCATAACAATAGCAGCCTCCCACACCAGAGCCAAAGTGACACATAATAGTCTGTCGCTTTCGTTTTTACGCGTCAGAGCTAGCAGCTCTATAGCACGTATTAGCTATGGTAATTCTGTCTGTCTGTCCGTCACGACCCAATACCAATCCAGGACCTGGTGAGATAGAACTTCAGGTTTTTTACCACATGATAGCCTAGAGTCTTTAGTATTTTGTCACAAAATTTCATGCTGCTGGGTGAAGGGGGTACCCCCGAATGAGGGAGTGACAGTGAGGCACCCCCTTAAAAAGTGTTATATTACCGCTATTGGCTTGTCTACTGTAAAACTGGTTGCAGATAGGCACAGACATGCTGCTTATCATCACAAGCACTGGTGACAAGCTTCTTAGAAATGTCAACTATGATGACCTTGAATGACCTTGAACCCCCATAATATGGGGTTTTAGTAAATTTTTCGTGATTTCAGGCTGTCACGCATTTCAAGAGTGAATTGGGCCAAAATGGCTGAAAATAGACCAAAACAACCTGCATACGAAATTTCCAGCATTGAATGTAGATTTTATCAGTCCAATTCCGAACCCTCTAGGATCAAGGAGGGTTGCGCAAACGAGTATCAAAGAGGGGTACCCTTCTAAAAAGTGGTTATTTACGTGCTGCTATCTGCTGTATGATCGGCACTCGGACAGCAGTGGGCCGCCAGCGAGCACTTAGAAATCGGTGAGCGATACAGATATTGGGTGACACAGCCCAGAAAAATAACGCCCAACAACTACACCACCAGTATTTGCGAATATTGGGCAATATGCAATACCCCAATGCTAGTATCGTTTGAACCATATGTACAATTGTACATATACCAAATCAACTACTAAGTGTCTATTGTAAATGTGGAGAATACGTACTTAGTCTGAGAGAAGTGGGTCTGGAAAGTAACTCAGATCCAGCAAACACTTGGTTTATTTTCTATGCCTTTCAATTACCCAGACTCAGGGTTCCCACTCTTTTAGTGACAAAAAAATCCAAGACTTTTCCAGGACTCACACGAAAAATTTTCCAAGACTTTTTCACAGCCCACAAATGTTTAAATATAACATACTGGTACCATAAATTCAAAAGTATAAAAAGCTACAAGTAATCTGCGAGCAAAGCGAGCAGAAAAAAATTACTTCCATTTAAACCTATGAAAAAAGCATGACTTCGAAGAATACTTTTCCAGGACTTCCCAGGACATTAAGCTTTAATTTCCAGGACTTTCCAAAAACCAAAGTAATTTTCTAGGAATTTCCAGGTACTGGAATTATCAAGAAAAAAAATCTAGGCCTTTCCAGGAGGCAGGAACCCTGTAGACCTGATGCTGAGACTTTCCGAGCATGGAAAATTTGAATTTTAAATTCCCCGACTTCTGTGTACAAGCTGTCCAACCTGGTAGCGGAGAGAGATGGATGGGTCGATGTGAGCGGACCACGAAGGCCACATGATCGTCATCTCGGAGGCCGTCGTGCGTGGAGCTTGCAGCGTAGGCGGATACTTCAGATGTGGTATTGCTGCAAGAATAACATCGAAACAAGTAAGCTACCCTCTCTCTCTGTACTTCCCAGTTAAGGAGACCAGTCAGCGCCCCAATCCGTTCCAGGATTCTATCGAGAATCAAATCACACCAACACCAGACGAGAATAAAGGTAAGATAATAAACACACATGTGCATAAAGGCAGCAATAGCTACTTGTAATCAAAAAAGTTTGTATTAAAAAATTTATGAAATTGAAACTCAGCTTGAGTAACTTGAGAACAGAAGAACAACTTAACAAAAATGCAAAGTAACAATTGCAGATTATCAAGCAGTAAAGATGTTACTTTCAGTTTTTTTACTGCTTCTGATAGTCAAATCTGTATTAGCCAATTAAAAATCAATACCCCAATAATCAAATTTGTTGTTAAATATTATAACACTGGCTGTTGTGGTAAACAAACTAACAAAGAAATCAAGTAATGATTAACGTGTTCCATAATTCGACAGTCAAATAATTTGGTCAACTATAGATTAACAAAATGTCGCATTAGATTCATTACCATAACGACTAATAAATGGCATAAGCCTTCGTCTGACTGCTAAAAAACGTTTTTCTTCGAGCGCTGATATCGGGGGTGGGGCACGGTGATTAACTGCTGAAATGGCACCAATTTTCTTAAGTAATTATTTAGCTAATTGCCTACTCAGTGTAAATTGCTAAGGGCCAGTTTTTCCATCGCCAATCAAATCAAATTTGATCTCCGATTTACTGATCTCCGATTAACTTGATGTTCAGAATTGATCGTGGATCAACTGTGTTTCGTTTTTCCATGCATTTCCGATCTCCAATTACGTGATCAGCGATTAGCTGATCCGCCATTAACCGAGCCTACTTTATGCCAATCTGATTGGCTGAGAGTGACCTCAATTTGCGGTGTTGCGCTAATGGGCATGCGCTGCGAGTGGACGCTATAGGCAGTAAACGTCGTCATAGCAACGATATCAACGATACGTCTGCTGTCAAAAATACGTTCTACCGCAAATCAAATTATACTGGAGCATCAATCCATTTTATTTCTCCACAAAACACTATGCACATGCCTGGAACTTTATTTTAATGCGTGAATTGCCATTCTGGCCGGCGACATGAAGCGATGTTTCTGTTGCGAATAAGCAACGAAATGCAGATCGCCACGTTTAATCGTCAATTATCTGACTTGATCCACCAATATTCGGTCATCAAGTTGATGAGAGATTTAATGGACGATCAGTCGCTAATTGGCGATAGAAAAACGGTTATTGAGATGATCTCAGATCAAGTACCAAAGTTGATCAGATCAATTTGATCGGCCATCAAATGTGCATGGAAAAACCGCACCTAAGAACTTGGCGTACAGACCGGTCTGACAGTTGGCTCCAAGCCAGCGTTCAGCACAGCCAGTAGCACACGTGCCATCAACGACGTCACACGGCTCATCGTACATGCAGTGACAGCGATGCCAACAGCTGGCACCAAACTGACCCAGCGAGCACTCTGCAGCATACAACGACTCAGTAAGTAAGTAGAGTGGCTTCGTGCCGTAACAATTACGATGCTGCTCGACTTACGATCATCAGTTGACGTTGGTGTTGGTAAGGTACTGAGCTAAACCATCTCAGTACCTTACCAACACCAACGTCAACTCAGCCTTCCATCCCTTGAGGGTAGGTAAATCGAGTACCTGCTTGGCTGGAGTTAAGGGGGCATTTTTACCCGCCTCTAGTGGCATGTAGCATTGCGTCATCCCATATGACACCTGTGGCCATCTCAGCGATGTGCCTTTCCAGGAAATTTCTTGCACTAATACCACCAACACAACTTCCACACAAGTTTCCGTGTCAAATTGCATCTCGTTACATTCAACAGCTCATCAAGACGCACGAGTGCCACAGCACCACCATGAGTAAGTAAGTAAATTGGTGAATTAATTCATAAAGCACCAAAATCAAAACCAAATCTTGCCTGCTGTGGAGAAGAAGTCACTGGACATGGAGAGAGAATGTCTACTTCAAAATGCCTACTTCCATGGTGTTCTGAACACGATGTTTCACAAATTCACATATAAGCAGATGCTATGAAGCAGTGAGTAAATATAAATGATATGAATATTCATAACCTGTCTGGCAGTTGGTGCCATTGAAGCCAGCAGCACACAGGCCTGGGCAGGCTCCAGTGTCCTTGGCACAAAGATCGTTCATGTCACATTGACAATTCATCACACAACCGCTGCCAAAGAACCCATCGTCACACTCTGCAGTGCACACGTAAACACCATCACAAGCAAACATAATGATCACAATACACCACAGGTAACCTGTTATAGTAAGTAAACAATCTCAGGTAATATCACCGGTGCACACAATAATCATAATATGTCACAGTTCACTTCAAAGTGCACAGGTGAACATTATACACGTCTTTAGTAAAAGGTTTCATCAGTATAGCGTGTGCCAAAAGTTGTAAAAATGTTTAAATTTGTGAAAGTTATTCAAGGAAAACTGCAGGTCCTTTATTCGAACACAATGTACAATGATGATGTTTATCTGAGCTCTTTGAAGTGAAATGTGACATTGTGATTATTATGTTCATCTCAAATCAACTAATTGCACGCATCAAAAACTTCAAAATAACCACTGTGACAACAACAGTGCAGCACAACAAAAGCGAATATTCCGATTCTATGCTGTCCTAGAACTCATGTGCAGCCAGAAAATTCTTTTTTTTTCAAAGAATGCTTAACACTAGACATAAACTGGACTAGAAAATAAGCCTAACACTTCATAACAGACAAAACCAAAAAAAAAACAAAAAATGAAAGATCACGTAATTAACAGCAGAAACAATTAACGTAGTCACCAAAAACTTGGACATCACAGAGTTTGAGACTGCCAGTGAATCTGTTCTGTATCGTCACGACTCGGCCTGACATAGCGCCACTGAAGCAGTGAATGGTGTACTCCGACTGGCGATCAGACGTCGGCCCGTAAGCACATGGCGTGCCTTGACGATCATCGTCATCTCCTATGAAGATCTCAACATTCTGGCCAAAAAATCCACCACCTGCAAAAGCACAACTTCTAGAACTAAAAATTTGAAGCAAAGCCCAACGTTGAGTCCGCCCGACGCCATAAGTACGTAAATAAGTATGTAATTTATGTAGCACGTTAACTGTAACAACCTCAAACACGCTCGATGTGCTGCCGCGCGCCTGCGATAGTGCTGCAGCTACTTCTGTATCACCTTTTGCAGAAGCTTGGACATAAAGGGCAGGTTTGACTCGGGCTGATAAATTTTTAGCTGACTGCTATCTGGGCTACCTTTATTTAGAAGTAAAGTGACGAGAGCATGTTTGAATTTTAGGAAAACTTCCCACGGCCAGTGACATGTTGATCAAAAGTGCAATGAATGGAACTAGTAATTAGCAACGTCCAGCACGTCAGTGAGCCAACCGACGGCGCAAAAGACACCCTCGACGTTGTCACCTCATGTGCTGACACCGACATTCGCTACCTGTCGGCAGCTTCGTGTCCGATCACGCACTTGTCAGTCTCAAGTGCAGTCTGCGTCCGTCACCAGACATCACAGCAGCAGTCATCCAGCTGGCGAACGTTGGTGCTGGCATGCGAGATGACGACATCGAGGGTGTGTTCTGCATTGTCGGTCGGCTCAGCGCAATGCCACCATGGTTACGCAGCTCCAGTGAATGCACATCTCGCGACGACAGTGGCCTGGCAGCTTCCACACATCTCAATCCCATTGGCATCACACGTTTCACCGAGACAAGCTCAATATCTTTATGCCATGTCTCAGTAATCAGCAGTAAATCGAGTTGTTAGTCGACGATCGTCTGGTTCAAATGCGCCGACTTGTTGCCGACTGAACACGAGTTGACGACGCCACACTTTCTCACGAGTCTGGGAGGAGTGACATCATAGTGAATCAGTGCATGTAGCTTGGCCAAGGTGTATGTCAGCATCGCCCTGGCCATGGCCTGGCCATGGCCACGAACTGGGCATTGACACGGCAGGCTGCTGGTCAAAGTCCAACTTGGCTAATTATGTTACATACAGTCCGATTAGGGAAAAAATTTAGAGGGTAGAAACTCCCCCGGCAGCAATATTACTTGGCCCAAACTCCAATGCATTAGCCTCTGCAAAAGGCGCAGTGCCGACTAAAGGTGGGTGAACATTAGCCTCATAATCTCTGGTGTTAGCGGACCAACATCCACCAATTTTTTTGTTCAGTGCAAGAAAGATCGTAGATGATAATGTCATTTACCACCTGTTCATTGCTGCATCCGTTCTAAAGATATTTGCGGTCAAAGTCGAAAGCTGTCATGAATTGCACCGACTTTTAGATGTTTTCGCCCTCCCAAATTTTAAGGGGATGGTGCCCCCCCGAAAGTTGTACCCGCATTATCATCCCTGCCTAGCAGCACGTCACGTGACAAGTTAAAATATGAGGCTACTCCCCATGGCTCAAAAGTTATCGCGGCTAATACGCTACATTTTAAGCC
>Ga0209671_1005498_pt1 | contig 12835 bp, 6 predicted proteins | sample WorMetHERISLAND2_2_FD_187401 | JGI IMG/M metagenome (GOLD analysis project Ga0209671, IMG submission 187401) | Marine gutless worms symbiont microbial communities from Max Planck institute for Marine Microbiology, Germany - Olavius geniculatus... | ecosystem: Host-associated > Annelida >... | reverse complement strand
AACTTAGGTGGGGCTATCCACATGGCGTCCTTACAAGCTGACTTTAGCTGGTAATCACTAACGTAGTCTAAACTCTAAAGCCTTCTTCATTTGATGTTATTTGTCGTATTAGGCCTACTTGCCCAATGTTTACTGATTAGCGTAGCAGCCGAAAATGTTTCTGTTAGGAGTCCACGACGTAATCAGGCCATTCAAATTTGGTGACGATCGGTTCAGGGGTTTGAGGTTGGCTGAAGGTCAAAGTTTGCATTTTCCCATAGACTTTGAAAGGCGTCCTTACAACACTCACACTATCGTGTGAGATGTGATACGCTTAATATAGGGTTAAGTGACAAATGACTGTGAGTGCCTTCATTTCGAGTATGACAGAATTAACCAATGTACAGAGTGAGCCCAAAATTTTTTTTAAAAACAGTAAAAACTTTGTCTAAATTCTAAAATAGCAGTAGAAAAGTTCTATCAGTTGTCGATAACGCACGTTATCTATAGTATTGCTGCAGCGCTTCTTATATAAGACGAACTCGTGGCCAAAAGCAGAAACTTTTCATTTGGCGCCACTCTCTTTATAAGCCTAGCGTATGAAATGGTTTAGCTCGTCGTCGCTGTGCGGGTGCAGTCAATGGTTGCTGAACGTTGACCCGTTGGTGATCCCTGACTTTGGATTGGTCATTCATCACTACACACTGCAGTGGACGTGAAATTATCGACATGCTATCGTACTTCGGACAGAACGAGAGATATGCAAGAGATGTACGACTACACGACTGAAAATCGAATGCGTTAAATCTGACAACAAAGTTTTTAATTTTATTACTTGTAGAACTTCACATCAGTTCCAGTTATTATTAACTTTGAATCGAAACAAAGAGAAAGCGTGAGATATTTACTCAGTGTAGCGATGTATTCGTTGAGTGGTCGCTGGCGTCACACGTCGCATTGGAACTTGTCCGTCGCAAACGTTTGAGTCTCTTATATAGCAATCAGCTTGACAGTATCTTAGCCACATACATCTAGGAACACATATTCTTCTACAAGTCAGCTGACAACGCCACACTAGACTTCGAACGTGAATAAAACGAAGAAACTAAAACTTTTTCGTCTGCTATATTTCTTTCAAACAACGCTTGACGTCTCCGGCGTATCGTTATGCCGCGCGAAAGCAGCAGCAGCAGCTGTTTCTGGGCGATGATATCAGTATCAGCTGCAGGCCACAATGCGATGCAATGCAATGGTGCTTGCGGCGCAATCAGACAGACGTCTTTTTATCCGTCGACTGCACGCCCAAACACGCACTAGGTGCACGCACGCACGCACGCACGCTTAAGACGTTCTGTAATTTCCGTAACCTTCTTTGATGCTGTATTAGGACGATTCGTGTTCCGATCCATAGATGTTAAAAATATTCATTTGCAAATAAAATACATAAAAAACATGTATTTTATGTTTTTATAACCGTGATTTGTAACCGTGATTATGGTACATACTCAATTATGAACTAAACAATCAAATGTCAGAACAAATACCAAGTATACTAGTCACGTTAACAGTTTTTAACGCATCTGTAGCAATTTATTCTAACGATTTAAGAAAAACAAAAAAGCATGACATTAAAAAACACAAAAAACATTAAAAATAAAAAAATAACAAAAAATAAAATACATAAAAACATGTTTTCATATTTTTATAAAATACATAAAAATGTTTTTACATCTATGTTTCGATCTAATGCCGTTTTTCTGCGAAGTAGGTAAAAACAGAAAATATATTGCGTATGACTTGGTTCTCGTCATATACGTCGTCGTTGAGTTTTGACACTCTCTGCAGGCAGTTTACTAACTTTTCTTCTAGTCATCTTGTGGCAATTCTGTCCTCCTCGCCCAGTGCACGAATCGTCTGAATAGTTTTAATCGTCAGGGGACTGCACGAATCGTCCCATCATCATTGGTGTGGCTTGGTAGTCTAGTGGTTAGCGTGTCGAACCCAATGACCGCCAGGTCGTGGGTTCGATCCCTAACCACTGCACTCTCAAGTAACAACCTTGGGCAAGTTGTTCACACACCACAGCCCGTCGGTGCGATGCCCCAGTTTGGGGGCCCTGCCGACTAAATATCCAAATATCCCAAAAAATCCAAATCATCGACGTTCTACTTTATGCATCGACGTTGTCGCATTCAACGAACGATCAAAATGATGATGGAAATTTGCAGTGTCTCACGGAAAAATGCAACTTCCCTGTCTCGCCTTGTTTTTTTAACCTACGACCTTGATAGTTAAAATGCATACCAGTGGCATTTGATCATCAGTTATCTGTGTTGTTTCAGCGGTGTTATTAAATCGGTGTTATAGCCAGAACATTTTTGAATGCTAAAAAATCGGTAGGCGGTCATGTTAAAAAGTCTATAACTTCGTCGTTTTTCAAGACAATCAAATTCCATTTGACAGTAAAATGTAAAAGTTTTCAGTAAATCAATCAATAAAATTTTAAATTAAAATTCCAAACGGTTGCTAAGAAAGCAGCGAAAAACTTTAAGGGGTTTACTTTTTTGCCGCACCTTGCATATGGTGTTCACAGTCACACCAATATTTTACAGTCAGAGATAGCATAGTCGGTATTGCGCAATTCGTTGCTATTTTTTTACAAAACGTGCAAGTTTCCGAATTTCGGAAATAAGCCAATAGGTCTATTTGATGCAGCTATTCCAAAGTTTTGGTATAGCTTACTTTTTTGCCTGACCACTCTGTAAGCTGTGTCATATAATACCCTTCCGTTTCTAAAAAACGCCTGCACCATGCTCCCACGCTCAGTAACTGTAATACAATCGACATTCACACGACGGCGACTTCCAGAATAAATGTGCTTGAACGCTAAAAGCTTTCGTTGACGTTGCCATAGCGTCAGAGCCAGTAACATAATTATCAGACACTCGCAAAGTGCGTGCTGGCATATACACGAAGCTAATCACGTGTGACGGTCATCTATCTACGTTTTCGCGCCATTATAGCATCGCCGTTTTTGACACTCTTAGACGTATGAAGACGACATGGCAGGAACCGTGAATATCGACACATTTCAGAGCACGGCCATTTTTCGGAACTTCGAGCTCGTTTGCGGAAGCATGTCAAGGCCAACATTTCAAATGACATTTGAACAGATACTTCTGTAATTCCAACGGTATTCAGAGAACATCGAAATTCTGAGTGCTCAAGTTATGACAGCTTGACGACTACTGTAACTACTGTTGTCGTTGTATTTGACGGAAGATGCGGCAGCAGCTGTTCTCTCATGTTTGCTATAATGTGTGGTCCTTTCTGGTGCATACCTGGATCACCAAAAACAAATCCTAGACGCACAGATAGTGTTGGCCTACATCTTTTTGCGCCCAGTCGGTCGGCGCCATTATTGCCAGCCGTTACGCTATTGAGATAGCGTGGTCGAATTTTCCACGTCGTCTGCGCGGAAGACACGCGCGGTCTGCAACGACGCACTGCCTGATAACGCCGGTAGGCTACGACAGAACTAAAGCGATGTCGATTGCGCGAGTGTTGCGTCACTGATAATGTCGACTGGTACAGTTATTGGGTTTGCGCTGCGCTGTAACACCAGAGTAGGCCTTCATAAAGGTGATCGTGGATTGGATAACAATGATCTATCTAAGTGGATCGCATCCTGTAGCTTCTAGACAACCCACTGGTGCATATTGCAACCGTTTCAGCTGCTCCTGTACGTAATTCGGCTGCACCGACATAACTCCAAACGATAAAGTCATTTAGTTGGCTATGCGGATCACGTAGTCTCGTTAAAGTTCGTGACTGAAATGACATTCTGTTGAATATTCGTATTCCATCACCAGTCAGCTCTTTCAGACGCATGCGTTATTTTGCTTTTAAACACCCGTCCTCTGCTACCCCAGTGACCAGGAACGGCGCCACAATTTTCAGAGTGGGAGTATATTTACTGCAAACGAAATGATCAGAAATTTTTGTGATTGTAGGCCTACTCTCACATATGCTATTCTAGGGGTACAACCGCTACAAAGAGAGAGGCATGCAGAAAGCCTATCAGACAGCGTTGCTGCAATATCTTACTGGTTGTGCTCCTCGTGCATTAATAGGCCTATTAATGAACATTCCAAACAGCGATAAACAATCATAAGGTACGCACATTGCACGATGTTTCTATTACCACCACAGCGGCGGCAGAGCGTAGAAAATATAGAGGTCAGATCCCTTCCCTCGCCCCTTCAGCTCTAGTACCCCACAGACGTAAAACGTAAATTGCATGTACCCCCTGCGGGATACAGGCCGCAAAAGTGGGTGGTAAGTACGTCGTTTGTGAGTGTATATGTGATGTCAACCTTGTACATGGTTATGATGTATTCAATAACACGATATCATAATTCACGCAACGTAGACAATATAGGCCTACGACATTTAATTAGCACGCAATCGCTTTGTATAGATTCCCGCAAAGAAACTGAACACAACAGCAGGCAGTCAATTTAGTCCCATACATTCATTCTATTCGACGTTAATTCTTCGTACATACCATATACGTATCGCTAACTCTGTTCCTGTAATACTGTAACATTAGTTTTACATTAATGAACTCGAACTACGGTCGTAGTCTAATATAATATTAATAAAAAGAGTTCTCAGTATCCGGATTACAGAACGTGCTGTGCCGCTGGCCCGGGGTCGGTGACATAATCCTGCTGAGATGTCCGACCGTCGTCACAAAGTTTAATGTCGGAAGTGGACGTGCAGAGGCAGCAGAAAACGTGCATATGAGTGAATTTGAGTGATAGACGCATCAGTCGTCAGCCTGAGGATAATGTGCAATTGAAACATGACAGTGCGAGTGCTCCCCGGCCCATACGTCAATGCCGCTCAATGTTCTGACCTTTACGCACTGGAAAAAAGTTAATTATCACCGCTATCATCTGGGCTGCATTGAGAAAACGAGAATCAACCCATGATTAAACAACGACTCGTGTAACATTTTCAATTAATTGTATTTTGCTATCTACACTGTGTCTGGAAAAAAGTAACCCATAAGTATCGTACAATGTCATATCTAAACCAATCTGAAGAAAGTTTCGTGCACTTAATTCAGAATAAATTGCTAAAAAGTTCACCAAATTTAGTTTAAAAATATTTTTAGCGGAGTTATTAATTGTTGAATATCGATAACAAAATATCTTTGTTGCCAATATGGCGTTACATGAGTAAACCCTTCTGTTGCTGTACATTTGCGCTACTCTAACAAACAACATTCTGCGTCAACAATGCCTCACTTATTGCCTGTCAAAACGCTAAATTTTACTAAAATTTGCCAAAATAAACCAAAGTTACAGTGGCTGCTGTGAGGTAACCCTAATACACTTTAGTTTCATCATTTTCATGTTTTTGTGGATGACGTCACACACAAAGACCTAAAACTGAAGTGTTTCGAGGTGACCTCACATTAGCTGCTGTAACTATTGTTTGCTTTGGCAGATTTAATTGAAATTTAACACTTTGGTTAACAATAACAGGCGCATTGTTGACGTGCAATTTTGTCTGAATTAGATGTTGTTTGTTAAAGTTACGCAAATGTATAGTAACAGAGGGGTTTACTCGGACTTATGTAACGCCATATTTGTAACGAAGATATTTTGTTATGAATATTCAACAATTAATAACTCCGTTAATAATTAATATTTTTCAGCAAAAATTTGGTACTCACTTTGGCAATTTGTATTTAATTAAGCCCACAAAATCTTATCCAGATTCGTTCAGATTTGACATTTTTATTATACGATGTCTAGGGGGTTACTTTTTTCCGGACACAGTGTATATAAAAATGCAATAGACTTAGTAAATTAACAATTCCTCAAAGCGTCCAGATATGGATTGTGACCCGCATTATGACCATGCATAATGTAATCAATTGTTTCATCTGTTACGCTTTACGACATCAAACAACTTCATCAAAATCACTTACTTCAACAATGTTGTAGGTAAACTAACAAAAAAACAAACATTGTCGAACAGCGATTAAACGTTACCGTAGCTTTTTCCAGCTAATTTATTATAAAACTGCGATGATTTTATTTGTTGCAGTTCAGTAAAGCCCAAATTCCATTACGCTGACTTTGCGACAAAGTTCGGGACAAGTTCTCGACAAAGTCGCGGACTTGTCGTGGACACAAATCATAAAAGTTCGCGACACAAACCACGTCGCCGACTTTCATGATTTGTGTCCGGGACAAGTCCACTTGCCACGGACTTTGTCGCAAACATCTCGACATGCCGACGAAATGGTTTGTGTCGGCGACTTTCATAATTTGTGTCCACGACTTTTCCCGCGGGGGAAGTTTCGGTGAAAGTCGGCGTAATAGAATTTGGGCTTAACCAATTACGTTATTGCATCTCTGTCATTTAACCGGCTTTAAACAGAATGAATGTGCACAAACATGCCAAGTATGTTTACAGCTATAAATTCAATATATAAAAAAATTATTGAAACTTTTATTGAATTTTGAATCACATGACTTTCATCACATTTTACAGTTGTTTAGTACGCACTTGTCGCAAAAATTGCAGTATAAACCACGTCCGTTTGCCTTTAGCCAAAACAATTCCCTGAAGACATCTGAAGTTGCCTTCTGGGCAACTACAAAGTTACCACGAACGCAAATGACGTCAGCGCCGCGATACAAACACCAAGTAATGGTGCCGAATGGCAGGTTTACGCCGACCATTAGCTTCATCGGCTGGAAGCGCGACGCAAGGCAGCATGGGACGTCGACATCTTGCAAGTCAACGCAGATATCTGTACATGGACACATAGCTTCTGACGCTGGCACACGCTTCAGCGCGTCTGTGCCATCACCACAGAATCAAGACGATCTCTAGTCAGTGTCACGTTTATCTCCGGCTTTATTGTCCAGAAAAAAATATGCCTGAAAAGCTTATCCCTTCTGATGCTTAGACGCTTGCCTCCTTCCAGTCATTAATTGTAGAGCCTGCACGAGCTTTTGCTAACATGAGAATAGATGAAAGAATTGATACACCACTGCGTGACATAACTCAAGACAATTTAATGTCACGTCTGAAACTAGGCTAAGATGTTATCGAAATTTACAATTTACATATTATGCCCTACAATTGGAAAGTAAAACTTTTGCTGTAAAACGTTGACACAATGTTTCGTGTCGTCTGCTAAAATTAATGATTTTTGGGACAACCGCTAAGCTGTAAGCTTAAGATCGGCCCTTTGTCGTGATGGTCGTCGTCTGTCCGTCAGTCCGTCCGTCACGGATGTGGTTAAACGGTGCGAAATAGGGCCTAGGTTGCTATTGATCACTAATAGGAGATCGCATACTGGCTTTCAAACGACATATAAATCGATGACCTTGGATGACCTTGAAGGGTCATAACGCACTATGGAATGGAATGTTTCAAGCTATAAGTGGCCATAAATTATCTCGGAAACGATGCGAGAGGGGACCAGAGTTACTATTAGTCACTAATAGAAGTGGCATACACCCTTTCAGATGACATAAACATCATCGACCTTAGATTACCTTCAAGGTAAGCGACAACCAGTACGTTCGGCCCCACTTTACCGAGAGCTGGGTTTTTTATGGTCATTATGTTTTTATAAACTGTAGCAAAAAATGTCAACAAAGCGTTTAGAGATTTAAACTATTTACGGTCAGTGTTTCGGGAGAGACACATGCTGGCAAATCACAGGCAATCGAGAAGCTCCGAATAATGTGTTCTGGTTTTGTGACATCGACTATAACAATATTGCGGAAAACGTCATAAGGTACGCCTATCAATGGAGTCGGTTGCATGCGGGCGGCATATGTCACGTGTCTTGGATCGCGCCGGTGCCCAATTATAGGATCGCCCCCAGAAAAGTCTCCCTCAGCCGACAATTCACCGGAAAATATCCGTCCCGTCCGGCGGCCGCCCGCGGGCAGGACGGATTTTTTTACCGTAAATTGTAGGTCTGGGAAGTCTTTTCTGGGGGCCATCCTATAATGGGGAACATTTTATGGGGCCGGCGATATTTTTGAAGACATATCAATTCTGTGATTATCTCTCCCGGGACGGATTTTTCATGGTGGAGACATTTTAATGTGACACCGGCACAAGTCCCGATTTTGTTGTCAGCGTGATCGCTCCAGTCAGCGAGCGGTGCAGGAAGCACAGCACACATCACACGTCAGGACCCGCGTGACGAAAGCCAACATCCTGTCCGGTTGTCGTGAAAATTGTTCCTGCAGCTGGTCCGCTCCTAGTGGCATGTCGATCAACCAGAAAAAAGTCCGCTTCATATGACGCCAACGCGCAGATTTGCAAAACCACCGCCAGTTTGCCTGACGGACAGAGATTACAAGAAAAAATGCAGTTAAGCTACAGTGGTTAAGCTGCTGTTGATGAAAAAAATGACCACCAAATGCTATCCAAGTACTTCAAATGCATGATAAGCAATCTGAATTAACGACACACAAAATAGTTTGCGTACTATTTGTACTATATTGGCATATACGTTTGATTCTGATTATAACTGATTCTGATTATAACTAATGATTCGTTTCTGTTTCATTTTCTTATATTGTCTTAATGTTGTTGCTGATGCCATTTATGCAATAAATGATGAGGAGGAAGATGATGATGATGAAGATAATTATGTTCAGTGCTCAACAAACGTTCAAAGTCTCTCAGAAAAAAATCTGACACAACAATACGTTCAGCAGTAGCATCACAGCAGCAGCAAAGGTAAGATTGTTGCAATATTGCAGTGCACAAAATCCAGTAAAGTAGTTAATTAGTACATAAATGATATTTACTGACTACTTTTGCGAACTTCCGACTGACTACATATTTACTTTTAAAAACAGTCTAACTTCTGAGTAAGCCTGGTACCTTACGGCTTCTAGTTAGCTCCTGTTCGTTGCTATTCTGTTAAATGCAGCGCACCAGGTTTCCGCGAATTCACGATTCTGCGCAACTAACTGACGCCAGGTCGTAGCCTAACTAGTCTGTGATTGTGAACAATGGTTTCCGCTGGGCGATCTGCACCTTCTTCCACGTAAACGGTACTGCTTTTATTTTCACGATAAATTCGCCCAATACAGAGAGATTTTTTTTACTAATTCGTTTACAGATAAACTGCAGAACAAGACCGACGTTAGTTCTGATTTAGGATGACGCAAGTTAAAAAATTCTGTTTGATAATTTAATTTTGTTCTTTTTAGCGCTTAAACGTGAGTCAACTTGCATTTAACTTTCGTTTGTAAAAAATAAGTTCTCGTTCGCCCAACGGGGCTTGGATAGATATTATTACACGAACAATCACGTAGCACGCAAAAACACGGTGTGCTACTAATACTTGACGTAGCCAGTTAATATATACTTTTGATTCCGAAATCAAACTTCACACACTAGTAAGCATAGACATGTGCTACTATTTTTAGTCGACGTGTGTTGAACTTTAGTTCGTCAAAAACCTATTCAATAGATTTCCTGTTTCTGTTGCACGCAAAAAAAACAAAAAACACAAACATACACGTCTTTCTAGCCATTTACGTAAATGCAACAAGTTTCGTAGCGCGGAATCGTGAATTCGCGAAGACGAGCTGCGCGTTAACGTGCTGCGTATGCGTTCTGTTTTGACGACTTATTTTTTTGTTACAAAAGTCGCCTACAAAATTGCAATAACAAAGTGCTTTAATTTGCTAACATTTTGGTGGCTTGCTGGTTTAGTGGTTAGCGTTGGATACGAGACCGAAAGGTCCACGGTTCAATTTCCAATGGGTGCACTACCAAGTAACAACTCTGGGCAAGTTGTTCACACCTACCTGCCTGTGTAGGTGCAAGTGTCTAGTGGTTAGTGTCGACTCGTAACTTTCAGGTTGCGGTTCGATTCTCGCTGCCGGTCATTTGCAAGCAACCTTGAGCAAGTTGCTAATCTATTGTGTGCTCAGGCCAACTCAGCCTCCTACCCTTCGTGGGATAGAAAATGAGTAGTAGGCTATGGTGTGAAAGCCAAGTGTGGCTGATTGGGGCGGTGGTATTTCTGCTAGCTGCAAACCGCGGGTCCACTTGTTTGTTAACGCGAGCAATGGATAGCCGCATAATGCGCTGCGGTATCATTAGCTCATGCCAATCAGCTGCCACTTTCGACATTGTCAAAGCGCTTCTGGCCACAAGTTCGTCTCATTTAAAAAGCGCTATAGCAAGTACTTGACTTTACTTATATCTTTACCTTTACTAAAAATGTTGACTATTTTTTTCGGCAACACCGAAAACAACAATTATCCAGGCACTGCATGATAATTTGAAGAACAGTTTTGTGATATTTCAGTAAACTGAAGTATTAAGATGACATACGGCAAAAATATGAAATTACGTATATTAAAACGGATTAGAACCGTGTACGGAATTATGTGGAATCATTTTCCGAACGCGGCGCAAAGTGTGCGCGTGTGCTGCGAATTATCATAGTTCGGTCGTGTCAGTCAGTCACTGCAATGCGAAGTCCTGACGAGAAGAAATGTTCGTTCGCATGGCGTGCTTATTGCACTGCTGGTCACGTACTGTGCCCAGGTCGTGGTGGCATTATGCAGCATGGCGCTTTCCCGCTTGGACTCGTCTGTCTGTCGTCCGTACGCCGTGCTATATGCTAGTGGTCGCCACCAGTTCAGTCGACCATTAACGATTCGATATCGCACTTGTCAGCGTCCGAATCTGGCGTCACGCGCCGCCGGAAATTGGGTCGTTCCAAATCTGCACTTCGACTGTCGCGTATATGGACTGCCGGTGTCACATTAAAATGTCTTCCCTCCCACGAAAAATCCGGCCTGGGAGAGATAATCACGGAATTAATATGTCTCCCCCTTTTTATTAAAATATCGCCGGCCCATGAAAATGTCTCCCCGTTATAGGATCGCCCCCTCCCATCTTCAGAAAAGGCTCCCCGGCCAACAATTTACCGGTAAAAATCCGGATTTTTGCAGCTATATTGTCGTTCGGGAAAGACTTTTCTGAAGGGCGATCCTATAATGAGACCCCGGCACATTGTAGTGTCGGCCTATAATAACCAAAAACTGTTGCTATAGGTGCCTAAACAGTATGTGCTATAAACCTAACGTATGCCGACGCTCCGCGTTATTACTTCCGACAAGAACGTTATGTTTTGACTGTTTTTTGCGTCGTAGCGTCTGTCCGTTTGTGTGCAAGATGACTAAAAATATGAACGGATTCTAATGAAAAAAATGTTGGAAGATCGAGCAATGTCCGAGAAAAACGTGAATTAATGCAGGAAATGATCCGAATTCTTTTGTAAACTTTAGATCATCCACGATTTTTATGGCATGCGTCTTAACTGTATGCTGTGGTCGTTTCTGTCTTTAATAAAAACGTGAAGTCCTTTCCCGAGCCTTAAGGCACATTGGGTGTCGCTGATCTCCGTTTCCTTAGCCCTCAGCCAGACACCAGTTTTTACCCAGCGAGACCACGGATGCGGGTGAAGCCGGTACCAAATTATACTGCTTGGTGACAGAGGCACATGTGTGTGAACAACTTGTCTAAAGTCGTTACCCGGCAGTGTACCGGTGCGGAGTCGAACCTGCGCCTCTGAGTTACCTCAGGATTACAAGTCCGACACGTTACCGTTAGACTACCGAGACACAACTCTGTCTTTAATACTTCCCATAAAAGTACGTAACGTTGGCTATTGCTGTTTACGCAATATATTGGTACTTTTGTTTCTTTTAAAACAAATTGTTAACAGTAATGCCGTCGCAGTAGTTTTCGATAATAGTAACCTGTCTCTACGTAAGTTTACTTTTCAAAATAAAAAAAAATATTTAAATTTACCAAACTAAAACCAAAGTATTGATGTCGATTGACACGTGAGTGGCAGAAAGGGTGAGCAACTGAGCAAAGTAGCTCAGATTCTAGCGAGGGTGGCCCCCAAATCAACCTGGCTACGGTCACACGCTACTTCAGCCATTGTTTGCCGTAAGAAACTTGCAGCCTGTACTGCAAGTTAATGTGTACGACTTTAGTTTTTGAATTGCAAACGTGGATGGCACAGTTAGCCAAGCGCGTGTTCACGACGGTCTACAGGATGCGGCAAAAAAGTACCCCCTAAAGTTTTTCGCTGTTTTCTCAGCAACCGCTTGGAATTTTAATTTGAAATTTTAAACATTGATTTGCTAAAACCTGTTAAATAAAATTTGATTCTGTTAAAAAATGACGAAGTTATAGACTTTTTAACATGACCGCCTACCGATTTTTCAGCATTCAAAAATGTTCTGGCTTCAACGTTAATTTAATAACATCGTTGAAACAACACAGTTACCTCAGTTACCGGGTTCATATCAAATGCCAGAATTCCATTCTCACTGTGAGTGTTCGAAGTGTCCACCGCCAGCTCCAACACAAGCCTTCAGTCACTTTGAGAAGTCTTTCAAAGATTTGTCGATCGGTCTCTGTGGCAGGTTGTCCCAGATAACCTGAAGCCCTTGCTTGAGTTCAGCGATTGTCTTCGGCTTTGTTTTAAGCTTGCGGTAAGCTTCCAACATTGCATCCCACACGTGATAGTCCATTGGGTGCATATCCGGCGAATTTGAAGGCCACTGGTCTTTGGTGATGAAATCTGGACAATTGGTCCGCAGCCAGTTCTGTGCGCTGCGCGGCGTTGCGCGCTAACGTAACGTGTGTGCTGACGCGCCGTCCTGCTGGAAAATGAATCCAGTGGGCAGCCGGCGATTGCTTTAAAGGAAGGATAATTTAATGATAATTTATAAACAATATAAATTGCTGTTTGTCAAAA
>Ga0209671_1005497_pt1 | contig 12836 bp, 6 predicted proteins | sample WorMetHERISLAND2_2_FD_187401 | JGI IMG/M metagenome (GOLD analysis project Ga0209671, IMG submission 187401) | Marine gutless worms symbiont microbial communities from Max Planck institute for Marine Microbiology, Germany - Olavius geniculatus... | ecosystem: Host-associated > Annelida >... | reverse complement strand
TTGTAGTATTGTGATGCCAGGTTAGGTGGCGGTAGAAGATGGTGGAGTGAGTGTTAGGGGTTATTACAGATTTTATTAAACAGTTTATCGTCGGCGTCTTCCAGCAGTTCGTCGAAGGACGAACAATTTAACTCGAACAATTGCCCTGTTAATTTGTGTTCATAATGTGGGGCAACAGTGTCCACGTTATTCTTGTGCCCTGATGTGCAGCATGTGTTATTTACGAACAGTACAGCATACTGCCACGATGCTTATATATGCTATGAAGGTGCGTGGCCAGAGCATTACTGTAAAGTTCCCCAGGGCTCATTAGTGAACGAGACGATACCGAAGACAGACGACGGCGACTACGAGAAATGTCTGATGTACGTCGCTAATAACACCAACAAGACGACCAAGTGCTCCGAGTGGACTTATTTCGGCGACATCGGTCACACCGTTGCCTCTCAGGTGATTCAGATATACATATAGGCATAAACAATAAATTTGAGCTAATGCTCACGGGACGCGCGAAAGCCTATAGTCAGCCATCGCAGTACTAACCGGGCCCGGCGTGGAGTAACTTCGTTGCAGCCGAAAAGCGTTACCAACTACGCCACGCGACCAACGCCAGTACCGTGGCGCCACCTTGTGAATGATTTTGTGTTGCAGCCCGAAATCGCCCGAAAAATCCATAAAAAAATCCTTATTTTGGCGTTCAAGGTCATCCAAGGTCATTGAATTCGAATCGAAAGCCAGTATACGATTTCCTATTGGTGATTAATAGTAACCTAAGCCCTATCTCGCACCGTTACTGAGATACAGCGAGTTATAGGCCAAAAATCGCAAATTTTGCCCACCCTCCTCTCATGTAGCGCCTTCGTTCGGGGTGACCCCCTTCGAATTTATGGAAAAGCTTTACGGTTCCTGAAACTAGAGTCTTCCGGGCAGCCGACGGTAAAAATTTGGTGATTTTAGCTTGGACCGTTTTTGCCTGATCCACCCATGTGACGGACAGACGGACGGACAGAATTGCGATGGCTAAGACGCGCTGAAAGCATAGCTGCTTTCGCGCGTAAAAAGTTTCCGTGCTTTCATTTGCAGTATGGCTTAAAATAGAGACGGTAATAATTTGACAGAAATAATGTGTTTGTAATTTTTATGTTCATTTTGTGACACCGTGTGTAATATTATGCAACAGCTCATAAGAGGCGACACACTGAATTGCACCTACGAGAAGGAAAGTAGAAATACTGCTGCAGCAGCAAATGCAAGCACTTTTGAGTGGTTCAATAAAAACATGATGGCGAAGTGCCGAGCCTTTTAGGCGTTCGCAGTATAAATACGTAGGTTTAAGAATGAATTGTTAAGTCTAGTTTCCTCTTTATGCCTGTACCGCCAAGTTTTTGATCCACCACCTGAAAGTAAACATGTGGCCTACGTCGGATATGCGACAATTTCTTGAATATCTTGAACTCTGGTGAACTTGACTTCTGATCTTTTGAACTGTGTATCGGTTACTTTCACGTCAACTTTATTTTTTTCTATGTTTTTCGTTTTACAGGTTAAGAACCCGTGTAGAACACACGAACAGACGGAGGAACGAACAGGACACGTATCGTATAATGGACATCCGTGTCAGTTCATTTGTCGATGACTTCAAAACTTTTTGGACAAAGTTAAACCGTTTAGTTTGAGGTCAGAAAGTCAACCCACAGCGTGACAAAAGATATCCTAAATACATTTTCGAAACCCGGTTTGTTTCTGCAATATCTCCGGTATGTTGACAAGGGGTTTCTCCAGAATTGTGTCGCTAGTAGAATCGAAAAATTTTAGCATAATTTTGTCGTTTCCGCTTGAGATCCGTGTTTTGTTCTTTTTTGCAGTGGAATCTGGTGTGTGATCGTGCGTATCTCAAGGACCTCACACAAACAATACTCATCGTCGGCGTCATGTTTGGCGCCATGATCTTCACTGCTCTATCTGACAAGTTCGGACGTAAACCAATCTTTCTGTTGAGTCAATGGGTCATGGTCGTGGTCGGCGTCGCCAACGCATTCGCTCCCAACTATTACGCGTTCGCAGCTTTCCGATTCTTCGTCGGAATGCTGCAACAAGTATGCTATGCTTATCAGTTGTTGCTAATATTTTGAAGCCAGACACCTTTTTACCAAGTATCGTATCTCCAATGCCGCTGTTTCTGAGATATAGCCATTAGGCCACAAGAGCTTCCTACATTTATTTACACAGAAATCTTGTTCTTTAAACCACATCCATTTCAACTGCAGTAGTTAACGTGTAATGCTGAGGCCCCACTAGAAATGCGTGCGGCCCCAACGTAAAACGTTTGAAATCCAAACACGAAAAAGAAAGGTCGGACCACGTCGTCACGGTCTGTTGTCAATTGTCAGGGAATACTTCTGCCGAGTTTCGTGATGGCGTGTGAACTGTTCGCGGCGAGATATCGCACGTTCGCTGGCACGATTATCGAGAACTTCTGGGCGGTCGCTACGTGCTTCTTCGCTCTACTGGCTTACCTAGTCAACAACTGGGTTCATCTACAGATCATCATCAGTCTCGTCGGTCTACTGTCTATACCGCTTTACTGGTATGTACTCTTGCCAGTTTCCGCTAATTTTTAACGCTCGGTTTCCTAATATGGTGTTTACACGATCCAGCAACGTCCAGCATTACATTTGCGGGAAGTTTGCTGGACGTTTGCTGGATCGTGTAAACACCCCATAAGTGGGGCAGGGCCGCCAACACCCTCCAGCCTCCACCAGTGTTTGGCCACAATGTGCGCCCATCATCAGTGACGCAGTAATATGTCAGACGGGGCAGACAAAGTGCCCGGAACCACAAGTGGAGAAAGGCTCGAGTTCCAGTCAGTTTTAAAAATATATATTTGGTTTAATTCACCGTCTATTTGAAAATAAATCTCGGAAATTGCACATGCCGTATGTGGGTAGATTTCCAAATCTTTGTATACGAGCATGAAAGTTGCAGGCGTAAGCCACTTATACGAAATGGGAAGAAAAGAAGAGGGATGTGCCTGGATATTTTGTCCAGTGACACTCGAGTTTTTTGTTATGCCACTACCCATCATCCGGAACGACATCTGTTGCAGCCGGGTACGATACCTAAGGAAATCTGTGAAATCTTGCAAATCTGTAAGAAATCTCGCAATATTTCCTATTTTTCCACAGTGCACATTCAATACATGTAAGGTATAGATAGTTTTCACCACAGCAAGTTTCTTGAATAATGTATTACAGCATATGCACTAACCTACATCTGCATCTAAAAACAGCAATAATGCCAGCAATAATGTCATCGTTGTTGTGAACCAGATAACTCGCAATATAGCGCAGTTACTTGAAACATCGGCCCGTAACCAAGTTAGAGCTATTAGGCCTATACACTCGTTTAACTGTTTTAACGCGCAGGTTGCTACCGGAGTCGGTCGTGTGGCTGTATGCTAACAACAGAGTTGCAGAGGCAGAAGAAATTATCCGTAATGCCGCCAAGATGAACAACATCTCTATGCCCGAGAAGATACTTGCCCGGCCCGACACAGTTGACGCAGACGACGAAGACGGCGACGATGACGCTGAGAAAAAGAAAGGCGGAAAATTTATGGTTAAATTACGCAACTTAAAGGGCCCGAAGAAATCAGAGAAAGCGCAAGACAAAAGTGCACAGTACACGATACTCGACATATTTAGAAACCGCCATTTGACTATCAACACGTTGTGCATGGCGTTTTGCTGGTAAGTAGCCTATTTTTGCTATTGAAAGTCAACGTAAAGAAACACACATTTTTGCTGCTTAGTTACTGAAACTTGGCCGATGATTGCTGCAGTTTCTGCCTTTTAGTATCATCGTTATATAAGGCCTACACGCTGTATTATTGGTACGTCATGTTATGTTGACAAACATACAGCCACAAATAAATAAATAACCTTTTTTGGTGGATGTAATTAACATCATGTAAATTGCATCCACCAAAAAGGTTATTTATTTATTGCTGTATGTTTGTTAACATGACTCCGTGAAAAGATACAGGCGAATTTGTCTGAAATTTTCAGGGAATGTTAGACTTTACCCAACTTGGAGGCGATTAGATTTTGGTGGTGATCCGTATCAGGCATTTGGATCCAGGAAAGGATTGAAGACCATTGTGAGATGGGGCAAACCGCCGCCGAATATAGTGCTGCCATCTAACGAACAGAACGGAAAAAATAACATACCTTTTTGCGAAGTTTGCGCTCTCCGAGTGCTTTATTTAGTTGAGATATACTTAGTGCATAATGTTGAACAGACAACATACAGTAACGAAAACGCAAAGATATCGGGAAGAAAAGCGAGAAAGGAATGTAAGGCGCCTAAATAAAAACTAAATAGACCTATGTGCGTGTTTAATTGGTTGGATTATAACAATAAGCAAAGTAATCTAAGTGAAATAATCGCTATACCGCAGTGACTACGATGACATCTAGAGTGTATTTTTTCACATCATCAATTTCTCATATTACTAGCAGCAAGTTAGAATAACGGCAGTAGACATACTGTATAGAAGTCTGATATTAAAGTTGAAAAGTTTATAAAAAAAATAATTTGGATAGCAGTTGCTAATGTTAGTTGCTACTTTAACGTGTAGGCGTAATTGTGCGTCACGATTGCTGTCGACGTAGGATGGTGGTGACGTTAGTCTACTACGGACTGTCGCTGAGCGCTGGACAGTTGGCTGGCAACTTGTATGTCAACAACTTCATCAGCGGATTTGTCGAGATTCCTGCCTACACGTCTTCCTTTTTCGCTATGCAGAAGTGAGCATCGATTTCTGCGCTGGACTAGGTGCATTAAGTCTTTGGATCGACTGTAGGCCTACAGGCTGGGTATTTTTACAAGATTTTAGGAGCGTATCTCTGCTCTTTACATTTTTTCCCGCTACTTTTCTGTCTCTATTTTCCCCTTTCTTTCCTGCCTCGAAACGGAAGGTAAAAGCCCATTTTTCGAATGCAGTTATGGGGTTATGGGAAGCGTTGTGAGATCTCATGCGTTATGTTATTATCCGATCGCACGGGCATTTGTGGTGAATATTTAGAGCTAAGAAAACGCGTCATTCACTGACGGTAAATGGCATTCGTTTTGGTTGAACAACACATAGAAATTGAAATACTCTACGTGTGATTTTTTTGACAGTGTTGGTCTACTTTGTTTATGCAGCTGAACATATACCCTACTCGAGGAGTTAATCGTCGAATATTTAGGCAAAGGCAAAGTGTCTACACGTCCGTTATTGCGTCCGTAGAACTCGGACACTGGCTTCATTGGATGGATCTGCATAATTATCTGTGAACTTTTAACCGTCTCTTTTCTTCTTTCTTTTCGTAGCTTCTTCGTTCTCTTTCCACTTTTTCCTGCTTCAAATTTTCCGCCGCCGCTTAAGAGTTGAAATGTGTTCGCAACTTAAAACTTCGTTCTACGGCTGATGTTGCCCAATGTGACAGTGTCGACGGTGGTGTGTTAGGTTTGGAAGAAGACGGTCGCTGATAGCGTACTACGCTATTGCCGGTATTGCACTTATACTGTCACAGGTGATCCCGAAGCAGGCTGGTAAGGCGCATTCCGTCCGATTCATTTCATTTTCCATTTTCGTCAATATACAGCCGAAATATTTCCACTGTACATAGGGTTCTCATGGGACCCACAAAAGTTGAAAGTCGTAAGAATTCTTAGCTTTTTACGCGCGATAGCAGAATGTTTCGCGCGTTTTAGCCATCGTCTAGGCGTCCGTCCGTCTGTCCGTCCGTCCGTCCATCCGTCTGTCCGTCCGTCCGTCCGTCACACCCTGGCACTGTATCAAAACGGCGCAAGCTAAAATCGGTCTCTTGTTTTTCGTGACAAAATTTCGTGCCCCTGGGTTCCAGGGTTCCCCTCGAACGAGGGCGTGAAAGCGGGGTACCGCTTAAAAGACGTTATTTTGCCGCTATTGGCTCTTATAGTGTGAAAACGGTTACAGATAGGTACAGATATGCTGCTTATTATAGCAAGCACTGGTGACAGGCTTTTTAGATTTATCAACGTCGATGACCTTGAACGATTTTTAACCTCCTTCAAAAAATGGGTTTTAGTGAATTTTTTTTGCAATTTTTGGATGCAGCGCACATTTCAACACTCAATTGTGACGAAATTGCTAAAGATAAACCAAGACAACCTGCATATGCAATTTTTAGCATTGAACGTAGATTTTAGCAGTTTAAGTCCCGACCCCTTAGGTTCAAGGAGGCCGGCGCAAGCGGGCGTCAAAGACGGCTACCCCCTAAAAAGTGGTTATTTTACCGCAATTATCTCGTGTAGCGAGAAAACGATTGCAGATAGGTACATATGCTACTTATTATAACAAGCAATAGTGACAAACTTTTTGTTGCTGTCAACGTCGATGACCTTGAACCCCCAAAATAAGGGTTTGTGATTTTTTTGCGATTTCCGGCTGCGACACACATTTTAAGAGTGAATTGCGCCGAAATGGCTAGAAATAAATTTCGACAACCTGCGTATGACATTTTTAGCACAAAACATACATTTTTAAGAATCTAAGTTTCGATTTCTTAAATTCAAGGAGTCTTTCGTACGGAGGCCTCAAATTTAAGTACTCTTTCAAGATGCATTAATATCTTATTGCTGTAGGCCTAGACTGATTGCCAAAGTGGCAGGACCGCTGCTATCGCGCGTCACGTGAGCTTTGCTCAAATTACTTGTTCTCACTTTTTACGCGCGAAAGCAGAATGCTTCGCGCGTCTTTGCCATCGTCTGGGCGTCTGTCTGTCCGTCTGTCACACTCGTGATCTGTATCAAAACGGTGCAAGCTAGGATCACAAAATTTTCACTGTGGGCTACCCCAAGGTCTCTAGTTTATCGTGACAAAATTTCGTGCCACTGGGTGCAGGGGTTCCCCTCGAACGAAGGCGTCAAAGAGGGGTACTTCCCTAAAAAAGACGCCATTTTGCCGTTATTGGCTCGAATAACGTGAAAACGGTTGCAGATAGGTACATACATGCTGCGTATCATAACAAGCACTGGCGACAGGCTTTTTGGATTTATCAACATCGATGACCTTGAACGACCTTGAACCCCTCAAAAAGCGGTTTTTAGTGAATTTTTCGCAATTTTTGGATGCAACGCACATTTCAACACTGAATTGCGACGAAATGGCTGGAGATAGACCAAGACATCCTGCGTATGAAATTTTCAGCACTCAACGTAGATTTTAGCAGTCTAAGTCCCGACCCCCTAGATTCAAGGAGGCCGGCGTAGGCGGGCGTCAAAGACAGCTACCCCCCTAAAAAGTGTATATTTTACCGCAATTATCTCGTGTAGCGTGAACACGGTTGCAGATAGGCACAGACATGCTGCTTATCATAACAAGCACTGGTGACAGGCTTTTGAGATTTATTAATGTCGATGACCTTGAACGACCTTGAACCCCCCAAAAGGGGTTTTTAGTGAATTTTTTGCACAATTTTGCGCTGAGACACGCATTTCAAGAATGAATTGCGCCAAAATGGCTGGAGATAGACCAATACAACCTGCATATAAAATTTTCAGCATGGAATGTAGATTTTAGCAGTCCAAGTCCGGACCCTCTAGATTCAAGCATGCTTGCGCCTGTGGGTGTCAACGAGAGGTACCCCTGTAAAAAGTGGTTATTTATACTCTGTTGGCTTGTCTAACGTTTAAATGGTTGCAGATAGGCACAGCCATGCTGCTTATCATAACAAGCACTGATAAGGAGCGTCTTACGAATGTCAACATCGATAACCTTGAATGACCTTGAACCCTAAAAATATTGATTTAACGTGATTTTTTGGCGATTTCTGGCTGGCTGTAAAATAGTGAATTACGACGAAATGGATGGAGATAGACTAAGATTACCTGCGAACAGGAACTGCTATAGGCTTTCGCGCGTCTCGTGAGCTTTGCTCAAATTACTTGTACTCACCCACCTGAAAATCTGTGCAATTCTTGCGAACATGTGTCCCATTCAACAGCGCGTTCTTTTTGTCATGACATGAGATACTTTCTTATTCAGCAGCGTACACAACAGTATACCATAGATTCTGTGTTCGCTTAGGCCTATTTATTTTACATAACACTTGCTGAGAACAGTGCGGAAGTTAATAATAACGCACGATGTGAAAGCACATTGAACGTACAAAGAATCAACATACACCGTTCGCGTAACTATGCTATAGGCCTATTCTTGAGTTACAGCGTCTGTGACGGAAAACTATGTTAGCGATGGAAAAGCTGCAGTGCAATTTTTGTTCTGTGCACTGTAGTGATGATTCGATATCAGGATTTTAATTTCGATACGATATCGATACGATATTTTGAAAATATCGTGATGTCGATATTGATATCGATATTTATAAAGGCACAAGTATGTAAATCTTATTCGAGCACAAAAAAACAACACGTGAACGTTCAGCAAGGCAGCTTGTTTTACGTACGTACTAAAATGTGTCAGTGAACTTAAAAATTAACTATAAACTGTCGTAAGCGTCGTTAAATTACGACACTATAGTTAGTTTGCTTCAATTAGTTTGTCGTTTTCTTCGTTTATTTTCGTTATTTTGGTAATACAGTAGTAAAAATATAAACTTCTGGCGTAAAATATTGCGATATGTCGAAAATATCGTGACATACAAAAGATATCGCGATATATCGAAAAATTCTATATATTTTTCGACGATACGATACGATACGATATATCGATATCGAAAACGATATGTCGATATTTTCGATATATCGAATCATCACTAGTGCACTGGTCTGTAGGCGAAACGTCGCTAATTCCTGCACGAATAACGTTCAGCATGATCGGAAAGCTCGGCATTTCGGGTGCATTCGCGGTTGTCTGTCTGTACACGCCGGAAATCTTTCCCACCACGCTGAGGTCGATGTCTCTATCAGTTTGGCTGCTAGGCGTAGCCTACAAGCAAAGTAGAAAGTTTTTACAAAAACCTGCTGGAAGCGGGGGCACCTGCAATATTTTATTAGGCCGCTCGGAACGGTATTATGTTTTACTGCATGCAGATGTTTTTTTTCACTGCGAGATCTCCGAAACAACAAATGCGACACAAAATAATATACACCATGTCTCAATAAAAAAACGTGCCACTTTTATTTGTTGAATAACTCCGTGAAACATTGGCCGATTTTATTAGTTTTTTTGCACGCAACATCATGAAGAAACTTGACGTAAATGACTATAATTTAGCCCATCTCACCTTAGTACTGTTGCTACACTATCTTATGAAATTCAGAAGTGGCGATCAGAATATTTCAGTTTTCAGATATGTTTAATGCATTGTTATTGCCATGATTTGTGCAGGAGTCAAGCAATCGGCATCGCGTCATTCGCTGGTCGCATCGGCAACTTGCTTGCACCTTTCACTTCGCTCATGGTCTGAAATTCTGAATATTGTCGTAAAAAAGTAAAAGTAAAGGTCGTCAATTTGTATAGCGCATCGTCGCAAACACGCCTCTAATGCGCTTTCGTCACTAACCCGAGCCGCCTGCCGCACGGCCACCGTGTGCAGCCTGCAGACACAGGTTGGCGCAGTGGCCGGCTAGGCAACCCCAGTCAGCTGTACCAAGGTCTCCACCTTCCGTAACCCATGTAAATGAGTTACTACTCATTTTACCGTCCCACGGAGGGTAGAAGGCTGAGTCGACCTGTCGTGTTATAGTTTTGTAGCTTAACTGCTCCGTATATCGTCCACAAATTTACATCGTCTTGAAATCACACGTGTGTGAATTATGTGCTCTGATTTAGCTAGAAATGTTATATATCTTTGGAGATAAGCTATTTTTGACAAGACATGATGTATACACAGACGGACGCACTCAGCCTGGCCATCCTTCCGTGCGAAGGCGTAATGAGTATCACCGAAAGCTGGAACGCAAGCAGGCACGCCGTGCGATGCACTAGTTCCGTATCCGTGTTTTTGCAGTGTGGACTATACTGTGTTCCAAAAAACTGTTATTTAACCCTGTGAAACATTCACCAATTAATAACTTTTGGCATGCAACATTGTGAAGAAACTTGACGTAAATGATTAGTTTTGCCCATCTCACCTTATCTGTTGCTACACTACGTTGTGAAATGTAAAAGTATCCAGTCGAAGGCAAGGGCGGATTCAAAAATACAGAATAGGGGAACGGAAGGGTAGGGAGTTGGGTCTGGGGAGGGTGTATGCTTTTCTCCAAAAAGTTTTGAAAAATGTATGCAAAAATAATGCATTTTCGTGCAAAATTTTCACATGTTTTCAGATGCGTCCAGTCAATAGGGGGGAGAGGCGCCCTCTCGCCCCCCCCTTGGATCTGTTACTGGTCAAAGGCTAAGGAAAGTACGCCAAGTACTTCACATACAGATGGTGTGTAGGCCAAAGAGCTGCCGTGGTTGCCTGGTCTGTTGTTCGGCGGCCTGTCGACAGCGGCTGGTCTACTGACGCTGTTGCTACCAGAGACTCTACATCGACCACTGCCGCAGACCATCGACGACATCGAACAATGGTACTCGCCAGGCAAACAGCAGCAGGAGCAGCAGCCGGCTCAACAACAGGAAATGACTCCCATCAACAAAGATGAACTCAACAACGAACTTTAGATGCATAATGACTCGGACAGTGAAACAAGTGCCTAGCCCATTGACTCTAGGTTGCTGACAGAGCTTCTTATAGCATTTAACATGACATCCGAAATTTGTTCAAGGCGTCACAAAGTACTGCAGGGTAACGATTGTATGAGAATAACATTCACTCGTGCTGATGATATGCCGTGTAAACGGTTGTGTTAAGTTTCATAATTATGGATGCCCTAATTAGCGTCGTAGACGATACAGTTTTCATGACTATTACACAGTATGTAAGTCATAATGCTAGCATAGACGCCAGTCTGACGCTTAGGCCTATATTATCTAGAGCTTCAGCTTCGACAATTCGGCCACGTACAAACTATTATGACAGTCAGGGCCATCACGACGGGTGTTATTTTGGACACCAGTTAAAAATTCTTGTGCCCAAACCCCGCCGCGGAGATGCCCTTATAATAGATTGCGAAAAAATACCTTTTTTAATTTCTCACTTACTCGAAACCTGCAGCGTCTCCACCTTTTGCACTGGAAAATTGTTTGCGGGCACCCGTTGCAGCGACAGTAGTTCTTCTTTTAATCGTGAAAGCTACAGGACTTCGTCTGTTTACCGTTAAAATTACCACTTATGTTACACAACTATTATTTATCGGGCATGATACCTGAGGAAAGACTGGTTTTTATATAGTTTTTATGTTACTGTATTTTTAGCCGACCGTATTTACTGTAAGTAATGGTCGAGCAATAGCTCGTTACAATTGTCGTCCGTCCGTCCGTATCTCCGTCTGTCGTCGTCGTCTGTAACGGATGTATTATGGCTAAGCGTTAGGTCTTAGGGGGAAACTTTTACACGAATAATTAGTCATGTGCTTTGAACTTAGGCATACAAAATTTCAGCAATTTAATGCAAGGAAAACATTTTCAAATTGGGGATTGAATGAAGGGCAAAGATAAAAAAATTTAATGGAAAATTGGCCACATCTCGGAAACGGGCCAATGTTTCTATTAATTCCTAATGGAAAATGACATATTAGCTTTCAAATGACATAAAAACCATTAACTTTGGATGACCTTAAGGTTCAGTCCTGCGACAAAAAACTGCAATGCATAAGCTGTAGCGCGTCTTCCCTAGCAAGGCGATTTTATTGAGAAAAACGGCGAAACCTGCGTCCGATATTTGCATTTGTTATTTACGACTAAAAGACCTACTAAAAGCTACTTGCGACCTGCTGGTGCATGCAACTGTAGCTATTTATATCGCCTGGCAAGACGACCGCGAACGACGTGTGTTATACTAAGGTTAATTGTAGTTTTCGAGAACAGCGTTCCGTTAGCATAGCGTGCACCTCTAAGAAGTCGCTTTTTTCGTGATTGGAAATCGGACGCTGGGCTTTGGACGTAAACGGTACGGTCGGCTTTCCTTATCGACAGCTGGGCTTTCGTGTTACAGACAGTTGAATATTTTGAATATTTTAGCGTGAAATATAAACGTGCACACGTTCTGTATTTTGACAGTGCTTGAGCTTCAATATACGAATATTGCATTTTACTTTTTCATGTTCGTAAAAAGCGTTACCCGTCAAAGTAATTTGCGTATTCTGAAGTCGTTCCAAAGAAACCAGAAGATCCGAAACAATGTGCTAAAGCTCACCAACGCAGTAGCGTTGTGGTATGGGGATGGAGAAACTGTCTCCCCTTAATTCTAAGCTGTCGGAAAGTTGTCGAAAATTTTTTGTCGGAAAATTTTTGTCCAAGATATGCCAAATTTTGTCTAAAGACTCCTTTATTTCGGAGAACGTTTTGGAACAAAAGTAGAATTCCGAGCATCCATAATTTCTTCTGTCGGAAATTTGCAGCGGAAAATTATAACTTTCTGTCCGCCTAGTTCTTTAACCCATGCATAGGGACCAACCGAATTCACGGAAAAAAATGCATGATTTCACGGCCGAATTTTTAAAATGTGTCAAATTTCACGGAAAATTCACGGAAAGAGTTTCGGAAATTCACGGGAAATTCACGGGCCCCACAGACGTTATTTCGAGGTGCTGTGCTAATGCAAACGAAGAAATTTCAGAACAACGAATATTTACTACACTAAGTCGAGACTCACGACAGTCAATGTCAACTACTTAGTGCTGAAGTGCGACACGTGGCAAACAGCAACATCCGTACAAAAGCTGCTGATAAAACTCTGGAA
>Ga0209671_1005496_pt1 | contig 12836 bp, 8 predicted proteins | sample WorMetHERISLAND2_2_FD_187401 | JGI IMG/M metagenome (GOLD analysis project Ga0209671, IMG submission 187401) | Marine gutless worms symbiont microbial communities from Max Planck institute for Marine Microbiology, Germany - Olavius geniculatus... | ecosystem: Host-associated > Annelida >... | reverse complement strand
AAATGAAACCACCATTCGATGACATATAGTCTCATTAATAAGTGTGCCAAAAATTATTATAATCGGACATTCATTGTTCAAGTTATTGCAAAAAATGTAGTCACATGCTTTTTTGAGACACAGTGTACTGTACGATTATCGTAATGTGTCTGAAGCGAGCTCAAGAAGCCGCGTGAATTGGTTTACGTTAGCGTATCTTCTGTGACGTTCTGTTTTGATAAGTCCGATTCTCTCTGGCAGCACAAGTTGCAGATATGCCGGTGAAACTGTCCGTTACACCTCGCCGCGAAGGTTGGCTTCCATTGGTACAAAATACGAAGAAATGGGGCCATGAAGCTCCGGAGTTACTGGGGGAGGTCAAATACACTCTGGGAGGCACGCAGGAGGCCTGTTTTTCTACTGGACTTCTCTTTTCTTACTGTACCCGTTCGAGACAAAAGGCAGCAGGTAAAGTGTGTAAATGTGTAAATGTACCTCACTCGATCTATTCACCGTTTTTCAATTCTGTAGACTGATGCCATATTTTTAGATTTAAATGTGCATATATACACGAACCGGAAAAAAAACTTGCATCACTTCGCTTAGGCCTTTTGCAGTTATCTAAACGCAAGCAAAATGTCCTCAAATTATCTAGGAAGCTCCGCGGGCTTTCCATGTACAAAAAGTTGATGCTGCTGCGTATAGCATCGCAGCTGCAACCAGAAATAAAAATGTGCACTTTTTTTGTTAAGTCGCTGTTTATTCGGGAGCAACTTGGCATTTTTCTCAGCGGGTACATTAAAGCAGAAAGTCGGGTATGCATATCAATTTTCTACCAAACATTACTCATGCGTGCAGAGTTTCAGGTTTAGTTCTGTTGCACTTTGTGTGAAGACAATCCGTGTATGATTTTCTGCAAGTGTTATTGGATTGAAATTAGTAGCAATCAAGCTGATACTTTCATTTGCTGTTTAGTCACTTAATATCATTGTACGTGAATATTTCACTGTATGGCCAACATACCCTGTGATTGTAATTCTGGCAAGTTTTCGCAGCACACGTCAACATGCAACAGCGTCATTTGGCTGCGATTCTGATTTATTTTATACAACTATTTGTCACCGCTCTGGCAAAGTTTGAAGGGAAACTTTATCGCTGCGGGCGAGCTGCAATGGATGCACCAATTGTACTTCCGGATAGCGAATTTCGACCACACAGGTTTGTCGTCAAAACTTGTGCCAATCGGGCGTTAAAAAATTCCTGTGCTTCCAGTTGCCACCCCTCCCTAAAATTTCGCTTAAAATATTGTTGCAGTTTTTTTGTTTGCTTTTAAAGTTTTACCGCAACAAAAGTGTTTGTTTAGCTCATAATGCTTTATGCTGCATTCTTTCTACTTTAGTTTCTGCTAACTATTCAGTGTGTGACATTGTTTTATAAGCGGTTGAATAATATTACACAGAAAGTTATGCAATAAAAATTTAAAAATAGAAAAAAATATTTAGTCGTTCCTGCAATCAAAAGCACAAAATTTGTTAATGGCTCGTCTCCCAGATCTTCTGCGCGTTTTTTGCCCAACCATCAACTGCTTCGTTGCGCATGATGTACATACTATCTGCAGTGTGTCTGTGCAGAAATGCGAAGCAACAGCTTACAACAAGGCTATACTATAACACGCAGGGATAAGACGCTCGGCTAGAGGTTGTCTTTCCGCAATGAGCGCAGATCGTCGCTGTCAGCGTATCACGCATGCGTGCCATCGATGAAACTCAGCCGCTGCCAGTGAATGTTACCTGTAGCGATGCGCATATCGGCATTTTTTTGCCCGGCAGTGCCATACCGTTATGAAAATACCGCGAAACCGACATAGCGCGATTTTTACGAACGAATCCTCGTACATATCGTACGCCTAAGTTGCAAATCGTTTTACATACAGCTTTTCATGTAGTGCGCAACATATATAGTAGGGGTAGTACGCGCGAGTCTTATTTTTCCGTTTTACGGTTTTTTTTGGTGTAAACGTTTAATAAACAGCAGTCATCAATATTTGGCAAAATGCAGTATTTTGTCAACACTAAGCTTCGACGTAAATGTGCGTTAATGTTACCGAAAATATCGCGATTTTTAAACGAAAATTTATCAAAATTTTGTCCCGAACGTGATGGGGTGGCATTACTCTGTCAAATCGTCAATATAATTGAACACTGGAGTTTGGTCCACAGAAGCGAAAGGATGAGGAAAGGTTTTTTGAATCAGTCACCTAAATTACTCAAAAGTTGTAAACGGATTTGAACAAAATTTTGCGGACGTTGAACATTGCGGACACTGAGATTGAATAGATCTGTGACGACCTATTTTTTGTGATCTCTTATCATTTTCCCATGATCTATGCCATCAAGAAAACAGCGGCTGTATTAAGCAAAAATTACGCCCCGCTCCGACCTGTGGTAAGTTTACTGAGTCTTCTGCATTCGGCAGGTGTCTCAGCGGAGATTTGAGATCTACAGTTACTTTTCATCAGCTGACGAGCGAAACGTAGTCGGTATCGTGCGCCTCACTAGCGACGGTGCCTGCCGGGAATGAAGGAAAGAAGCTCGCGAGGTCAGACGCCCATAGCTCATCTCTAGTCTACGCGCCAGTGTCGATATTTACCGCGATGATGTACGACAAAACGCTAACAGGTGTTTCGCTGGCAGTTGCGCTAACAGACAGACCACACCGTGCGTATACGTCGCTCTCTGACATCACTCGCCAGAGGGCGCTACCTGTGCCTCATTCATCCTGGCTACTCAAGTACTCATCTTCCTGCATGTTTCTGCTATCGTGTTTGTTCTTGTTACACTTAAAACGACCGAGTCGCTGCGATCGTGTTGGTGGTAGCCTACTTGGTAGGTCTACTTTACAGTGATGTAGTATTCGAGTTCGGCAATAAACTCGAGGTGAAGTCGAGTCTTTAAAACTCTTTATTTTAATATTTTTCACTTTTCAGGACTTCGACTCAAACTAAAAGTTTGAGTTTCAAACCCTATAAAAACTCGTAGTCAGTGTTGCGTGACTTGAAAGTAACTGCGCCATATTGTTTTTTTATATTTTGACTAAAAATTGATTTGTTAACAGAACGTCAACCGACGCATTGACTGATTTCTAACGTTTCTATTATGTTGTTTCTCGCTGCCTGCTAAGACCCTGAATACGGAAGTTTAAGACAACTCTGTCTCGTCGAGCTCACTGGACTTAGACTCGGACTAAGTGGACTTGACTACATCGACAGTTTTCCCTTTTCTCATAGACCTATTGCTCACGATCGCAGTGAACTCCTTTGAATTCTCGGATAGGCCTAAGCTTTACACATCCTGAGAACAGTTCACCCACCAGAACTAAAGATTTTGCGACTGTAACTTGTGTTTTTTGACAGAATACCGGCTCATGACAGACGGACACGCAGACAGACAGACGCCCGGGCCATAAATACTACAGGGCTTTTTTGCATAGCAAGTCATGCTAACGCCCTTTGAAATTAAACTAAAATTAAGCGGAGTTTCTATTCAAAGCAACGGACGCAAGAAAGTGCATAGCAAACGCAGCTGACGTAGCTGACCCAACGGTCTAAACGCAAAGAAGAAACGATTGTTGCGTTAAGGCCCGTACAGAGCGACGTAACTGAACTGAACTGACATGGTTTATTTTTTTGATCAAGTGGCCAATGGGCAAGCAAGGCGAGCCCACTATTCATTCGTTGATGCGTACGTGAGCGTAGTCACTAGTCACGTAAGCCACCGACGTTGTTAGACGGTGTCTACTCTAATGTCTTACTACTTGTTCATTGGTCAGTTCGTCAAAAACTAAAGCCATGTCAGTTCAGTTCAGTTACGTCGCTTTGTACGCGCCTTTAGCTGTGCTGCCAGATGCGTTGTCTGTTGCGTTGTGTACGCTGCGTGCGCTTCGTTGAACGGAATCTACGCTTAACATGATTGTAGTATGACAAGTTAGTGGATGTTGAGTCAGCACACCGGCTCTCTGCTGATTTCACCAAGCGTTGCACCCAACGTAACCACGCCCGTCATATCATGGCCAATGAAGCGTGACCGATCAACGTAAATGCGCATCAATTCGTATTCAGCGTGCTATAACATCGCTCAGTAGCGTACTTAGGCGGATAGTATTTACGCTCTAGCTATCGGGAGTACACGACTACAAGTATAACGAGGACCAAAGAAATTGAGTATAACGCAAATCGCTGATCGATGCTGCCATCTGGTGAATCATATATAATCAATTGCAAGTTGTGCCTGGGGTTCGACCCTAAAAATATTCCCTTCCTGGGGAGTCAGAGACCCCATCTAACACAATGTGTCGCAGAACCCACACAAGCGTACCTGCTAAGTGGCATTTGAATCTGTGGAATAATTTAGGGAATTTTAGGCTAAGTGAACCCGTTCAACATACGAGTATTTTAAGCAAGGTGCGCGAAAAAGACACAGACACGACAGACAACAGACAGACCACGCTACAGTAAAATGTGTGGCTATAGGCGGAATTAATGAAGTGTAATTTTATTGATGCATCGGTTCACAGTGAAGTTGTGGCAGTATTTAAATCTGGACTGAAAATTTATCTGTTGACTTTTCTTTCTGACACGCAGTTATTATTCTTATTAGGCAAATACGAAAAGCAGTATAGATAGTCCTTCTCTCTTTTGCCTGTATTTTTGTACCGTGTGTAGTCTACGTATAAATAAAATAGGCTAAAAGTGAATAATCCAACAACCATAATAATTCGTTGTCATCTTTAGTTTTTAACGTATCAGCTATATAGCGCAGCAATTTTTCGCGTCGCGGAGACCTTGCATGGATATAAATTGCGTCGATTTGCGTCACAATGAGAATCATATAGTATTCGAATCGTTGGTGCCTCGAAGGCACTGCGGTCCTTGACTTCAAATAATCGCTTTGCGTTCCTCCGCAGAAATGGAATTTAGCCAACTCATGCGTTTGACCCAGCAGCGTAGTCAGGGGGCGCCCAGGGGGCCCAAGCTCCCTCAATTCCCCCAAACAAGACATGAAAATACACGCTTATACTGCCCCAGACCCCGCTGGGGTAGCGTACCGCACTCCCCCAGACCACCTAGCTGGAATTTATGGGTCCTACTTCTAAAGGGAAGGATCGAGGGAAGAGAAAAACGGGGAAAGGGGGAGAAAAGAGGGAGGTTAAGAAGGGGAGAAAAAACTAAAAAAGAGAAAAGGAAAGGGAATAGAAGAAAGGGAAAGGGAAGGGGAGGGGACAGGAGGCCCCCAATTCACATTTCTGGTCTCGCCACTGGTTTGACCACCGGCTGATGATTGGCTTAAGACTATTTGGCCTATAGTAAGCGACGCTGTCGGTCTGTGTGTGCGTGCGTAGATGAACAAACCACGCCCATCGTCACGCGACCTCGCGCTGCCTAGCAACGGTTCGGCGTCGGCGTGATGACGTCATGCGGCTGGCTACCAGTGAAAGCGACTGCCCACTACTGCGCACTGAGTGCCGACTGCTGCCTATAAAACTCCACACCAACCACAACTAACCACAACGACACGTGGATGAATGAATCGTCATCACTTCCAGACTTCATTCTGTTCTTCGACGAGCTGCGCTACTTTGCTCATCGACGTGCAGCCAGTCTTCTGGTAGAAAACTGGTGATTTGACCGGACCTGAAGACTGGAAGTACTCTTTAATGGAGTAATGAAGTGGAAAGATCGTCGGCAGTCGATGGTCTTTCGACGCGCCAGCTTACAGTGTGAGTCCGAAAATTTTAACTTTTCCTTAACGTGTTGTGAAATTTATTTCTTAGATACTGCAAAAATTCGAGCGAGTTTTTGTACGCTTGTTCTGCGTTCAAATCTGCGTTAAACAACAAAGCTTTATTTCGTTATTCCAAGTAAAATTCAAGTGAAATGGAAAAATTATGTAGGTAATTTATCTTCATATGACATAACTTTGTCAAGTCTAGAGATAGTTGAATGAACTACACTGTGTCTCAATGAATATCCCTAACATTTTCCATTGTAACTTGAAGAAAAATCATCCGATCGTAATAATTTTTAGTGTGAATATTCTTGACACAACTTGCCATTGAATAAACATTCAGTTTCCCACCTCACCCAATGTCTGCTTCTGCATTACTTAGAAAAAGCAGACGAAGCAAAATATGCGTTAAATATACAAAACGTGAAAAAATGTCTTCAATATTATCGATCGTAGCTGGAAAAAAATTAACAAATTTTAATAATTTTTGGCACAAATATTTATGACACATCTGGCTATTAAATAATTGTTTAAGTTCCAGTCTTGTCCAATGTCTGTTTCTGCACTATCTGGGTAAATCTGACCAAGCAAAATAAGAGTTGAAATAAATGAAAAACGCTGATAAATTCTATCTATCCACATTTATGGCCCCAACCACCAGTTGGGTTTGACTGTCATGCAGCAGTGTGTCTACCAGATAGCGTTTAGGAATGTTTATGAATTTAAAAAGCAACTGGCGAAGTCTGGATTCGTCTGGAGCAGAACATTATGGATACTGCTGTCAATGAATGGAGAAATCGTCTCCATGCCTGCGTTTGCACAATGGGCTGACATTTCGAGCACATTTACTACAGGCAGTTGGAAAAGGAAACAATTAGACGAAATGTCAACTAATGTGTCAAAAATGTAAACAAAATGTGTCTTTGTGCATTATTTAGACTAAGTAATGATACTACACTGGGTAAAATGTACTATTTCGTTGGTTCTGCATTCCCCAGGTAGTGCAGAAAAAGACGATGGGTGAGGTGGGAAACTAAACTGTTATTCGATGGCTAGTTGTTTTACGAGTATTCATACCAAAAGTATTAAAATCTGATAATTCTTGTTCAAGTTACAGTCGAAAATGTTCAAAATGTTTTTGAGACACAGTGTTGAATATAGATTTAAACGCAGAATATGCGTGCAAAAATTTCTTAAAATTCGTCAGTTTTTGAGAAATAAATTTCATAACACGTCGGAGAAAACGAGTATAATTTTCCAACTCACATACGTATATAGAGCTGCAAAAACCTAACAGTGACCGAGCGCCCGGAAGTATAGCGCGGCGACGCGCAAATCACACACCGGAAGTCGGCGCACCCACCACGTGACACTGACTCACCCACCGGCAGTCGGAGCTAGGCTGATCGTGAGTGGTAGTCGATGGACCTTGACGGCGGTGGTGAACGGCGCTCTGCGGCGGTCCGCCGTTCGTCCGGCTCTGAAGGAGGTGCCAGCGGCAGTGGCGGTTCCCCGCCAGTTGAAGACCTTCGCCGGGGTCCCCAGCAGGCGGTGACTGGCGGGATGCAGTGGGGTGGAGATGGAGGCGGAGGTGACACGCTAGCTGCTTTCCCTCCGAGCCCCGCGGTCGTCGCCGCTGCCGCTGCCGCTGCCGCTGCCGCTGCCGCTGCCCAGTCGTCGTTTCACCCCCCGCCGCTTCCGACGATGCCGCTGTCGTCCGCCACTCTCGAACGTCTACCGTGGCCGCCGCAGCTGTTGGGGCTCTGTCCGTCAGAAGCAGTCTTAGTGGAGTCCGACCGTCATGAGCACGCGGTCCGCCGCATCTCTCTGCCGCCGCCCGGGTCATCCACTTCGTCGACGTACGAGGAACAGCCACCACAACATCATCACTTTGCACGGCGTCGTTACGTCTTGCAGTCGCCGGAGCGGCGTCGGTCTCTGCACTTTTCGACATCACCGACGCCGACAGTTCCACCGAATCCGATCGGTTGTTCCACCACCGCTGCAGCAGTTAGTCTGGACATCGCGACGCCGTCGTGGGGTCGGCATGGCAGCTCGTCGCCCGATGCTGTGTTTACGTCTACTTCGTCATTCCTACGTCATCGCCATCGTCATCATCAACTGGGGGCGGCCTATCAGCGTCTGTCGTCGTCGTTTCCAGCCCGAGGTCCCGTCTCCGCGGCGCTCGGTTCGCCTCTGGCGTGGTCCGTCAAACTCCCCGCGCCGCCGCCGATGGGGTCCGGCCAGCCGCTGACCGGGGGCGGGAACCTTGGGGCACCCTTACCACTGCCCCCAACACCGACATTCCCGCTGCCGAGGCCCCCCGACACATCGCAACCGTTCCACCATGATCTGGAAGCGACTGGACGTCAGCATCACCAGCTGTTGTTATCTGGAACTACTGGTAAAACGTCATCATCGTCGTTTACTGGCATCTCGCACGGCAGCACAGCACACGATCGGCTCATGTACAGTGGCGCCGACTACCAACTTAGTGAAGGTAGGCTACGTCAATACCAATCAGATACATTTAACACACCGCAGATATGGTGGTTGAGAAATCTAATGATCATTTTGTTGCACATTATGTGTTAAATCTGTCAGCAAAATAATTGTGAAAATCGGCCAGCATCTGGCAAAGATTATGAATTTGATTATGAAGCCTCGTTTGAATCAACACTGTGTACGCGCTAAATAACAGCGTAATCGTTTATGTGTTGGAAGTACATGTTGACGTCAAAGGGCATAGTTAACACGTCACAGCTTGTTTGAAGGATAGGCCTACTTAACGTAACGTGGTCTAAGGACCAAGAGGGAAATTCTACGCATCGCCCCTTGCAAGTAAGATCATTTACTGGCAATTGCCAGTCTCACGCATCTCGCGTGAGTTTCACGCATTTTCAGCTAACTCATGCTTTTCCGCCCGCTGGAATTTTATCTCACGCTTTTTATTTGTTTGTCTGTTGCATATAATGTCGACGGATAGTTGTTTTCACGATTCGCAACTTTGGAGCTTAAAATGCACAGATTATCTTGGCGGCTGGGGCTGTGCTTCAAGGCCCGGTTGTATCTTAATTAGAGCGTTCTCCAGACTTCTGGATTTTAAAGAAAGAAAAGAAAAGTGGGCGAAGAGAATAAGGAAAAAAGATTTAAAAAGTAAGGGAGAGGTATACAGTATTAGCATTCCTTCCATTATTAGTTATCTTATTGAGAATATTGAATATAAAGTTTACTATAAAATTTTTTATTTTAAATTCTTTGCCCCTGGTGATATAATTTTTTTTATATTTCATGAATAGAAATGATAATAGCATTTATAGTTAAATTACCTTTGTTTGTCGTTCATATATATATAGTCAAACTTTACGTCTTTGGAGATCACTTCGTCAGTCGTGCTTATACGTTTTTGTTTGGAACTTATTTTGACTTTAATTTAATTTTTTCCAACTTAGTGTCTTAATGAGTTCTTTTGTTGCTTTCTGGATGTTTTTTTCATGCTTTGCACTTACGTTTATTTTACGGAACAAAAAGATTTGCTGAATAATGATATTATTGCGATGCTGATGCTCTGCTGCAGGTTTTGTTGCGTTGTCGTCGGGTGATGATCGACGTTGGTCCTACGAGCGCTCACCGACGTCGAATCGTGAGTCTCTGGGGCACAGCATGGCCGTCGCACATACCATGGACACCATAGATCCCTCGGACGCCCTAGACGTTCAACCACCCAGGTCCCGGCCACCCAGGACGCTCCCACGAGGTCGATTCAGCCGCGGCTCGGTGATCGAACTGGGTGGCGGACGTCGCAAGCGCGTCGAACAGCTGTGCGTCGAGGACTTCGCCCACTCCGCCGCCGCTCTGAAGGTGGGCACACATCTTGAGCCGATCAGCGTGGCGCACATCCTGCAAAGACACGACAGCAACAGCGTCGTCGTCGGCTTTCGCATCGCAGCACATCAAACACAGGTACTTCGTATGAAATATCTACTCGCGATTGGCTTTGCTGTGTTTTTGTACTCAATCAGAATACCGTTGAAAGTTTCGTCATATGTTTCAAGAGGCGAACCTAGAGGCGAATGCCTGTGCCCGCTGATCAACGCCTCTAGGGCCTACATCATAGGCCTATATTATGACTATCGTCTGTCATTCGCTAGATGACGCCGCTTTGTTTTCCGAAGTTGACTCAGATAAATGTGACGAGTATTTAGAATGAAATAACGTTCATTTGTGTTAAATTTGATGGTGATTTGATCAAAACTTTAAAGTTACAAGCAGTAAAACTACCGGTACGTGGACGCGATCGTTGACTCACCCTGTAAAAACATACGTCTGCAGTGGGCCGACATTATTATGCGGCAATCTTTCTGAACTTTGCCATTTAAGATAAAAGAAATTGACACAGCGATTAATCTAGCGCAGTTCAGAAGAACTTTTACGCCAATTTCTAATTTTTTAAACTTGTTTTTGAGTAAGGAGCCCGTACGAGACTGACCTACGGACGGACTGACAAAAGTCTTGATGCGGAATATTAGGAGGGCCGCATAAAAACTGTTCGAGCCAGGCTCGGACAAAGGGGCGACCGTAGGCGGCAAAAGCTCTTGGGATGGCCCATTTTATTTACCTTTATGGACCAAAAACTGTGTCTGTCGGGCCCGCCTTCGAACATACCTGGACCATTTAAGACCACGCAGCCTGCGCACAGATTAATAATTCTCATGGCTGTAGATAATAGGCGAGATTATTTGCAATTCCCGCCACTTTGTTATCGAAAAAGTAGAAGTAGAAAAATGACTGATATTTTATGCGAGAATGCATAACAGTCGCTAAAAGAATTACCGTTGGCTTAGTTCACCCGGGTACATAGCCACTAGTCAAAACAGCATTTACGAAAAATTAAAGCAAAGACTGGAAAAATCGAATAGGTTAAATAACAAGAGATCGTAAACAATAATGTTTTTCTGTGCAACAAAACCCCGATGCTTTTATATTGTCATCGTCATCATCAAACGACACTTAGCCCGCACTGGTACACAGTTTTCACAAGAATCACAACTTCCGGCTGCAGTTGTGCGTTATAAAGCAAACGAATTCGGTGTAAGTTTATGCGATTTAAATGTGGTTCAAATAAGATGCCCATTGTCTGGAATAGTATAAGCTCGTACTACGAACTCGCTTGTCCATTTCAGCAGTGCAGTATCTAGTAGGTATCTTCTTTTGTTGTGATTGCGATGCCGAGGCACGCTGTGACAGCCGTATACTCGTTCTCCACTGACGACTGTCGAAGGCCAGATGCGTAGCCTCCACGACGCCCCAGCCACGGCGATTGGCAGATTGCAGTCTTTTGTGACATTATCTAGCCAGAGCTTCCTAGGTCTTCCTCTAACTCTGCTTCCTTCAATTCTGCCATATAAGGCGACAGTTGTTTTTTTCTGACGACATGGCCGAAGTAGTAGGTATAAGCTACGATATTAATTTATTTATCTATCGTTAACGCGTGGCTGTTTGTGTTGCGATGAACCACCAGGTGTCGGTCGAGACGTCTCGTGAACACCCGTTCTACGTCGGCGGCAAGGGCTGGTGTTCGTGTGACCCTCAACGCACGTTGGCGCGCTACGATCTACCGTGCAAACAGCTAGTCGTCGGTGACTGCTGTCTGGCGCTCAGTCGCGTCAGTTCGTCGACGTTACCCCAGGCGGCAGCTGCGATCTCCTCTGCCGAGAGCGGCGCGAGGTCGTCTACGGAGGAACAGGTTGAAACACCGATCGACTACTCAAGGGCTAGCACCGTTACCACGACGTAGTTTGACTCGGCACACATCCAGAGCTACTCAGAGATAGAAACGGTTCTTTTTGAAAAAACATTATCAGGTTTTTTGGGTTTCTAAAGTTTATGCAAGGTTTTTAACGTTTTCCGGGTTTTAAACACAAACATGACCGGATACAATCTTTTTAAGGCTTCATTTTTAAACAGATGTTTATTTAGTTCAATTTAGTATGTGTAGGCAACCTTAGTTTGGTTTTATTACCTGAGTGTTACTCGTTATTTTACTACAATGTAAATTTCACAGTTTCTAGACTACATTTGTCAACAGGCACATGTTAAATTGAGTGTAGTGTAGTGTAGTTGAGTTTATATTCAGTGTTTGTTTCTCGGTGTATTCTTGTAGTGTTATAAATTTGTATTGCTCATAGCAGTGTTTGATGCACGTTTGATGCGTCTCATTAAACCAGTCATTCATTCATTCATTCATTTTTCTGTACCTCACAACATTGTGACGAATTGTGTCAGAAATACCAACTACGATTAAACATTTGAGTTGTGTCGGTGTTAATACAAATTCTCCGGCAAGTTTCGTAATGCATGACCGATAGAAATGTCTAAAATTTGTAACCTCACACGAATCCTATGCTAAACCACCGATCTACAGAGAATCGCGACGTTGAATTTGCGATGTATAGGCCTAAACTTGTAAAACAGCACTTATAGCCGCGATGAAGTTTCAAATTTACCCCTACGACGTCGAGTGTACGTCTCACAGTCACTCGTATTCCTCGAGGACCTCGACCTACGCCTCGCAAAAAAAGGCATTGTCGTAGCAATTCAATAATTAATTGATATTTGACAATCAAAGATCAGTAAATCACTAGCACAGCAAGTTCTCTCTCCGAAAACTCTATAGCAAGTATGGCGGATGCGTGTAACAGCCACAGTGACGTCATGCGACGCGTCGTCATCGGCCACTCACCAATCCTAGCACGTATCCAGCCACGAGTTTAAAATAGCTAGACCAATCCAACCAATCAGCGTTAAGTTCTCTATACCCTGGTCGATCCATGGGTCGAAGGCGTCAAAACCCAAGCTCAAAATAATTGTTCCGACCTGCAAAATCGCAATAAAAACAATTAAAGAGTAACGAACTCCTGATGCCACTATTTCACAGCACAATACGGGCAAGTTCTTACGAACTGAAAAGTGTATATCATCATCATCATCGACAACCGTGGGCTCAATGCCCGTTGGTGTCTGACGCCATTCTTACCATCGCTGCCCACCGCTGCCTATCTAGGGCAGCGTGGC
>Ga0209671_1005495_pt1 | contig 12838 bp, 11 predicted proteins | sample WorMetHERISLAND2_2_FD_187401 | JGI IMG/M metagenome (GOLD analysis project Ga0209671, IMG submission 187401) | Marine gutless worms symbiont microbial communities from Max Planck institute for Marine Microbiology, Germany - Olavius geniculatus... | ecosystem: Host-associated > Annelida >... | reverse complement strand
ACCAGTTTGTACTCGCGCCACACTATGACGTCAGCATTACATCACAACTAGCAAAGAATATTTAACTAACAGCCATATTTTGTCCATATATTTTGAATGAGCATTTCGTCAGCTACATCTGATAAAAATTTCGTTTAAATCGATCATCATTTGAGTGAATTATGAAAGAAATAAAAAGGGTGCCCGTTTTTTTGAAACACAGTGTATTATTGCAAACTGCTAATTTTTATTCGAGTTACGATCGATAATGTTGGGGATGTTTTCAGGTTTTCTGTTTATTTTAACACATATTTCCCTTGATCTGCTTTCCCTAAATAGTGCAGAAGCCTACATTGGGTGAGATGGAAAACTAAATAGTCATTTGATGGCAAGTTGTGTCAGGAATATTCGTACAGAAAATTATCAGAATCTGATAATTGGTTTTCAAGTTACAGTCAAAAATGTCGGGGATCTTTTTTGAGACACAGTATAGAATTACCGATCGCTGTCGTGATTCATGTTAGCTTTGCACAAATTATTTGTTCGTTTGCCTTTAGCGGTGCTAATAAATTCTATGGTGGAAGCGACCACATTAGAGGCACATGTTTGAACTGAAATTAAAGTATCGTGCATGCTACGACTCGAAGCTGAGAGCAAATCATATTTGAAAGACAAAATTAATCTCTAAATACTACACGAACGCAAAATTAGTATTTATGATAAATATTTACTGTAAGGGCCAAATAACGATTTTTTACCATTTTCATATGGTACATGTAGGCCAGACCTAATAGGCATAATTCAATATTCAGAGTTTACGAGGGAATGTGGCCTTGTGTGGCAGCATTTTTAAAATGAAATGGCATGTTTATTTTGTCTTTTTTTGCAATTTATAACTGGCTAGGTGCAAAAATAAAAAAATATGTAAAAACTGTTCAGTTTATATACAGTGTAAGGGTGACATCGTGGTTGTAGACATAAAATAGCACAAATCACAGTCAGCAAAGTTCTTCTGACATTGTGTAATGGTGACGTTGAATTTTAAAACACAAATTCACAACACGACGCACTGTTTGTTTTATGACCATTACACTATAGGCCTATCAGATTATGTTGCAAGGTAGGCCTAAACGCAGAAATCAAACCACTTCTACATCAATATTGAAAGTATTTGCCAAGTTGACTCTTATATAGAGCTGGCTCTAATAAGACATTATAGAGCCTAAACTAGATGTAAACAGCTTTTTTTCAGAAAAACTTTGAAAAAAAACTAGGTGCACTATTTTTGATGCTATAATAAAAGACGCAGGTCTTTTTCTAGAAACGGAAGGCAACCGAAAGCACGGAATTTTTTTAGGCTTGAGTCGTTAAACATTAGGCCCCTACGATTTATGAGCCAGATTTTCTTATCTAGTGAAATAATTAGTGACGGTTAAACGATAAGCCTAAATTGATTTATGTGCACATTACTCATATAATAAAAAACTTATTCGATTGCTCATCTTGCGTTTATACAAAACTGAATAGATCAGACGGTAAAGCCTTTAATTGGGTTGCGCCCACAATCCCATAGTTTAGCATTAATTTTAGTTTAACCCAAAAGTATAAATACGGAAATCAAATTGAATACTGTGAGCAATAGCAAAGCTCGTAGTTTCGTATTGTCTTTGTTAGTCGACTTACCTGCAGTACAGAGGCTAGCTGTCATGAGTCAGGATTGCAAATGATGCGCTATCATCATCTTAAATAGGCAGTCACGTTATAAGTCTTTGCTGCTGCTGCTGCAGTCCGCTACAGATCATCAGTAAACAACAGCAAACACTAATAGCCTAACTAAAGCCTACTTGCGTTCATTCAGTAATTTAGTGCATCATTTACGCTACCAAGAGAGCGCCGAGTTTTATTACTGTCCGCGGAAACGACGATTTTTCAGCATTGTCGCTAAATTATTTTTTCTGTTTCACTGATAACACGATAACTCATAAACCACTGCACTTAGCTTAATGAAATTCTGCGCGAACATGTATCTCGACAACTTCTAGAACCCTATTGAATCTTAACGTCAAAGGTTAAAGCTAAAGATCAGTACTTAGATCACGTGGTTTGTGTCTGTGTGCGTGTGTAACAGGCTACCCCGTTTACACAAAGAAGCATACATGAAGCAAACATGAAACAAACGTATGCCTATTCAATATATACGTGCACGACGTGTGTGCTCCATAAGTCTGCTTCATGTGTGCTTATGTTTCCTCGTGTAAACGGGGAATAACGCGTCAGGCAATGAGGAATCGTACGTCAACCTATGTCTGCCAAAAAACTACAAATGCATTCGCTTGGTGGCGCTGCCGGCGGTACTGTGCGTCTGTCCGGCTGTCTGTCCGTGCAGGCTCTTGCTATAGCTAGACAAGAAATTTGAGCTAATGCTCACGAGACGCGCGAAAGCCTATACCAGTTCCGGTTCAGTAGTTTAGCTAAAAATTGGGGTGTTCACGCCGTCCACGCCACATGGCCGATTGCCTCGTGATCGCCGACCATGCACGATGATGCAGTCTCGATCAGTTCCTGCAGTAATCAGGCGCCGCTGAGTTCCAATCTTGATAGAGTTTACATAAAGTTAAAGGTTTTGCAGAATTGAAGGTTAATTCGTATAAACTGTTCAAGACGAAATAAAAACTGCCAATTACGTTTAATCTGTTATATTAAATAAAAGACTCGATTCACAATGTTATCAAAGTAACTTAACGTAAAAATAGAAGCGGCACGTTTATTATTGGACATGATGTAGGCCCTAAACAAATAGACTAAAATAAGCATAGGGTATATCATCTTTTATATCTTTAACTAACAGAGAAATAGGCCTATATGATAGACTAATTGCGTTATATTGAGCAATTGGCTGACTGCACACTGCACAATGCAAGTAATCATGAACGGTTGCATCATCCTCTACACTGAAATTTTCTCACAAGGTAGCACAGAAGTTGCTGAATTCAACGTAAGCTTAGGCCTGTATACTTAGCCCTAAAAAATTGTGTGCTTCCGGTATCCATCCGTCCCTAGAAAAAAACCTGCGTCCCTAAAATTGTTATTGGGCCTTTAAAAATATCAACGCAGTTTTCAGTGCGTTTTCGAAATTTTAGTGAAAAATGCTGTTTACATCTAGCCTAAAATACAGCAGTATCTTTGCTTAAGTTCTCGCGAGTTTGAACTATTTAGTGTGTCAGTTTTTATGAGTTGTTGGGTAATATTACATGACACATCTAAAAAATAAATAATAAAAAAGTTATTCTGCCGCCTCCCCCCGTCCCTAATTTTTTGCCGGCTGCAACCGGAAGCACAAATTTTTTTACGCTTTGCATACTTAAATTTAACGTCTTAGTAGTCTATAACTGAGCCTACACGATGCATTACTAACTACACATTTATGCAGGCTGCTTCTAGGCTTACATTGCGAACTGGTCTGCTTATAGAACACCAACTATCGCGGTAACCATCACAATCGTTCAGCCAACGAGTTTAATAGAAGCTTGTATAGGCTTAATGAAGTAGTTATCCGATTGCAATAAGGACAACAGTAATATACGCTGTCACAGATGTAATGATTGTCAGTAATTAACATTTCACACATTGTTTGTAGGCCTACAGAACTGAATCACTGCTTGAACACTAAGCACCCAACAGCACCAACCACTTAAAAGTGCCACTTAATACATGTTTTATACAGGTCGAGCAGTCGGACAGTTTTGGAAACGATTAGCCGCGATCAGTGAAGAGTGGTCATCTTGAATACTGCGTTCAAGTTGTTCAACGCATCAGCACTATTCACTGCAACGATCAAAGCTAATCGTTTACAAAACTAAAACATGCAGGCCTACGCGTGTTCTGCTTTTTACGCGCCACTGCATACTTACAGAACGGTAGGCTACAATTATTCCTATGTGACTGAGTTAGGCCTACCAAATAAAAAATATGTACTAGATATCTGCATAAAATTTACAGACAGCTGTTGTAGGCCTAAACGGCCAAACTACGATTCTGCATTTTATAAGGTAGCGTAGCAACAGTAGTAACGTGAGGCGGCCAAAACTACAGCCATTCGCGTCAACTTTTTTCTTGACGTCGGATGCCAAAAATTGTTTAAATCAGCCAATGTTTCGCGGAGCTATTCAAAAAATAAAAGTGGTAGCCTACCTTTTTATGGCCCACGATGTATGTATCAAAATCATTTTTGATCTGATCTCTGCTGTCAAGTCCAAAAAACAGCAAAATTAAGTCCAACTGCAGGCCAAAAATCTAGTATTTGACGCTGATGGAATATCTTTCTAAGGCTTAGATGTAATTACGTTAATTTTGTCCGATTCTGAAAATAATACGTGTGTATAGTGTGTAGACATAAGCTGTATGGTAGATCTCCATTCCAATCAGCCTTACAGTCCTGATTATTGCGACCGATACGACTTAACGCAGTTCAGTCGCCATAAAGCCCATAATCACGGCTTTGATTGCCGTTTCTCGACGTAATCTATATAGCTCGCTTCCGTTGCTGCTGTGGTCTATGCTTATGCCGCGCCGTTGATTTGCTGACCCTTGATGTCCGGGTCTCGTGGCGTCAGTGGTTTCAGATGGATCTTGATCTTTGACTGAATGTCACTTGGATCCTGTACGAAGAGCCGCATTCAACCGAACTGGCAGAAACGTCCTACGTACGACGATACAGCTGTAGCAGTGTAGCACTTTAGCATTACGTCGGTAGTGGATCACGATAACCTTGCATCCGTTCTGTAAACACAATAAAACCTCATAATATTGCATTATACAATGCATAACAATGCTGCTGACTGCGCCCGCTCCCCCGTTAAGAGTCCCCAGTTGATGGCTCCCTACACTTGTAACGTCAGTCGGAGGAAATGTCCGACTCCCGGTCAAAAACCTCCTTCTATCATCGGAGGCTTTCAGCAAGGAAACCGTAAATGTGTGAATGGCGCGAGAACACGAAACTGAAAAGGCAATGCCAGTTAGAAAGCAGTTTTGGATAGCATGAATTCTAAGACAAAATGTTATTAGAAAACGACAAAAAATTTTGCAAAAGCAAACAACACTTGACTGCTTTTATACGGCAATAACAAACTAATATGCCTAAACAGCTAGTAGTTGCGGGACTAGTTGATAGAACAGCCACGGCAACAAAGCAGAGTTAGCGGATCTAATGCGACGACAGTGGCGGGCAGATGGATCCGGCGTGCCTGGCAGGCAGCGTTACCGTACGATCATTATCGGCTCAAGGCGACTGCAGCGCCTCGCTGTCAATAGCGCCGTGTCAACGGACTATATCGACGTCAGTCACCGGTGCATCCTCAAGCTACATGATGCACACCTGTTAGTAGCCTACACAGGTGCACCAGCCAGCAAGCAGTGAACAAGGCGCCGGCAGACAGGTGAGGTGAGGTGAGGTGAGGTGAGCTGGCCCGCTCAGACGCACCTGCTCGCTAGATGGCATCACCTTCGTATACGTACTGGCAGTAGCCATGCAGGCAGTCGTACAGGTAGTCATTCATTATAGACAGACAGGCGTCGACGTGATTGTGCGCTCGCTCGACATGCACCTGACAGGACTTGATACGTGGCATATAGCATGCAGCGTTGGACAGGTGACGCAGTCACGTGACGTCACGTGATAGTAGCTGGTCTCAGCTGCTGCTGCTGCTGCTGCCGAACTGCAGATGTTCGTCAACGTCATTACAGTCTCTTTACCAGTTTCCTTTCTTTTCATTATCCAGCTACTCATCGACCATAGACCACATCACTAGCACTGAGTCGACTTACTTCATTTATTGACGCAGTCAAAATCACGACTTTAGAATTGCGATTGAAGTTTTATGACTTCAGTGCTATACAGTTCAATTATTGCTGAATCTAATGCATATTTAAAGCATAAGCATGCAGAAGTTTTCAGCAAGTTCTACGCTTTTATTCGACGCTTGGTTGAACTTGAACGTACACGTCCGTATCGTATGGTGACGACAGGCGTGCAAAACGGCGGCCGCCAGAGGTTAGATTAGTGGCGTGGCAGGAGGGCCAGATGTAACAAGATGACGCGGGTCTAGTGGCGGCCGGATGGCTGGCTGGCGGCGGGCGCTGACACTGACAGGCGGGCTGCAGTAACGATAGACGACTGCCAGCTGGCCGAGCGAACGCCGACAGAACAGGAAACACGAGCTGCCGCTGCACTGGCGCCACCGAGCGACCAACGTAAGCACCACCAGATGTCTACCTCACCTCATCTCCCACCCACTCACTCGCCAGCTGACACCAGACTCCGTACCCACCCGGCGTACTGTCCGGCATAGAGCAGTGCTCGCCGGCTGCAAGATTTATCGCGAAACATCAGACTAGGTGCTGGCCGCGTCGCACTGCACGGGGCATTATTCAGCCAGATGGTGTGCTGCCGCCGCATCATCAGCACGCTGTTAACTGGTCGACGTTATCGCTGCCGGCCATGCACTGCAGACGTGGACTGGAATCAATACTCTCTCTTCTTACAGACAGCACTCAGACGAACCTCGACATACACTACACTACTACAGTAATAGCATCATCCCACATTGCAGCTCGTGCTTGGACGCTTCCTCATCATCGCCGACCGCCTGTCCATCTAGTGCACTACACCTGCAGCGTTTCATTAGTCTCCACTCAATCAGTCCGTCTTTTATTTACATCGTAATCGTTCGACCTTAAATCGCCTCCTGTGTTCAGCAGAAATGTCACTGAATTCATGTGCATCACACGGCTTAAAGGAGACCGCTTAGAAATACTGGATGACTCCGCAACTCACTTAAAATGAAGGTATCAGCTGACGGTAATTAAAACCTTGCTAAATACACTTCAGATGCTTATGTTATGTGGCAGACCGACGGATTTGCTATCAGCAGGGGCTATTACGGCGCTACAGCACCAAATCGAACCGCCGGATACCTACGATCCTCAGTTCTAATTACTCCCACTGTAAAAGCTGTCGGTCAGATCAAGGAAGTCTTATATAGTTAGCCGCGCTGCTATCTATGGAGTGTTCCATGGTCAGACAAATGCGGCGCATATAGGCTATCGTTGTAGCCTAAGGAGTTCTCTCCCAGAGGGAGTTCGGGTCTGCCTTGTTGATAGAGGGGTGGTGCTGGGGGAGTTATGCTCGGACGCCCTATACGGCATAGTCAGCAGTCACGACAACATTCTAGTAATGTCGGCTTGACGCGACGCCGTCGGTCGTTCAGTTATTTACGACTGTAACAGCGTCGCCTGCACTGCACTGAGATTCTAGCGCACGGCGACTGTGTGGTCGACTCGACGCCAGCAATGAGCAGTGAACACCTGTACTCAGAGCTACAAGCCACACCGAGCGTCACAAGCCGACGAACCATTATAGGATTGCCCCCCCCCCGCAAAAAAGTCTCTACCAGCCGACAATTTATCGGCAAAAATCAGCTCCGTCCGGCGGCCGCCCGGGCGGGTACGATTTTTACCGGTAAATTGTCGGCCGGGGTAGACTTTTCTGGGGGCGATCTTATAATAGAAGGACTTTATGGGGCCGGCGATATTTTAATAAGAGGAAGATATATCAATTCCGTGATTATCTCCCCCTGGCAGATTTTTCACGGGGGAGACATTTTAATGTGACACGGGCGACCCGCGCGAGCCATTGTAACTGTCGACGAGCGAGTATTTCAATGCACCCAGTGCGCCTGCCCGCCGCAATATGTTTACACACCCGGTCGCTGTCGGTCGGCCGAGCAATGATGCCAGCAGGTACGCCTCATTCCCGTACCACCCCACCCCGCTAGGGAGCAGTAGACTGAGTCCTACAGTGTGAGTGTGAAACAAGCCGTGAGACATGTACCGACCAGCTGCGGCGCGCACATCGACCAGTCATTGCATCGCAGTCAACGCACCTGGTTTAATAGTAGGACTGCAGTCAACTTGATACGAGCTCAGCCCGTCTCACTCGCATCGATCTCATGCACGCCTTACATAACGCACGTCTCGATGCATTTATACAGCCTACATAGTCACCGACTAACTATCACTAAGGTTAAATACGACCTTAATAGTTTAAGCAGTGGGATTATCTGGTTATTTGGAGAAGGCACAGGTAGCTACAGCAGGTTTTCGTGAGACTTCTTATGACTAAGCCCGGGGAAATTTCGACCTGTATTACAACTTTCTAGATTAATTCTGCTATTCGCGATTAAGACATGCATTTGCATGTAATTATGAAAAGTATTCGATCGCAATTGACAAGTTAGTGTTGAAGTTACACAAATAAGGAGAAGTAAGTGCACGTAAATAAAAAAGTGTAATTCAAGTAAGCTACGTTTACACCGCCACGATTTATGCCTTAACCAAACCAAAAATTACACACAGATATAAGAAGTTAACAAAGCCAAATTTTACGTTGTATTTGCTGTAGTATAGTTACAACATATTTTAAATAAAAATATTTGGCTAGCAATTAATGATATATAGCACTTCAGCTTCACGTTATTAATCTGCGTCCATATTAACCCCAAAATACTTTCAAATCCAGTGCCATAGACAAAAAGTTTTTTAAAAAATAACTGTCAAGTAATGAGTATATTTAGCAACGTCAAGACCAAATAAAGATTTTAAGACGTAAACACGGCGAAACATACGGCGACTGACGACTGGTTTGTCAGAGTGCAAAGTGCATCAAGCATCATCAGTGTCTGCGTTTAGCTCTGCCCTCGGACTGTATCGTCTGCGTACACAGGTCCACGCACTCGGCAAAACTCAGCTGTTTATCGGCTCGGTCGGACGCGGCACTGTAGTCGAGGTCCGCGAGTCTGGCCAGCGCCAGGATGTAGCTGCAGGCTATGCGGAGGATGGCTAGTTTGGACAGTCTCTGGTTGTACGAGTAGGACGGCACGGCTCGTCGCAGACTCTCGAAGGCGGCGCTGATGGTGTGAACGCGCGTCCGCTCGCGAGCGTTCGCCTCGATGCGTCGCTGTTTCGTCATGTTCTTGTAGTTCTTGCGCGGACTGACGGCACGCGCCACGTAGCGCGGTTCTTTCTCTGTGGGTAGCGTCGACGCGCAGGATGCAGACTCTGACGCCAGTCGTCTGGACGTGCTGGGACCCGTAGTCCCTTGTCTGCCGGAGCTCGCAGGACGTCCGCCGGACGAGTTGGTGTCGTCAGCATGCGCGGATCGGTCGTGCTCGCCGCTGGAGCCGAGGCTGCTCTCAGAGCTTGATGGTCGCGGTGTCGTGACGGCCGCGTACATCGCACCGATGCCGTGCTGAAAGGCAGGGTGGAACAACGGAATGTTGAGCGGATAGAAACTGAACGAATTGGTCGTCACGGTCGCGCTCGCGGTCGGCGAAGTGTCGAACACGTTTCCGGGTTTCCAGATCTTGGCGGCGACGGACGCGTCTGCGGTGGTCTTGTCGTCGTCGTCGTGTTCGACGTCGCTGTTGGACGACGAGCAGATGCTGCGGATGCTGAAGTCAGTCGCACGGCGTCGCGGCTCTGTCATTTTTCGTTTGTTGCGGCGACGTGTCGGGCTGTCTTCCAACATGGCCGTCGCAGCCGTTGACGTCACCACTGACGGTTCAGTCGTCAAAGTCTCGGAGGACTTGCGGGCGTCGCGAGGTGGCGGCGGCAGTGACGTCGCTGACTCTGTATTGCCGGCGTCCGGTGCACTGATGTTTTCACGCTCGCTGACTGTCTCTTGCGCCACTCGCCATATGACGCTGCTCGACATGTCTTTCGTTGCTAATCGTCGACGTTGCCTTCGTGCAGGCGTCGTCAGTGTCCGTTAACGTCCCGACTGACTGTGAGTGTGAAGCGCTGCGATCTGCTGAGTAGTGAGGTGTCGGTGCTAGCGTGTGCGAGTGAGTGCAGTGGCGGTCGAGTCGAGGTGCTGTGGGGACGACGCAAAGCTGCTGGCGGGTCGAGAGGGAAGGGTGAGTGGGAGCTTGCGGACAGATGAACACCCGCTATAGACAGGCGGGCGCGCGTCGGGTAAGCAGCAGTGCACTATACAGCAACGTGCGGCGACGGCTGAGCGTCCTATCAAAAGCGACCAGATGTTGCGCGTATTATGGAAGTGCACTGAGCCGCGCCCGCGCTGTCTGCCTACACTGTCTGCCGCCTCTCTTCCCCGCCCCCTGGATGGCGAGTCCTCCCATCGTTGTCTCACTCGTCATCCTCCACCCTCGCTCTCTCAATCCCACCCTGCCTCCGCATGTAGGAACAGACTGTCCACTCGGCGTCTGTTGTTTATTGACTAATCCGCAGAAGGTATGCGTCAAACCGCGTCGCCATCCCAGCTGGAGTCCGACCGACCCAGCTAGTCAGTCACTCCGTCCGCCGCTCTCCGTCTGTGCATTAACATACACAGCTTGCGATACTACCTATAGTACCTACCCACGGTGCTTGCTTCTGTCAACAATATCCGTGAACGCATAATTATGGTACTCATTGTAACGGTGGGCCAAAAACTAATAAAACAAACGTCGCCGTCGTGAGCTTTCATTAATCATTAGATGAGCTACGTTTTGCTTTAAACCAATATCAGCGGTAAACTTTTTCCCACGGTTAGAGCGCTGGCCAAAACGTAATGGAACGTTCAATGGTTTCTTTCAATGGTTGGCGTTTTGTTCTTGATCACAAATAATCGCATATTTAGCATCAGCATCAGATTTGCCGCACAGTAGTAAACATGTTGAAAGCCATAACTATAAACGAATTATGTTAACGGCATGGAGACCCGGCCAGCTATTGTGGAAACAGGTGCTGGTTGGGCGGGCCAGCTTGAGCAGTGTTAATGCTTCAGTGCGTTCACATTGTCAGTCGGATGTAGGAGCGGGCAAACGATGACCGCTCTGCGCGGCCAGGTGCAGTGCCTCGGGCAATGAATGACCGGACGATGATAATTCGTCGTCTGACCGCTGATGTGAATCGTACAGTTACCGTCTGCTACGCACCACGACACATCTTCCTTCACCTCCCAACGCGCCCGCCCGCCTCTTCGCTTGCTGAAATCACCGGTATACTTCAGGCTTCGCAAGTTCGTTGGCAAGAAAGCTTTGCCTGGCTTCGTACTGCGAGTAGGCGCATTCAAATCAGTGCCATTCAGCGGTGGCGCACAAAACTTTTCAGCCAATGAGCAAAAACCGTATACCGCAAATTCATTAAATTGTCATGAAGGCAGTGCTCCAACTATTCATTAACCGGGTTTTGCACCAGCAGGAACGCCAGTCATGTTCATTAGGTCACAAATTCACGGATATATTATGTTCTGCTCATGCAACGATTAGCCCGGCCAATGCCTCGGCTATTATTTTTATATGCATTTAAGTATTCTATGCTGTCTCTGAAGATTAATTTTTGCTTACGCGCATTCATTCGATTTGTTAGCCGACCGTACTTAAGTAGGCCCTAACGATCGAGCTATATAGGCACGGTTGTCGTCCGCGTCCGTCTGTCGTCTGTCACAGATATATTGTGGCTAATAGGGTGTTTAGTGTTTACACGATCCAGCAAACGTCCAGCATTAGCACGTGTATTTTGAATACATTTGCTGAAGTTTGCTGGACGTTTGCTGGATCGTGTAAACACCCCATAAGCGTTAGTTTGTAGGGGATAACTTTTTACACGAATTATAAGCCACGTGCCATAAACTTAGGCATGCAAAATTTTAGCGATGCGGTGCAAAGGGAATATTTTCAAATTGGGGTTTGGATGAAAGGGGTAGGAAATGCAATAGAAAACTGGTCATATCTCGGAAACGGCGAGAGATAGGGCCAAGGTTACTATTAATCACTAATAGGAAGTGGCATACGCCCTTTCAAATGAAATAAAAATCATTGACCTTGAATGACCTTGAAGAGTCACAACGCATTATGGTATGCCAATCGTGCGATATTGTGGCTAAACGGTAAGTCGTAGAGGATCGGCTATGGTACCGTCGGATAGGGCGGTAGCAATAGGCTGTCAATAGTAACCACGTCTCAATCTGCAGCGGTTTAGCCGCAATTTTCAATGAAAAGTTTCAAGTTATACTGTAAGTGACCGTATTTCTGAAAGGCGAGAGATATGGCCAAGGTTACTATAAATCATTAATAGGAAGTGGCATACACCGTTTCAGATGAGATAGAAATCATTGACCTTGGATGACCTTGAAAGGCTTCTTTTTTCGTTATTTTTTGCGCAGGGCCTAGTCAAAAATTCAAAATAGCTGGAAAACAGAAGTCAGCTATAGGTCTATAATATTATTTATCCGAAAAGATGAAATCGTGGCGGGCATGGGCGGCGATCCCGGGGGATGACGGGGGCATATCCCCTCCAATATTTGGGCAGGGAGGACAACATACAGGTTGTCCAAAGTTGTCCCCCAACAATTTGCCCCCAAAACGATCAAGTTTTAGTTTTGCATTTTAACTATGCATTTCAAATCAGGTCAATGCGACATTTCTGCATAAACAGGTCAATTTATTCTGCTGGCTTCGCTAGCAGATTATTCATAGCCCAACTTTTTACGCGCGAAAGCAGCTACTTCTTTCAGCGCGTCTTATACCATCGCAGTTCTGTCCGTCTGTCACACGGGTGGATCAGTCAAAAGCGGTGCAAGCTAGAATCACCAACTTCACCGTCGGCTGCCTGGAAGACTCTAGTTTCAGGAATCGTAAAGCTTTTTCATAAATTCGGAGGGGGTCACCCCGAATGAGGGCGTTAAATAAGAAGGGGGAGGAACAATTTGCGCATTTTGGCCAATAAGTCGCTGTATCTTAGTAACGGTGCGAGATAGGGCCTAGGTTACTATTAATCACTATAATAGGAAGTCGTACAC
>Ga0209671_1005491_pt1 | contig 12844 bp, 7 predicted proteins | sample WorMetHERISLAND2_2_FD_187401 | JGI IMG/M metagenome (GOLD analysis project Ga0209671, IMG submission 187401) | Marine gutless worms symbiont microbial communities from Max Planck institute for Marine Microbiology, Germany - Olavius geniculatus... | ecosystem: Host-associated > Annelida >... | reverse complement strand
TCCCTCCCCTTTTTGCCCATCCCTCCCTTCCCGTGTTCTTCCTTTTTTATTTCTCCTCCCTTCCCATAGTAGGACCGCGTAAAATCCAGCTATAGTGGGTCTGGAGAAGCGCTGTGAGCTCTCCCAGCGGGGTCTGGAGCGGAGCCCCAGCCGAAATCGAATTTGGTGCATAGGCTATTAGCTTTAACAGGTGAGATCTGGTGGCAACAATTTTAATTATTTTCCCGAAAATAAACTGACCAAATTGGCAAATTTTGTGCGGTTTTTGCGTATGCTTATGTTTTGTCTGGAGGATTGGACAGGGGCCTGGGCCCCCTCGCCCCCGCCCCCTTTGGCTATGCCACTGAAAGAAGCAGCCACTAACTGAACGGAATTGGGCTATATAAGAGAATAAGAAGGGAAAGGTAATGGTCGGTTTAAAGACCCCATTTTAATTTTTCCCCAACTACGGCCCCAAAGTTTCTTACGCCAGTGGATAATGGTTCCGTTCTTTCGACAGCCAGACCATTTGTGCATGAGACACGTAAGCATGCCTACTTTCAAACAGTAATATTTCACAAAATATTGCAGCGAAGCATTTCAGATGACTGGGTGTGGCAGTGGCACATTACAAATTTCGTGCGGAATCCGTAAGAAGTAGGCCTGTCTGTTTGAAGAAACAAAATAGGTCACAAAATAGACTGAACAGTTTTTTTTTGCAAAAACAAAACTGCAAATAACTTCACGCACGACAATCCTAACTGCAATAGGCCTATGCTTATAGCGATTTTTCTTTACAAACATCAAGCAAGTCAGGCAGGCTTAACCTGATTAGCAAACGCATTTTAATGCAGTGGCATAGACAGAAATGTGAATTGGGGGAGGGGCTCGCCTTCCTTTCGTCTACGCTCCTTTCCATCATTTCCTTCCCTTCCTCTCCGTGCTTCTCCCTTCACCTTTCCTGCCCCTTCCCCTCCCTTTTCTGTACCCTTAGAAGTCTTCTTCTTAGCGTATGCTCTGCATAGGCTACCGAGCCAAACAATAGTCTCCTCGTCAGCCGAAATTAATGTGCGGCTGACAGATCGCCGAGAAATTTCGTATCTAGACAATCGTTCACAATGTGTGACATACGGTAATTATAGTTTGTGAAGGTGCGTCACAAAAACAGGACGGATCTAAAGCCTGATTCCAGCGGACGAGGTTGGCTGCAGATCGACCCTGGCCAGTGCGAAAGTGGTTCAACGTTGACCACAGGCGTTGGCGTAGGTCGAACCCATGCAGGAGGTGCAGTGGAAGGGTTCACGATCAGTGGGCGGTTTACTACAGCTGAAGCAGCCCACTCTTCAGTCCATTTCTGTCGTGGTGACACTTCTTCCTGTTGTAATTCATCATGCCATACTGGACGTCTTGATGAAAGGCGGACTTGAGGATAAGACTCGATATCTGATATCAGAGGGAGAGTGATGGTTGAGGACCTGATCTTGCTGAAAAGTTGATTTGTTGCTGCCATTTGCCGGATGTGAGGGGGAGTGATGTGGCTGAGGACTGACAACCACGTAAGACGTGTAGGGCGCCGAGTTCCCTTAGAAGTAGGATCCCTAAATTCTAGCTACGGGAGCGCTGTGAGCTCCCCCAGCGGGGTATGCATGAGGCGGGTCGAGCCCCAGCCGAAATCGAATATGATGCAATTATACCTCAAAATATAACATACGGTGGCAACAATTCAAACCATTTTACCGAGTCCGTAATATTTATTATTTAAACAATAATATGAGATTGGAGGCTGGGTGCCTGGGCCTCTCTGGTCTACGCCATTGCATTACTGATACGACTAGTAGGCCTATGCCTATAGCTGCAACTTGCACAACTTGCTGTCGCTGGAATTAATTAACAAAGATAATGTATTGTTCAGTACACGGTGCACGAAAAAATAATAACGAAGTCCACTCATATACCAACACTACAGAAAGTACGCTACGTCAAAATTAATTTTTAATTTATTTCGTAAAAAATATGTTGTCGTTGACCGATAGACGTCTAGATACTATGAACGACGCAGTAAAAACTCACCGAACTGAACACGATTAGTTACTACTAAATGACGTGTAAGACGTGGCGGTTTCTTTGCCACGCTAACTTAAATGCATGGTACAATGTAAAATGTGTGTACGCCCATAGGCGGATCCAGGAGTTAAAGTTGGGGGAGGCAAAGTCGAGCGCCGAAGGCGCGAGCCGAGCCGAGGCGCCGAAAGCGCCAAGGGGGCTGGGGCGTGGGACACCCCCTCCCCACACGGGGAGGGGTCTAGGGAAGGGGCAGTGCCCCCTTCTCAGAATTTTTTTGGGGATTTGGGGGTCAAAATGGTGTATATTCGTGCACTCTTGGTGCTAAATTTCGTTTTTTTTCTATGACCAAAACAGTATAGAAATACACCAGGAATCCAAGGACTGCCACGGAGATTGACTTGCATGCGATAAAGAGCGTTACTCAGGGGTGCTGTGTCTATCCCTCTAAGTCCTTGGAGCAAGTTCCACTTAACTCAAGGTGAGACGCCACAGGCGTCGACGGGGTGGGGAATGGGGAGAGGGTATCCCCTTAACTAGCTGACTAGAGGTCTGGGGAGCGTCGTGAGCTCCCCCAGCAAGATCCGGGGCAGAGCCCCGGCGAAAACGAATTTGGTGCAATCTAAGCATCACAGAGCACTTCTGCTCGCAAGTTATCGTAAATATATCAGAAAAGCCAAACAATAATAATATTCAACTTCCCCCTTAATTTCCCAAAAAACCTCCCCTTTATTTTTTCTTAGAGCATTTGCATGGTATAGACGCCTCTTGCGTTATTTATTGTTTATTGTTGCTTACTTTTACGTAGGCGAAGCCAGAAATCGCAGTCAAAAGAGGCAAACTAGCCCCAAAGGCCAAAAATTGAGGCCGCAAGCCAAGAACAAAAGTAAACTTCTTGGTTATAGGAACCGGTCGCCGGGGCGCAGTCCTGGAAGCAAACGCTTTTTGGGGCTTAAAACCCTATAAAATGCATATATATATTGAGTATAAATTTTATTAGTTTTACTGCACAAATTTATAACGCACTGTATATGCATGGAAAAAAGGGCGACTTTGGCATCTTGGGGACATGGCCCCTTTCCCCTATTGAAGTCAATCAATTTACATGCACCTAACGAAACTAACAGCTAACAAGTTTCATCATATCCACTTAAATCATTAACCAATTTTCGGAATTATTCTGTGTATACTATCATCCGTAAATTGGCAAAACAGCAAAAATGCGACAGAATATTCAAAATTATTACCAAAAAAACAACAGAATTATTATCAAAAATAAACGACCACGTTCACTTCAGGATAGCCTACGTGGATATATCGTTGTTATTGTCTTAAATTCTGAGCAAAACGGAGCGACTATATACCTTCGTATAGTTGCTACAGACACTCTCAGTTAGGGCTGTGCTGTCCGAGTAATGAATTAGATGAGTACTCGGCGAGTAACTTAATGATACTCGAAAACTCTGCCCTGCTCTAAATTTCTCAAACGAACGACAACATGTGATACAACTAAACACCGGAGTGACACGCCACGTAGCTAGACGTCGGTGGGTACGTATGCGTTTCGGCCGCCACGTCTTCTTTTCTTCCGTTTACCAGTTGAAGTTGTGCCGACCGCCGTAGGTCGCTCCGTTAGCTCGAACGGACGCAGACAGAACACCTAAAACAGCGCAAACACATATCCTCTTAAAGGCCCAGTTTGCACTGACTCCGATTACTTCTAGTTGTGGATTTGGGAAATGGGAGATTGTATGTGGGTTCAACTTGGTACTACATCAGCATAGTGGTTGGGCAACCTTATTTACTTCTTCAGACAGTTTTCCGGCAAGTAGTCCCGTTTAGCCACAACACATCCGTTACAGACAGATTACAGAAACAGACAGACAGACAGACAAACAGACACAACAGTGTGACAAAGCCACCACAGTAAATACGGTCGCCCCAAAACAAGATGTGGTGTGTTTCTTTTAAATTCCTTGGGATATGTTTCTGCCAAGAAATTTTGACATAAATAGACAACAGTGACTAACTTATCACGAAAATAAAAAGGACGACGTTTTCTAGAGACAGTATTAAGGCTCGTACAGAGCGACGTAACTGAACTGAACTGACATGGTCTAGTTTTTGACGAACTGACCAATGGACAAGCAGAAATGCGTTACATTCAGCACTGAAAACGGCGTCGGTGGCCTGTGTGACAAAGCTCACGTACCGGTACGCATCAACAAATGACCACTGGGCTCGCGCTGCGCTGCCATTTGGTCAGTTCGTCTAAAACTAAACCGTGTCAGTTCAGTTCAGTTACGTCGCTGTGTACGCCCCTTTACGCCTGACCTTGTCGGAAGTGAGCAGTTGAAAGTCGTCGGGTGGGTTTGTGATGACGAATCGTTTAGCGGACGGGTCTTGCGTAACGCTGCTGAGTGCGTCTCGGAACCGATACAAACCAATACACAGGATTCCGAACGACCTCAGTGCATAGGCGAACAGCTCGCCGTAGTTCACTCCGCCTTCCTGTAGTACAATTAATTATATAATAACGAAATTCGTACAGAGCGCCTGCAACGAAAAATGCGATGAACCATATAAACATTAAGAACATATTTTTATAAGAAGTGTTGTAAAAAGTTTGTGACCAACGTTGAATAAAAATGTAACCAACTTTCTACAAGACGTACTGGCAAAATTCGTTGCTTCAAAATACAATTTCTTTTATTAATTTTTTGCCAGCATAGGCCTACTACGTACACAAGTAGACCTTAATTAAACTGTATAGACTAATATGAATTTCAAAAAATCCGCCGTAACTTTTTACTGGCAACTTTTCGATTTTTGCACGTAGATATTTTAGGTTGGTTTTGTATCAACTAGTGATTTCAAAGTTTATCAGCGGTTTCAACTTAACTTGTGCAATATTATTTTAAGTCGACTGATATTTGATAAAGTTAGGCCTATAGTGAAAGTTATGCTTGCTTCTCGTGGATAACCTGAGTTTCCGGACGTATATTCCTTAAAGTTTACCAGTTTTTATCACGGCTTGCACAACAGCAAATTGTATTTATTGAAACGATGTGCCAAGTTAATAAAAAGACAAATTTTTGCCCTCCCCCGCCCAACAGTAACACATTTTCCATCCGATTACACAATATAGACTAACGTAACAAACAAAGAGGGCATGAATCAGCGGCGTTCTAGGTTAACAAGTTGGAAGGGGGGAAACAAAGTTAGGCATAGGCCTACAATAACGTTATGTCAATAGACAGCTGCAATTGTTCGACAGGGATCATAAATGCTCAAAATTAGATTACAATCCCCATAAATTCAGTTTAAATGGATGACTTACACCCGTAAATGTTGTATTTTTGAGAAAAATCTAACAGCAAGAACATTTTTGATAGCCTAGATTTGATGAAAAGACAACTGCTGTAATGAAGCGGAGACAAAAAAAATAACATACGACGAAGTCCCTGAACGGCGAGTGATAGAGCGCGATCTGAGCAACTCGGCATCGGTTGCGCTGTGCCTCCAGTTCGGCAGTGTTGTAGCCGCCTCTCATGCCGACCCCCTCCGCCAAGATCTGCTCCAGCTCCGGAGTAGCGCCGCCCGTGATCAGAGTACGGATCAGCGTCAACGCGTTGTCGTTGAAATACGTCTGCACGTATACAGCAAGAAGCCCAGCTGTCGCTAGGTAAGCCGACCGTACTGGTCTTCTGTGACTTTCAAGATGGTCAATGATTTTTACACGTATGTAATCTGAATGAGCGTATGCCATTTTCTGTTAATGATTAATAGTAACCTTGACCCTATCTCTCACCGTTTCCGAGATACGGCCACTTATAGCTTGAAACTTTCCAATGAAATTTGCGGCCAAACCGCAGCAAGTGGGAGACATGGTTACTATTGACAGCCTATAGAAAGTCGCCAGCGCTCTATCCGACCCCTTATGACTTACCGTTTAGCCACAATACCGCACGATTGGCATACCATAGTGAGTTATGACCCTTCAAGATCATCCACGATCATCGATTTTCATGTCATACGTCCAGCAAACTTCCATCAAATGTAATCAAATTACACGTGCTTATTGCTCGACGTTTGCTGGATGTTTGCTGGATTGAGTAAACACCCTATTACGTTGAACGGAATGAAACCGCGCTTTAACAGCAATCATGGTAGTATAGCTGTGACAGTAGTGCGGTAACCGTACGGTGCTCATGAGAGAGTCCAGGACGGAGACGGCGAACGCTGTGCCACAGGCGAACGGCTGCGTCATATACAGCTCGGTGTCAGGGTCGTCGTCGTCGTCTTGGTCTAAGAACTGCACGTTCGCGTCGTTACCTGCAAACAGAGTGCACAACAGCAACGTAAACAAGGACCAAAGTAATTCGGCAAAAAGCGGAATAGCTCCACGTTTGTATTCACCAGGTAGCAGCACAGCCTGACGGTTTGGCTGCAATTTGAGATTGTGGCGTTTAACCCCCATCGCCAGGCCCGTCGAGAGGGCGGGTAAGGGGAGGGGGTAAGTTACCCCGAGCCCCGCAACGACTGGGGGGGGCGCCGTCGCTAAAAAGTAAAAAGTACATCAGAATGTGCCATCTTAGAAAGAAAATTCAAAAATTTTCTCCCCATAGGGGCTTCGCCAGAATGTTTCCCCGGGGCCCCGCTGTGGCTCTCGACGGGCCTGCCCGTCGCCTCCTTAAAACTCAATGCTTCCAGCAAGCCTATACAGATTCGGCCACTGGTTGACATTGTGCACTTTAAATATTCGATTTACTTACTTACTTACTTTCTTGCTTAATATCTCCTTCGTCTGGGACCAGCAGAGTTTACGAATGGGACAGACGACAGACAGACAGACCACGCTACGGAGAAAGGTGAAGGAATAGGCGGAATCGCTTGCGCTGCAAAAGCGATTCCGCAGCGGCCTAACAATGCTATGCTTCGTGTTTTGAATGCTCATAGGTTGAAGAATGAAGTGGACTGGTGGACCACGGAAACGCTTCACACAAGGAAACCATAAAACACGTTGACGTACAGAGACGAGGGGTCCTATCAACTTCCACATATCTATGATTACATACTGTCCGCCGCAGCGACACCTGGTGGACAGTCGTTCCGACGAAGGCAGCAGCGGTTGCCGAAACGTCAACAAAAATGACCACCAATAGAAATTGTAATTAAAGAATTTGTATTCATTTCACGACCTGATTAGTTCTCCTATAGACCTATAGTGCCTGGAGTGTTAGGCTATAAGTGCTTATAATCTCACTCCACTCAAGAGTAACGACTGGCAGCGTCTCGCGTTTGTACAACACACGTGCATCCAGGCAGAACACGCCGTTGATCACGACCATGAACCAAGTACGTTGCAGCGCAGTCTAATTATTCGTCGTTACACTCGCATAGTGCACTACAGACCATGTTGAAGCTTATACTTATTTACGCCACGTTAAATCCCTCGATCATGACAACGTATCAGCCTACACCACCGCCAATTTTCTACAAAATAAATCAACTAAAACGCGCACTTTGCTGGCCTACCAAACTAATCAAACTCAGCTTAGCTATCCCTCACTGGACTGACGTAGCTACTGACCTAGTTGCATAATAATACTGACCGAGTTCGGTAATCATGGGAATGTCGTCGCCTGATCTGACCCCGGCGCGTGGAGGTCGTGGAGTCGTTGAAGTCGTTCCACGCGCACTGACTGCCGGTAGAACACCTTACACAATACACAGCCGACTACAAAGCCATTACTTCTGAAGTTCTGATACCGAATAAAATGAGGCACGACCACTTTCTAAACAAAAAGCCCAGCTGTCGCTAGGATGGCCGACCGTACTGCCCGGCAATATGTAAGGTTTTATTGGTGTTCGGTCAGGAAAGGGAGGGTCGGCAATGGATGTATTAAACAAGAAATTGGTAGATGTCTATACATGAAGTTTGTTTATATTAACCATTCCGCAGATATATTTTGGCTGTATTGCGCTGACAGTTTTTTGGGTAAGACGTACAGTAATTGTTTAGCCACAATACATGCGTTACGCCCGAACGATTGTGCCGGAAATGTGGGGTATAAGAAAAGGTAGTTGCCTCCTCCTTAAATTTTAAGCTGTCGAAAAGTACAGAATATCATCTTCTTGTCAGAAAATTTTCTGTTCAGATCAAAAATACCACATATGGGGCTAAACACCACAATTTTGGACAACAAAAATAATGTGCAAAATTGGAATTTTGAGCTCCCATAGGCCCTAATCTCTTCTGTCGGAAATTTGCCTGCAGTGTCTATCGGAAACTTGCGACTTTCTGCTCCGCTTACTTTTTCAGTGCACTGCGCACCACCAGGCCACCACTATTGGTCGTGTGTAGCTACTTTACCGTGTCTAGACTGAGTGATGGACGACTGCAGCAGTCCCGAGGTCTCGTCGAAAGTCATGGCTTTGATGTTGAGCGAGCAGAGGATCGCTTCCTTGTCGACGAGGTTCGTGTCGTCAGCGCTGGAGTTGCGAGCGGACAGAATCACACACATCTCACACAGGTTGATGTCGACCGCACGAAGGTTAGCTCGGTTCAACGGAGAACCCTGTAGAGCGCAGCAAACACAATCAGCGATATTTGTAGACAAGAAGCCCAGCTAAGGCTAGGAAAAGCTGACCGTACCGCCTTACGTCCGAAGCCCAGCGTCCGACTTCCAATAACAGAGAGAAAGCGATTTCTCAGAGCTGACATAGTTCCATGTACGCTATAGTAGTTTACGAAACGCTGCTCTCGAAAGCGACAATTAACGCCAGTATAACAAACGTCGCACGTAGGACTAATCATCTCGCCAGGTGATATAAACAGCTACAGTCGTAAAAAAACCAACGGAAATATCGGACGCAGGTTTCGCAAATTTTCCTCACAATAAAAACGCCTTGCTATAGGAAGACGCGCTATACAGCCTGTACAGTTTCTGTTGCAGAACTGACCTTCAAGGTTATCCAAGGTCAATGATTTCCACTTCCTCTGCATGACAGGACGTAGGCCTATATAACCTACCTATTAGTGATCAATAGTAATCTTTTGTCCTATCTCTCACCGTTTCCGAGATACGACCATTTATAGCTTGAAACATTTCATATAAAATTGCGGCCAAACCGCTGCAAATGGAGACATTGTTACTATTGACAGCCTATAAAAAGTTGCCACCGTCCTATCCGATGGTACTATCGCCGACTTTTTACGACTTACCGTTTATCTACAATACATCCGTGACAGACAGACAAACAGACAGACGGACGGACAGACGGACAACAAGTTACAACCATGCCAATAGCTCTACCGTTTACGGTTGGCTAAAAAAACTGAGAATGTTTTAAATAAAAAAAAATAAATGAGAGAAACTGAAATAAAAGTGCTGTTATGTAAAACATTAAAAACTCAAGAAACGGTCTGTTAGCGGAAAGCTAAAAGCCTGAGACAAAAAACAAAAACCCCAGATATTATAGGGTTGGCCGACCCTATCGCCTATATTCGAAGGCCATGATCGTCCGACTTTTGGCCATGCAGTTGCCAAGCGACTCAGTGAAAATAGAGTGTTCTATAGAAATAAGCTTGAGTAAACAGTATAAGCGTAGCTTTTGTACGTTGAGTATTGTGATTTTGGGAAAGTTTGAAAGCGTCCGCCATTCTTTACGGATGTAATCCTTGTCGCCGACGATAACAACTTGTCGCAGTTCATCGTAGTCGAAGTTGCTGGCACGCAGCGGCATAATGAGGTTGCGCAGACCAATCAGAGCCGAGTGGGCGTCGGCAAACAGACATACGACCACGTGATTGGTCATCACCGTCATGGCCGCCTGGTCACGTGTCTACAACAGACGGCGTAGCGGTCATTATGGGGTGTTTACAAGATCCAGCAAACTTCCAGCAAATCTGTTCAAAATACGCATGCTAATGCTGGACGTTTGCTGGACGTTTGCTTGATCGTGTAAACACCCTATTACTGAAAACTGTTTCACAGAAGTTGTGTAAATATTGCCCGAAGCCAAAAGACAAAATTCAATAGCTATTTGATTTGTTATGCTTCAGTCACAGTACAAAAACTCAGGCAAAGTAGGCAATATAAATGTAATAATTACAATACAAAATTGAACTGTATAATCATACGATGATACGAGATTGAATTGCTTTTTTGAAAAAAAACATTGTGTAAGCCAGGTTTTCATACGCGATAGACTTATTATCAAAAAAACTTAAATTTTTTGTTGAAAAAGCATCTAAACCTATCACAGTATCATGACTCATGATCATGATCCATTCTCAGAGTTTTCGACTCCGATCACGCCGAGTGTTAAAATATGCTCAGTAGGCTATGAAGAGGGTGACGCATAAAGAAGTCCAAAATATATGTTTTACGGAAACTAAACAATCAGACAGTTTCGGAAACAATTACATTGTAAATTTGTAACTTTCAGTAAACAGCAAAAAGCAGTCACGTTAAACACTGCACTCAAGTCTTTAGTGCTATGATATTGCGCACTACCGCACTTCACTGCAATGATCGAAGATAGGCCTGAAACTGTTCGAGTGCTCGATCGTACGTAAAATATTTTGCTAGGCCTATGTTCCAATTTTTATGCACCGCCCTGTACTGTTACTGCATACTTTTACCATCACTAATACCCCGTTTACACGATCGAGCAAACATCGAGCAAACGTCGAGCAAATGTATTCAAAGTACACGTGCTAATTGCTCGACGTTTGTTCGACGTCTGCTCGATGTTTGCTAGCATTCATCCAGGTAACTCGACGAGCTATGGTAATTAGCATGCTAATTCGAAGGGCAGGCGAGTTGTAATTGGAAGGCCTATATAACACGTGATCCGCTGTGTGCTAAGCCTAGGCCTACATTTGAGCCAGGGGGCGCGGGTTGAAGTTCCATCAGGCCTGCTTGATGTTTGCTCGATGTTTGCTTAATCATGTAAACGTGGCATAACACTACGACGTTTCAACACGATTTACAGCGTATTATATGAGTGTTACGAGGCACAATAGACTGCAGACTGTCTTGAAACGTATTTATTTTATGACCGTGATCGACGGTAGGAAGTTCTGCTTGAGAATGGGTGCTGCACACAGATCCTAGCCACATTTTAGTCGTAACGCTACAGCGGAGTCAAATAATTAGCAATTATAACACCCCAGACACTGCAGTGAGAGATAGGTGACAAAAGTTGGTCAATGAAATGATACAATTGTTACAACTAAACATATATACAGTACTACTCACTATGACGCAGGCAGACATCGACTGTGAGGGACACCAGTGGAACATTCCCGTGGAGTCAAATTTGCACTGTGATTGTTTCTTGACGTCCGACTTATTGCTTGATTGATGATACAAGCCGACGCCGTCCGCAGCCTGCCTGTGATGAGCGCTAAATTCACACACAATATCGCACCAATATAGGCCTAGCCACTTAAAATGTCGTATATACAACATACTTTCACGAATACCTGGATCTGCTATCGTTTTTTCGTTCCAGCTTTTTGCTAGTTTCAGATATTGTTTGTTCGTTTTTTTTTATTTCAGACGTCCATCTATCCCATAACCGTCAGCTACTTCTAAAATTTCGTCTATGTTTTACATAACAATACTTTCCATGTAATTTTTTAAAATTTCGCTTTCTTTTAAAACTATTGTGGCCTAATTAATTTAGTTTATGTACTAGATACAACTGACAGCTTGCCTGCTAGTTTTCCAATGCGCATATCCTTAATCAATCATACCATATCATTCAACGAAATGCAGGCTACAACAAAATATGCTTCATGAATCAAGAGTCTATAGCAAATCAGTGACATGTTTCCTAAGTCAAAAAATGCATAAATTTTAACATTTTGTTCAAGAGAGTATACTGATTATTTTTTTCTATTTAAGATATGAAAAAACAGAAACAAGAAAGCATGCAGCTGTGCAAAAATAGAAGAAAAAACGTGCAAGAAATTCAATACACTAAATTGGCCACAATTGAAATTTTTGTTGCAGTAACTTTGCACTTTAATAAGTATCTTACATTAGCTTAATTTAACGTTATCATTGCAATATAGCGTGCTATGTAACAGCCTGGTACAATACAGTACAATATTCCTTTACTACAATTAATTGGTAGTACAGATTAACCAAAAAAATGTTTAAAATACAAAGATTAAGTGACGACTATAAAGATCCAAATAGGCTAATGTAGCCTATATCATATGATATTCTACAGGCCGTACAATTTAGAAAAAAAATTAAATAAAAAATACAAAACAGTTTAACAAACTTCTTGTGATCATGCGAGTGATCGAAGTTGAGCGCCTTCAAGCTTGCGCTGTAAAAGACAACAAAAAATGTTCTAGTAACAATAATTATTATCGGCAAGCTCCATTAGGCCTACAGTCCACGCAGGCGAAATTGTTTATTACCAGCAAACGTGAAGCATGTGCGTCAAAAAACATGCCAGTATTAGTCACATCTTCGCTCAATTTATTAATTAGCTTTCAAATTTTTTACAGGCACGCTCCGAGAAGAACAATTTGCAGTAAACTGTCGTTAAAAATTGTAACCACACCAGAAGCAGCTTGGCAGCATGTTTTTCGATGTTTCGCGTTTTATAAATATACATGGTGGTCCAAAAAACCGCACAAAGTTAATAACTCCATCATTTTGCAACCGTACGTCACAGAATCATGTGGTTTTCAGCAAAATGTTCCAAAAGAAATTTCTTACGTGACTAAAGTCAATATTTGAATACAGCAGTTAAATATTCTTTGTTATTGCCG
>Ga0209671_1005490_pt1 | contig 12846 bp, 7 predicted proteins | sample WorMetHERISLAND2_2_FD_187401 | JGI IMG/M metagenome (GOLD analysis project Ga0209671, IMG submission 187401) | Marine gutless worms symbiont microbial communities from Max Planck institute for Marine Microbiology, Germany - Olavius geniculatus... | ecosystem: Host-associated > Annelida >... | reverse complement strand
CTCTCATTTCATTTTTCTTTTAAACAATTCAGTTCTTTTTAGTTTATGTGCTAGATTAAACTGACAGTGTGTTTGTCAGTTTTTGAGTGCAAATTTTTCATTGTATTGTATTGTATTGTATTGTATGATGTTAGAATTTTCGAGTGCAGTATGTGTACTATCTCGTTTAGTTGGTATTTCGGTCAACATTGATGTCGCAGAAAAGAGACTTGACTCCCAGTTTGTATTTTGTGGCGAATGTTTACATGCTTTATTGCCAGAAAAACGTTGATTAGTTTTAAATTAGTTCGTGTTGTTGGTAAAATCGCACATGATGTGTTTATTTTGCACTTTGCAGTCATCTGCCGCTGCAGCTCCTGCAAATACTAGTGCATCCGCTGCCAAATTAACCTCAGGTGACCAATGAGCTGTTTATTAACTAGGCTGTATTAATATGGCTGTATTATTTAGCTCGTTAATTGCTTATTCTTTGCATCACTTTTTACAAAGTTGTGTATTGGAATAGTTGTAGGAGCCTATTTGTCAGATAATTTTTAAAAAAAAAACTGAACGCAAAATTAAAATGCGAATGTTTCGATGTTTTCTTACTAGAAAAAGAGGACAGAGAGTCAGTATCGGTCAGGCTATGCAAACATGGTTGAATAGACCAAAATGTACTGAAACGCAAAAAAGGATTATTTTAACTATAGATTGAATCGCTTTTTTAAAGTGCCAAAACGAATAATGTAAACCTACAAGGTGGGCCAAAAAATGGCACCATTTTTTGCACACCTTATAGTTTCACCAAATATTAATCGATTGTAAAAATTTTTTTACTGTCAGAATCAGGAGACAATTTGTAATAAAACTATCACTGTGGATCTAACTACACCTCAAATGTGTCACTACACTACCTTGTAAAATGTCAGTATCTTAAGAATAACAATTAAAAACAAGACAACTTTTGCAACAACACATTTCAAGAAATTAACAACCGAAATAACGTGTTTTTGTCTCAGTTATTGTCTAAAAGGTCATATCTCACAGTTTTTACGTCAAATGTGTAACGTGTCCGCCTTGCTGCAAGAATGCGACGCCACTGATCAATGGCGCGAACCAAATGCTGTTTGCCCCATTCAGCGATTTGCCCCACTCAGCGACAATCGCTTGCTTCAGCTGGTTGACTGTTGTGAATTGTCAAAATTGATAAGTCGTCTGTTAAAGAACATCCCAAACCGCATAATTAATTGGATTTAAGTCTGGGCTGTTTGGGTGCCACATAGAAGGCTCGATCAACGTTGATCACGCAACTGGTCAGTGGCGTCGCCGGCTTAAGTGCGTCGTCTGATATTTCACAAGGTAGTGTAGCGACACACTTCAGAAGTGGTGAGATCTATAATGACAGTTTTATTACAAATTGTCTCTTGATTCTGACAGTGAACAAATTTTAAAAATCGGTTAATATCTGATAAAATTATAAGATGTACAAAAATGGTGCCACTTTTTGGTTTACCCTGTATGTATCAATCTTGCAGAGTACAGAAATTAATTATTGTCGCGGCATTCTGCGCTCTGTGTCCCCGTTAGCCGTGTATCGTATAGACACAGGCGTGGCCACTGTGGAAATGCAGAGTTTAGTTTAGACTTCAGAGTATTGCTTTTTGCTTCTTTCAAACAGCTGCTAGAAATTATCAGTGCACGAATTTTGTTTATTGAATTCACCGGAATGAATAGAAAGATTGCACGACGCACACTGCTTGTAGAGACGTGCACGTTAGATTCAATAGTACAGTGTTACTGTCGTGTGCGTGTGTTTATACTACTGATTTCCTGATTTTCTTATTTTACTTTGGGTTTCAGTTTAGGCCTATCTGGAGAAAATCGCGCCAAAAGTGCAGCTCATTTATTTTTATGTTTCAAGTGGCACTGCGTCAAACCTGCAGGCTGCAATATTGCTATCTTCCACTTGTTTAAAGCAACTAGGCCAAGGCCTATCAATAGGAAGATGCTTCCTCCGTCAACTTTCGAAGATACTAATTAACGCCATTAGAAAGAAAGCTAGGGCCACGGGTGCATGCCCTGCTGAAATTTACTTTTTCTCTGACCGTTTGTTATGCGAAACGTGAAACAGTCAATTCTCACGTCGAATCATTTTTGCTCCGTCAAAAAATAACGCCATGGCGTCCCTCTAATCGGAGTCTCTCATTCGATATCGCCTCCATTCAAGAGTAGACATTTTGAAGGCAGTGATAATTTTAAAACAATGATTCTGCGCGTCGGCGATATTTCTGCACGAATTGCAATTGTCCGCAGGTCAGCGCTTCAGCAATAACAACACAATGTAATAAACTAAATAATAATTATTATTAAATTTTGGCGCCATTGCGTTGTAGTCTTTGATGCATTTCGTTTGCTTACTAACCTGTATCTAACGCGATGCGCTGGCTGCTGAATGTATGATCTCTAGGTGCGCGAACACTTCCGATCAATCGTTTCGGTCGACGTCAATAGCCACAGGCACTGACCGTCATGTCATCAAGTACGTATATAAATGTACATGGCTATGACCAAAACAGGTATAATGCTGTCGCAGTTGAAGGTTGAAGGTTGTGTATAACTTTTATTAGAGCTACGGAGCGTCACCTGCCATATGGGATCACACAGTGTTACCTGCTACCCGATAGGGTGAATGCGGCTAGCCTTAATCCTAGTCAGACAGGCCGGTACTCGATTAAGTTAAGTCGGGGTTACAAATACGACATTGCTACGAGCGAATACGTCAAATAAACCGGGTAAACTCTCACAGTTGCAGTGCCATAATGACATCACCATAAACACTGTCCTTAATTTTTTACTATTACACAAATTCGAAAGTCATGTTTAGGGGGCTTGCGCCTACCTTCTTCGTTGAACGTGAAAAATGCTAAAAAGAGAAATATTAATTTTAAAAGGAAAACAGTTTGTCAGGCTTAGTCCCCTAACGTAAAAATGTTTCCTGTTCCCCATTTTCAAATAGGGCTCAGGCCCTGAAAATATCAGTAAACTCGTACGAGCGTGTCGTACTTGTATCCTCAGCTTTTAAGTCAGTGGCGTTATTTCGGTAAATCTTTGGGGGTAATGCTCTTCCCCATCTCTTTCCCTTTCTTACCCTCCACCCCTTTCTCTTCTTTCCCTTTTTTACCATATTTCCCCTTACTTTCCCCTCCTCTTTTTCCCACCTTTCCTTTTACTTTTTTTCCCCTTTTCCTTTTTTTCTTCCCTGCACTCTTCTCCTTTCCTTTCTGTCTCCTTCTTTCCCTCTCTACCTTCCATTCCCCTACCATTTTCTCCCTCCTTATCCCCTTTCTCCTTACCTCTTCCCTTTTCCCTTTCCCTCCCCTTCTCTCTCCTTAAAAGTAGACCCCTTTAAAATCCATCTAGGGGGTTTGAGAAGCGCTATAATTTAGTGCATTTCAGCCTTGAAATGTGACATCTAGTGGCAAAAATTTGAATGATTTTTTAAAGAATCAACTGACTAAATTTCGTGCAGTTTACACAGTAAAGGTCAATTCGGGGACCAAACGTTTGTCGTCAGTTGTAACTCGTTTACGCAGGACTCACTCAGGAAAAAAAACCGAAGTCACAAATCCTTGAAAGGTTCGTAGACCCCATCCCCTCCCCTGAATGACGCCCTTGTTTTAAGTCGCTCAGTTTTGTAAATACCGGAAAACGTTAGCACTTTAAAATAGCATTTATTAATTGTGTGTTTTGCATACCACTTAACAGTCTTGCATTTCTGTGTAAACACTATGTGTCGTAACATTTAACGACTAAGCCTAAAAATATGTCCGCCTCCATGCCGACGTATTATGCGGCCGTCCACTTAGCCCTGCGCAACGCTAACTATAACCCTGACTTTTGAAGCTGAAATCTGGTACACCACCGGTTAGGTTAGTCCTGCCGAAAACGTGGGGAACATTTACACTAAGTTTGATTTTTTCTACGCCATTTTGTTTTTGAGTTCTATCCCTTGCGAGACAGATGAACTGGTAACGCGGCTTATGTATGGACGACTGCGCAAAAATTGTACAAATAACCCGAGAGAACCTCACGTGACGCGCGACAGCATCGGTGCTGCCACGTGGAAAATCTGTGCACAACGTGCAATAAAATAACAATGTGTATTTAAAGTGTACCCAAATTCTGACGCTTTCGTACGGAGGACGCCTTGAAATTAGGACGTCAAAACTCTGACGGTTAAAATTGTCGTTTTATGCTGCTAATTTATGGCGCATGTTGTCCTGCTCTATCTGCAGTCATTTTGGCACAATTTTCTGTTAAAATGTGCGTCGTACACTAAAATCAGGAAAAAAATCACTAAAAACGCGCTTTCCGGATTTTAAGGTCGTTAAAGGTCATCAATGTACGTACCTTGGAAAGCTCGTCAGTAGTGCTTGTTATAAGCAGCAAGTCTGTGTTTTAACAGTTTTTCACGCTAGACGAGCCCATAGTAGTAAAAGAACGAGTTTTAAAAAGGTACCTTTTTGACGCTTTCGTTTGAGCGGAACCCCTTTACCCAGGAGCACGAAATTTTGTCACAGAAAACTAAAATCTCTGTGGCAGCCCACGGTGAAGATTTCGTGTTCCTCGCTTCCACCGTTTTCATAAAACAACAGGGTGTGTCAGACAGAGGGACAGACGGACGCCTAGACAACAGCTAAGACTCGCGAAGCATTGCATGCTGTCGCGCGTAAAAATTTTCAACAGTTTATACGATACATCATTCTCGACAGTCGCTCAGTTTGGCGCGATAGTGTTGTAGTCTAGTAACCCTAGCAAGAGTGCTGCAGTGATAAAGTTTAACCGCATGTCAGTTAATAGCATGACAGACGTGATGAACACTGTATTTCATTTAATATGATATGTGTGTGTGTATGATGGCTGCACTATATAGGCCTAATAACCAATGCTCAGTGTAGCTGAAATAGCACTGGCCAGAGGCACACAGTGCCGCATAATGCACACATGCACTGAACTATATCGATAGATGCCACAGCTATAAATATTAATGACCTTGTCGTTCGTTAATTCTGCCCATTGTGACATAATACAAGACTGGCTGTGGTAAGCCCTGTTGCCAGAATGTTATGAATATTTATATCTTTCAAACGCCACTGTGCCACTTGCCGTTGTGGACACGTGTAGGTCTAAAATAAAACATTTTCAAAACTCTCAGACGTGACAGACGTTTTTGCTTAACAATGCGCGTTAACTACGGTTGGTCGGTCCGCGAAAATATTTTCATGTTTTTTTCACATGTAGCCTAGACTAAACATTCTCTGTTTTCACGTCTGCTAAAATATTTCCAAACACTTTGCAAATGTTTTATCGGGCGTAAACATTTTGCAAACGTTTTGGACATGTAAAACAAGTAATTTGAGCAAAGCTCATGAAACGCGCACGCACGACAGCCTTATCAGTTCCTGTTTGCAGGTTGTCTAGGTCTATTTTTAGCCACGTCGGAGCAATTCACTCTTGAAATGTGACCACAATCGAAAATTGCTAAAAAGCACTAAAACCTCCTAGGAAGGCTACTTTGGGAGACAACATCACTCGAGGTCATCGATGTTGACCCCATTAAAAAGCTCGTCACTAGTGCTTGTTATGATAAATAGTATGTTTGTGTCTATCTGCAACTGTTTTCACGCTAAACGAGCTATGAATACCGGTAAAATAGCTACTTTTTAGGGGTGGGGATAGCCGTCTTTGACTCGCGCCTTCGCAGGCCTCCTTCAACTTAGGGGGTCGCGACTTAGACTGCTAAAATCGGCGTTTAGTGCGGAACATTTCATACGCAGGTTGTCTTGGTTGATCTTCAGCCATTTCGCAAGCCGAAATCGCAAAAAAATCACCAAAAAACCTCTTTTGGGGGTTCAAGGTCATGAATGGTCGTGGATGTTGATAAATCTAAAAATCACATCACTAGTGCTTGTTACGATATGCAGCATGTCTATAGTTATCGGCAACCGTTTTCACACTATACGAGCCAATAGCGGAAAAATAACGTCTTTTTTCGGGGACGGGGAGGTACCCTTGTTGACGCCCTCGTCCAAGGAGAACCCCTTCACTCAGGGACACGAAATTTTGTCACGATAAACTGAGTTATTGGGGCAGCCCACAGTGAAGATTTCGTAATCCTAGCTTGTACCGTTTTGATACGGATCACGAGTGTGACGGACGGACAGACAGACGGACGCCCAGGCCATAGCTAAGACGCGCGAAGCATTCTGCTGTCGCGCGTAATAAAACACAACGTTTGCAAAACATTCCCAAACCACATTTCTGAAAATGATGTAAACATATGGCCTAACAGAGTTATGCTGTAGCAAGCTACGTTAGAGCTTTTAGCTGGCGGCTTTTTGAACGTCATTTTGCGTCGATTGTTTCAGCTTACCAGCAGCAATGCAATCTCCACTGAGTGAGAACTGGACGGAGGAGCTGTTAGCGAAGTGATACGACGGTCATTCACCAATGACCAGGTGTTGTCGCTGCTTCATTCACGTATAGGCTACTATTCGCCAAGAGTACGCTACAAGTCTTTCAGTCGCCGGTCATTGTGCAAAAATGGTCTCTTGTCACAGTCGTATGTCGGCAAACAACCAAATTTGCTGACTTTGAACGATTAATGCTCGTTGCAAGATCTGTTATACACGTTTTATGTTGTGTTGTTGTCTTTCGTTTTTTGTTGTTGTTTGTTACAGATTTCTGTTTTCTAAATGTTAACGTTTAAATGTTTGTCATGCTCATGCTTCGTCACGATCTTAGTTGCAAGGCTTTTGTCGAATAAACTTTGTAATAAGAAAAGATGACGGTGCCCAGTGTCGACATGATATGCTGCCGTCCGTCCAGTTTTCGGGCGTCTCAGGCGTTGACAGCAACAGTAAATTAGGTCAACGTACACTGGAAATATATGCGTGGTTTTCTTCAGATTTTAGATGTCCAATGACCTTAAGGCTTTAACTTTAATAATGTGAACTGAAAATTGCCATCGGTTTGGCAATTTCGGTTTTATGTGTCTGATTTCGAGTTAGGAACCCGTACGGGACAGGCGACACGACGCGTGGTGCGGCCCATAGGACGGCCTCTAAAGAACTGCCTATTCCGTACAAGGTTTTCGTATTCCTAACGCAAGCTTTGTTAAGATCGTTACTACTGATAAATATTTTTAAAAATACAGAATGTTGCTGTTTGAACAGTTCACTGGGTAGGCCTATGAACGTTAATGGTACACTGTATAAATAGCTATAACCTAAGAGACTAAGACTGGTACCGTTGGCTACTCTTTTATTTAATCTTTTTTACGTTTAATTACGTGTTTAGGCGATAATTGTTATCTTTCGTTCAACAAAGTTGTAATTCGTGTACGGATAGTGACTTGCGTCTGAGTTTTCTACGATGAAATCGATACTGTGTTTTTATTAACAAAACATCTGTGCCCGTTGTTGAATTGTGACTTGAAGCCACACCGCATTTAAGTCTTTTTCGAAATTAGGCAAATATGCAGTCGTGTGTACAGCTGGCAGAGACGTCAAGCAAAAACTACAACAGCTCGTTCAATTCTTCGTCGCACATTCTTTGAAAATTACACTTAGTTATTATGGTGAGCAACAAAACGTCATCACAAACGGACAGTCGCATTGACAAGTAGGGCTTAGAAAGCCCAGCCTTTAACCCCCCTCCTCAGATAAGATATAAGCATATTAAACTACACTAAATTTGGTTAGTCGATGCTCAGGAAAATAATTAAAATTGATATTAACAGGTCTCATATTCTAAAGCTATGATGCACCGAATTCAATTTTGGACCCAGTTGGGGAGCTCACAGCTCTCTCTCAAAAAAAGAAAGAAAAAGGAAAGAAAAGAGAAAAAGAAAAGGGGAACGGGATGCGAGCCCCCCCAATTCACATTACGCCACTGACAATCTAGATGCATGTCGTTCTCCACAATGGCGGCTCCAGCTTTGTGACCGGATCACGGGCTGACCGGGACAGTTGCCACTGGATCAGTGGACACCGTTCCTCGTTTTTATCCAACCAGTTTTTGACATTCGTGCTTTTAATAAAAAAAAATATGCTTGTCATTTCGTAAAACTAGACTGAGATCGATGATTAATGACTTAAATTCGATTTAGGCTACACGCATGTCCATTACTGTCCGCTAATTTCAAAAGAAGCCAAAGAGAAAGCAGATACCCTCTCACTTCCCCTTGGAGCCGCCAGGCATTGGTCGTCGTAAGAACGCAGAATTGACAGTAACACTGTAACGGACAATATTCAACTAAACGCGAACGACGCTATAATACCTAGAAAATTGCACATCAATAAAACGATTTGCAGAAGCAAACGCCGACACAAAATCGAGATAGAAAAATCGAGATAGAAAATAATTCAGATCAGCTACGCACCGCTTTACACTGTATAGGCCTACTGGACATTAACAGACGTATTTTACACGAAATAATACCTCTGATCACACTGCATGCGAACCTCGAAAATAATACTGCGCGTATATAATTATATTACAGAACGATCGTGAAAACAAATAGACACGCATGTTTAAACATCAGAAATGAACAGTTTAGAGGGAACAGTTTATAGTCGACAATTATCACATTGTATAAAATACGCCAGCTGTTCATGAATATCGTACATACAGCTAGTCTCGTGAAGCGTAGTATAATATCCCTGAGCTGTCTAGCTATTTCAGTTACTGTATAATAATGTTCGTATTGCTTTATGTAGGACGTAATGTTAGGGACTACAGTGCATGAGCTGTTCACACAGTAGGCATACAGCTACTGCTGATAGGCCTACAACTGATCTGTTGAGTTTTATCACAAAAACGAGTGAGTGAGTAGGATTTAACTTCCATTGGCTTTTATCTCCCCAAATCTGGAAACAAAATCGGGCGCAACATCTTCCAGTTTTGGGCTCAGATCCACCCAATTTTTGACTAAAGTTTTCCCCTCCATTTTGGGCTTTTTCCTCTCTAGGGAGAAAGTTTTGTTAAGGGTGTAGTTTGTTTAGTGAAAAATAGGGGGAAGTAAAAAAATAGCAGGGGGAGTTTTTGTTAAAGATGCAGATTAAAAAATAGGGTGAAATAAGAAAAATACGGGGGAAAGTTTTGAAAATTCCCAGTGAAAATAAGGGGAGTAAAAATAGAAGAAAGTTTTTTTATTAAAGGTGCAGGTTGAAAAATAAGGGGAAAGTAAAAAATAACTAAAAAATTTTGTTAAAGGTGCAGATTTCAAAAAATAGGGGGAATAAAAATAGGGGGAAGTTTTGTTAAGGGTGTAGATTGCCTAATGAAAAATAGAGGTAAAGTAAAAAATAAGGGAAAGTTTTGATCTACAACCTTATCATAACTTTTCCCCTATTTTTCACTGGGCGCAAGCTGCGCCCACCAGGTATAGGGATAGAAGCCACTGTTAACGTCCCACCAGACACTGTATGGGTCATTTCGGGCACGGCCTTTTCAGGCAAAATTGCACATACACATAATAAAAAAAACAAAAAGTTTAACCTTTACAGAAAGTTTAACCTTTATAAAACACAAAACACAAAGAACGACGTAAACCTAAAATTGTAAAAACTGCCGGTTTTAATTGTGCATAAGTTTGTGTATCGATAATGGCAGTTTTAATAATCTTTCGTGTTATCCTCCAGACAATCATCAATCTCACAATGCTGTCACAAAAACAAAAGCTGATTACAAAAATAGCCCACGACATGTTGGATGAAAAAAACACGCTCTTTAATACAAACTGCAAAGCACACGAGGTGTTCTACTTCAATAAATAGCCACCAAATGCTTATAAGGTATTCGGCCGTCGGCCTTTCGCTGTTGTTAGTCTGCAGTCGATTTTGTAGGCGTACTTCACCTGGTATTCAGTACGATAGAAAAGCTGTGTTATATTGCGTTAATTAGCAACTTGCGTTGACATTAGTACAAAAGGATCGCGAAAGTTGTTTCACACAAAGTGAGACTGCATGTTTGTGACAAGACTTTTGACAATCGAGACATAAAGCTTCAAGACTTGCACGCACACACACACATACGATCACCGGCTGCGATATCACCAGTATGCTATACAACTAGGAAGTGCACACCATTCGACGGCTGCTACAGCGTGAATTGCATTTTGACAAGTTGCAGCTAGAATTGCTGCAGCACGGAAAAATGGAAAGAGCTATCAGGAGTGTTATGTGATCGAAGGATGCCCGTTGCTGTTAAAGGGAAAGTATACAGAACAATAGTAAGGCCAGTATTGATCTATGGTTCAGAAACATGGACATTGAAAAGGCGTGAAGAAGAACGTTTGGACAGAACCGAAATGAGAATGCTAAGATGGATTCTCGGTCTTATGTTGAGAAACAAGAAGCGAAATGACGATATCCGTCGCATCCTCGGAGTAGCGTGCATCACGAACAAGGTACGGGAGGCCAGGTTGAGATGGTTTGGGCATGTACAACGCCGAGAAGAGGAGGATTGTGTCAGGAGAATCTTGGGAGGCAGACGTACGTGGACAACGGAGTAGGGGAAAACAGAGGAAAAGGTGGATCGACGTCGTGAAGGCCAACATGGAGAACTTGCGGGTCGACCTGATGGACGTGAAAAATAGAGCCGAGTGGAGACGAAGAACCCGTGTGGCTAACCCCTCACCCGAGAGATCTAAACCAACCTGAAGGCGAGAGAGAGAAAGCAGCGAAGCCATTATGCAGTCGCACGTTTGTGGACTTTGTTAACACCAAATTCGGAATTAGTAATGGTGATTCAGCCTATACTTAACTGAGGCGGCGTAGATTGCTAAAAATCTCGTACGTAGTCAAACTAAAAAACGAAAAGACAAAGAATAAAGATCCTTCAAAAGTACAAGATAAAAAAAAGTTCAAGCTTGGCGATTAGCTTTATAGATATAGTAGACATAGTAGGCCTACTGTGCCCTCCAATAGATGAGAAAAATATTTTGTTTGCTAATTTTAGTGCCACTGCTTTTCTGAAATTTTTAGCCAAGTTCAATATCAGCTATGCTGCCGTCCCTCTAGTCTACGCACACTGGCCATTAGTAAATTAGACCGCAAATTAGACTAGCTCTCTCTAAACTAGCGTAGGCACAAATAGCCTAAGGCAGTGACAGTGACAGTGACAATGATACATACAAAATAATTTAACTACACTGCTACACAAAATAGGTAACTTTTAATTCTACAAGGTATTATGCTGCAGAAGGCACGTGTTGTGACGACAAAACAACCTGGCGTCAGTAGCCTATACCAGCAAAACAGAAAGCGACCTAAAACAGGCCTACATTACGGCGAAATGGTGTCATTTAAGGCAAAGTCAACAAAACGACTGCGTGCGTGGCCCGTTTCGTTTGACAGGTGCGTCACCATTACGCGCGTTGCTACATCCCTTTGCGCGACAGTTCGGTACAAAAGCTATTGCATGCACGCTAACCATAAAATGCAGCAGTCTACTGCGAACGCTCAACGGACGTCCTGGCCTTCTGATAAAAGCCATCGCTTTACGCTGTTAATAGGCCTTGGCCGTCATCGGCGACAGCACTACCATAAATATCAACGGCAATATAACTGATCACAACAATTACAGCAATGAATTCGTTGTACACTGTACAGCCACTATTCCAAAAAACCCCGTTCGAGCACACATCTATCAATGTGTCTCAGAAATATACTAAAAACGATACGAAAAGTTGTATGAAGCAAAATACCAGCACGCGTTGTTCAAACACTTGTACAAAACTTGGCAGTGACTGGAAACTAACGCAACGATCAAAATGAGAACATACTCAAAAGTGCGTATAGAAAAACTTGAGCAACGTTTACCAAAACATACAGTTTTATAAAGAAAAACTTTACAAAACGCGTCAAAACCACAGCAACGCGAAACACGATGAATAATATTACCGGTAATTCATGCCGTACACGCTTCACATTCAACCCCTCAAAAATGTTGTCGGTCATTCACAAATTAACTTGACTAGGCTGACCTACAACACGGACGTTCTGAAACACAAAGGGATTGATCGTAGCCATAGGAAATCGTTCTCACAGGATTCGGTTAACACGCATCCGATCTTTGTTTAGCAAGGTCATCTCAAATTAGCTTAAATCTCTCTCAGAGATTTAAGGCCAATAAATGGCCGACGACGTATGCAGTAGGATAGCGAGCTAAACACTCGAACCGTCATTTATAAAGACTCCTCCAAGATCCGTGCCAAGTGACATCTCGATTTGTCCAGCTGTTGGGCTATAATTTATCCACAAAATAATCACATCAACCACAGATCACATCAATGTGTGAGAAGTAAACGACTAGTGCGGTGTGCTTATAAATAGTGGTCGGAGTCTAGTTGCAAAAACTCAGAGACTCAGACCTGGCCGTGATGTGAAGCGGCAGCAATGTGACGGTTAAAGTCCACGCAGTCGTTGCACCGATGACCGCAGCGGTTACAACGCCACGGCTCGTCGAACTTGTGGAAGCCCATGTGAATGTCGAACATGGCCGGGTGCTTGAAAACAAAGCCGCAGTGACGACATTCCTGGCTGGACAACGCTAAAGTTGCTCTGCCGGCCTCAGTGCATTCCAGACTGCCACCAGCCGCCGCATGATCTTCTTCCTCGCCAGTGACCTGCGCTGTTATCACCTGCCGCTCAAGTCCAGCTACTGACGCCGTAATGTGGTCTTTCTCGGTCGAACTCCCTTCCCCCTCAGCTTCGTTCTTCGTCGTCTTGTCGACGTTCTTGCCGCCGGCGCAGCTGCTCGACTCATGAGTTTCTCCTCGAGGACTGGGCGACGACCGTTGGC
>Ga0209671_1005484_pt1 | contig 12848 bp, 11 predicted proteins | sample WorMetHERISLAND2_2_FD_187401 | JGI IMG/M metagenome (GOLD analysis project Ga0209671, IMG submission 187401) | Marine gutless worms symbiont microbial communities from Max Planck institute for Marine Microbiology, Germany - Olavius geniculatus... | ecosystem: Host-associated > Annelida >... | reverse complement strand
CAGAAGAATAGGCGATGGGAGAGGAGAAATTCTTCGTTCAAGCAATTAACAGTTAAAATAAAATACTGTAATAGTTGAATAGTAAATAATCTAAATACGTTTAAAAACTAAAAATTATGTGTTTTTAAAACTTTTTTTTCATTTTTCTAACTTTCTATATTCTACAGGCGGCTCCCATAAACGTCTCGGGCCCGGGGTAATTTACCTCCTACTCTCCATTTTGACGGGACTGGGTGCGTTAATTTACACGTTAATTAATGCATTAAAAAAATTAACACACTGCGTTAATGCGTTAAAAATATTAACGCCTTGACAGCTCTAACTTATAACGAACTAACACTAACGCGTTAGGCATCAAAAACGCAACTATAGGTGGTGGATCATACCACTTAAAATATGCACCATGAATATTTAATGAAACGGGCTTAAAACTGGCTTAAACTCATTGCGTTAGACGAACGGTGAGTAAACAGTCTACTTATTTATATGTCTGTGGTTACCCCCTAAAAATGTGAACAAAAAATTGTACAGTACAAATATGCTTAACAAATTATACTTTCATTAATCTTTTCTCAGTTTCCCCTGACCTTTTCCCTGTCCACTTTGGAATTCTCTGACTTTTCCAGGTTTTCCAGTTGTGTGGTCACCCTGCTATCCACGTATGTAAGTTCGTACACAATGAGACAAATACTACAGATGACAGAGAACTATACAGCAAAGTATGGGCGATCTACAAAGTATCTGAAAGCATGACTAGAGTAGCACCTTGCAGCTCCATGATTTCCATCCGCTGCGCTTCGACGTCGTGACCAACAAACGTCATGCCATGACTCTCTAACTGGCCCACGATGCTTGGATTTACCTGAGCAACAACACAGTAGCAGCAGTCGTAAGAGTAGTACAATGCATCAGAAATAGCAACAAACATGTGATGTAGTATCTACGAGACATGTGCCTCGAACAAGCCAAGCTGAGGCAGTGCAAACTGGATCGGATCTGTCTGCAGTTACTACTCCATCCACTGATCTCCAGTGGCAGAATTGTGAAATCCAGAGACACTTTTGACAACTCTTTGCTAAACTTTCATAAAGTTGTGGACTTCGGGTCACACGTGTCATATATTAATTTACCTTGTAAGAGATTAATGCTACCCCAAAGGTAAAATGAGCAAAAGTGATCTTTTTCCAGTGACTTGTGATCAATTTCTTGAAATATCTTCAACAGCTCTCAAAAACTCCAACAATTTGGTATTTACCAGATATCAAACAATCACATTACTCAGCCACAAGTACTCCTGTGACTCAATCAATTGTGCTGATCTATAAATAAAAAAAATCAATCAAAATACACTTACAAAAAACCAGGTGTCATGATCTGGCATGAGATACAATGCAACCATCCCATCCCATCTTATACAATATAATACTGGCAGGCACCTGCAAGTCCGATGTCTCACAAAAATGCAATAACAAAGAAAAAAGCAAGTGAACAGAACTACTGGTGGTGACCAGTCTGCGGAACTACAAATGCTCGGACAACAGCAAGAAAAACATTACCTCATATCTGTGTCGATGTCTTTCTTCAACCGCATCAACATCACCGTATAACTTCCCTACATTCACACCGATCCGATGCAAAGTCAAACCAACTGCAGTAAGCTACAGATATGCTGCAACAATGTCACATTATCACAGACATATATGTCAGTTAATTTTCTCGAAATGAAATTTATACAAAATTAATATCGAACAATTTCAGACAATTTTGCAAAGAAAAAAACAAAATGCCTACATGCTTCACATAATACTGGAATACATTAAGAAAGAGAGAAAACTTTTCTGCAGATCTAGTTCTTTTGGTTAAGTGAAAAACTGGAAAATAAAACTGATTTTCACACCACATCACCATTAATGTAACTGGTCAAAGATCCGGAACTTACTCAGCAGCGACTGGTCAGACTTAAAGACAGTTCGTCGTTTGCCGAGTCGCATTGTACCTCCAAGCTGGCCAAGGTGATGCTCCGGCATCTCAATTATCTAGACACAAGTCACCAAAACTTCATCTTAACCATCAAGTCATATTGGATCAGGGCCAAAATTACAGATATCCGCAGATGGAGCTAAAGAAAATTTAGAAAAATCACATTAACAAAAGTATTTAGAAAAATGTAATTTGCGAAAAATCACAAAGAATACGAATAATTTATGCGTAAGCATAACTAAGTTGTTGATTTTGAAAAACCTTAGGAAAATTGGTATAAAGATTTGTAAACCAGGCTCCGATGTCTATAGCACAATTACTGAAAGAACTGAATTATTTGTAAGCAGCCCAACTCATCCCAGTTACACTGAAACGTAAGTGTTAAGAAAACTACAAAAGTCTCAGAGGATGGATAGAATAAACAGTAAATGATCAGACATAGAATGTGTACAAGGATCGTTCAATAAATTCAAAGACTGACATTTTTATACAAAGACAGCAAAGACAATCAACAAAGATAATCGACAATAAATTTCAGCACTTTCTACGCCTTCTGCAACTAGAAAACTTCATGATTACTCTGTGACTATGCCAAAATCAATGCCTATCATTTATATCTTAATAATAATGTCACAGTGTGACGTCATAAATGAAACCATGGTGAGTGATGAACAATAGTGACTGTACAACTTTATAATAGTTTTGGTTTTCACTGTGTCCTTACTGAGAAGAACAATCCTGGAATTTATTGAACGACCCTCGTATTTGTAGTGTCCTCACAGCAGTGCACACCAGTCCAGTCTAGCAGCAGCATTAGTAGTAACAGCAACAGCAGCAGCAGCAGAAGTAACAGTAGCAGTAACGAGACATACCACAGGATGTGTGGTAGTAGCATCAGCCTCAGTGGAGTGGGCATCGGTCCAGCCTATTACGTTACGAGCAAATTCTACGACAGCGCACTGTAGGCCGAGACAGATCCCTGAACACAGATGGGCACAATTTAGTAGTAACAGTAGTAGCTGTTGTTGTTGTTGTGACAGTAGTAGTAGCAGACGCAATAGTAATTCCATTTAGTATCATTTTAATAGGTTACGATATCGCATGATTCACATTCTCTGTATACTGTATGTATAACAGTAGTCATCATCAGCCATGCTCCAGTCATGCTGTCACTGAATAATAAAAGCACAATCTAACTAAATTCAGTACCAATACGTACACGTCACAACGAGCCCAACAATGACAAGCCCAACTGTCACTAGCAATGTCCAACAGTTTCTGAGACATGGCAACTAATAGGTTGCAAATTACAATAGGTTACTGCAAATTGCAGCCAAACCGCTGCACATGGAGAGTGGAGACATGGTTACTATCGACAGCCTACAGGAACTCATGGTCGCCATGTCTAATAGCACCATCACCCACCCCTTATGACTTACCGTTTAGGTACAATACCGCATGATTGGCATAGTAAAGTGCATAATGATCCTTCATGGTCATTCAAGGTCAATGATTTTCATGTCATGCGAAAAGGCTTATGTGACTTCCTATTGATCTATGTAGCAACCTTGGCCCTATCCCTCACCGTTTTTGAGATACTGCCATTTTCAGTTGAAAAACACACATTTTTCCTACCTCCTCCATTCAACACCAAATTTGAAATTGTCCCCCTTGCACTGCATTGCCCAAATTTTGCAAGCAAAGAGCCTTGACACAGAGCTAATTATATGTGTAAAAAGTTTTTACTTAAGAGCTACCACTTAGCCACAATGCATCTGTTACAAATGACAGATGACAGACAACAACTTGTACCAAAAAGCCAAACCCTTAAGCTCACAGCTTAACGGTCGGCCCAAAAACACAACACATTAGACCTAAAGTCTCAAGCAGACAACATAAACCAATGTCAGTAGACAGAGCGTAATCATTACCGAGGTACGGCTTCTTTGTTTTGCGGGCCCACTCAGCAGCAAGGATCTTGCCTTCCATGCCACGTATGCCGAAGCCTCCAGGAATCAGAACGCCACTACTGCTGCACAGCTGCTGCCAAGCCTCGTGATAACGAACTGCATTCTCTCTCTTCATCTCCAGCTCCAGATCCGTCGCTTCAATGTACTGCATGCACGTCAGCAATGACAGTTTGTTAAATGCATCACAAACAAAACAGATCATTTGTTAAAAGCATCTTTATCAGATACACACACACACACACACACACACACACACACACACACACCCTCACACGTTTTTTGCATGAACACCCCATTTCTTGCAGTTATTCCTTGTCAGCTGGTACCCAAAAATTTACTCACGAGACTTATTATGGCAGAACTTTGAACAAACCAGATGCAATTGTTCTCACTGAACCAAATGACAGGATCAGAAACAATCAATTTGTGTCATGTGAAAAAGTTAACTTCTTTGTCTTCGGGCAAATCTACAACAACGAGGAAGACAGGCGTTCAGCAACTGCAGGCCCAAAATGATCAAACAGCCTTCCAATTCATCTGAGAGAAGCAACGGCACAGATTTCAAACAGTTTATACGACTGCCAAAGACATTTCTGTTTGGATGTTAAGACTGTGGTACATTGTGACTAACTATTAAATCGCCACTTCTTAAGTTTCCTTACTTACTTACTTAGCCTAAAACGTTAAAGAACTTATCATACAACACAAAAAGATAAAGATACATCTGTAGAACATGGCACTCTACATTTGCACAGTAAGAAATTCACAAATCCTTTACTGGTGATAACAAGTTTCAATATCAAAGCAACTAATACTGCAAAATACAGCAGCAGAGAAGAGAAACCTTTAAGTCAAGTCGATGTCGACATGCAAGTGCTGCATGACTCAGTGCTTTGATGACCGACGTGTAAGAGTCTTGTAGCCGAGTGTATTTGCCAACCAGACAAATAGTCACCTCGCGCGACAGATTGTCCAACCTACATGCAGCCAGTCTCAGTCTCAATTCTAGAAACAAAAGGCCGAGCTGTCGCTAAAATAGCCGACCGTACTGGTTGTCAGTGACCTTCAAGGTCATCCAAAGTCGATGATTTTCATGTCATTTGAACGCCAATACGCAACTTCCTATCAATGATCAATAGCAACCTAGACGTGTTTTTGCAGCGACTAAGAATAAGCTATGCTACTGATGGTATGATATGGATGTAGTTCTGCTCATACTTCCAGTACACCAGAGTCAGATCCAACCTATCACCGGTGACATTGATGAGATATGGTGTACCACAGGGATCAGTTCTAGGCCCAATACTATTCCCGCTGTACACAGCCGATCTTGTCAAGCTGGTCCAGCTCTATGGTCTTTCTATGCATCTGTATGCTGATGACATTCAGATATACGGCTTCAGTTCACCGTCATCACTCGACCAGCTGCAGATGCACATGTCAGCCCCTTGTTGATGCAGTTGCCAACTGGATGTCGTCAAATTGATTGCAGCTTAACGCCATCAAGACACTTATGGTGCACATCAAGCAACTTCCTACTTCACCATTCCGAGTGTGCAGCGATCACGTGGCACCATCTACATCTGTTCGAGACTTGGGCATATATCTGGACTCTGACATCAGTATGCGTTCCCAAGTCTCAACTGTCTCGGCGTGCTTTGGAGTTCTGAGGCAGTTGTGTAGCATTCATTGTTCGCTGCCTCACTTGGTTGTTGTTGTTGTGATAGCCCACCAATTCTTCTTTTCTCATCAGAGATGATACAAGAAGAGTAAGGGAGGGATACAAAGTCGTTTGCAGTCGTTGTGCTATACGAACTGTCGTCGGGTACAGACGTCGACATGCTGAGGTTTATTGTCGACGTTCTTTTGACAACAGCCGAACCAGCCGGCTATTGGTTCCACCACAAAAAGGCGACTCCACCAGAACCTCACTCGGTCTTTCAGTCTCTTGTTGCTGCACTGGTGCTGACAAAGCTAGATCGTCTCCAGGCGGTCATAAATGCTGTGGCTCGACTCATGTTCCAGTCCAGTCGATACGACGACATCACAGCATCTTCATTGGCTTCGTGCGCCAGAGCAAATAACATACAAACTAGCCGTACTAGTCTACCAGTGTCTCCATGGACTTGCGCTAGCCTACCTGGCTGACACTTTACAGCCTGTCGCCGGACTACCTGGCCGACAACGCCTGCGCTCGTCATTGACTTTGGCACTGGCTGTACCACTGACACGACTCTCCACGATTGGCAACCGAGCGTTCCCTGTTGCTGCAGCAAAAATTTGTAACAATTTGCCATCAGAAGTGACGTCTTCGGACTGCCTGCGAACATTTAAAACTAAACCAAAAACTCAATTGTTTTTTTCATCTTTCCCACAGTTGACTGTAAAGTGACTGCAGTGTCATTGGCATTTTTCACTTTAAATTTATTGTATTTGTATTTGTATATGCAGTGGGTCCCTGACTACCTTCATGGCTTTCACCAGTGAGATATCAGATACAGAATAAGACATAAAACGGAAATCATTAGTTGGCTGTGTATGCTAAGATACTTATCAGCCACGTCAGCCTGGATGTGTGCGTATGGTACCTATCAGCAAGATCGCGCCACTTCATGAGAAACTTCCTCGGTCGTGGTGTCGGCAGTGGCAGACCAAGACGAATGGCAAAGAATTCAACGACTTTCTGGTCCTCCAGCAACAATGGAACTCGGTAAATGGACGTGACATCAGGCACACAGATCACCTAGCAAGCACACAACGCACCTGATAACAATACAGAGGTGACTATAGAGTTACTGAATTATCAAATTGTCAACTATAAAAACACACCACCAGCTAGTGGTAAACATAAAAAACACTTGATGACAACAGCGACTTATTATCACACTGTCTATTGAACACACACACACATGCTTGCACATGACTAGTAGGCACAGAAACCCAGACTTTCCAGTTGTCGACTGACCCTACATCACACTTTCAAAAGCTGTACAAGTGTACATCGTCTCTGGACAGTTATGAACTGGCTATGTATTCAATGACACAATTCCATCAACAGTTCCTTAGATTCTGTCTAGCTTCACTAAATCAGCATTAGCTCTATATCAAAACTAGCACAATTGAGATCAAATTCGATTCTGCTAAGAGGATGTGAAACTGTCGCTTCACTCAAACGACAAGACTCCAAAACCAGTTTTGTTATTTACTAACGACAACATGCTAACTAAAAAGTAGGCACTGTAGCAGAATTTCAGCTTCTAAATATTCACATGCAGCACAGCACATCGTAAACAGTCAGTCCTGCTTATGCGTTTATAGACGGGCAGACTCATAGTTCATCATTTGCCTCACATTCAGTGAGTTTCTCGCTGACATTGTGCACTTTATAAATTAAATTTACTTACTTACTTACTTACTTCATCAGTACTCAGCCACTACTGCATGACATCAGACAATTGCTCACCTGTTTCTGTTTCACATGACAAAAGTTGGAAACTTTGGCAATAACATCATCACTGAGCATAGATTGGCTGCGACACACAATCTACAACCAATCAACCGTTTACACCAAACTGTTATGTTGAGTGGATAAACTGAAAAGCAACAGCAAAAGCCGGCGAAGAAAATATGCTACAAGTCCATCAGTCCAGCGATAAAGATAAATGCAAAAGACAAGATAAAATGCAAGGCAATGCACGACAGTGACGACACTAGCTCAGGAAATGTACAGCAATAGGTTGTAAGTAAATTGTACAAAAATCAAGTCTCTCACTGGCTGACAGAGTAAAAAAAAGACTGCAATAATGATGTCATAGTATAAAATATGCGAAAGAATGTTCATGTGAACATCTTTAATAATAATAATAATAGTAATAGTAATAGTAATGTTAATATTTGTGACAAAACTTGCCAAGTCCGGACTAAGACCAAAGCCACGTAATTCACGGACAGTATTTTGTGTTGGTTTTGTCTTCTGTTCACCCGTTGACTTCGGCTAACAACGACAAATTACACATTAACATCACTGTCCACTAGCTGTGTTATTGAATAATAACAAAAAATGATAGTATAAGTCATAGATCAATTTATGGCAAAAGTGTCCCTGTCACATATTGAATTGGTCTGGCAGCTGACATATCAGCCTCCACTTGGCAAAGCTATTTTCTATAGATGAGCTTCTATGCCATACTGTGTGTCTAAAAATATCTAAATACTTGTTTTTGTGTTTATTGGTTGTTGACTGTGACTGTCAGTGACTGACTGTTGTTTTTTGTATGAGTGTATGTCATTGTGTAACCTTTCAATCGAACGTGGTTGAATGCTAATGAAAATGGCAATAAACATCTCATTATTATCTTATGTAATATTGCAGCAACAAAATACGGCATGAATGCACTGCAGACAAAAGTTTTGTTTCCAAAGTAGACAACAAAAGCATGCACGGACGTAACAATGACACCTAGCCTGTTTTAACATAACAATTTCTGTGTTATTCAACGAGCTGAAAATACCTGCAGTATAAGGCTCACGAGAACGCAGCAGAAATTTTCCCTCTCAACACGAAACTGAAACTGTCTGAAAGCCTCAATGAACGGCATACCTTCAATGTCACCAATAGTGCCACCCAGCTGCAATCAACAGATCACAAGCTGCCATGTTTAACATGCTCAGAATCAGCAGCAGTTCATAATTAACAAACAAAATTCTCACATAAAGATACATATGCACATTATGTGAACAGTCATTTTTCAAGACTACTGCTTTTGTTATCATGAGCCTGTCTCACATGCCAATATGGGAGGGCAAATGCTCCGAAGAAATGAATAACTCCACATGGTTCTAATAATAGCCAAGTCGGGGGTCTGAGAGGTCTCCATCTCTTCCATGCAGTACTTGACAGACATTGTGTTAAATCAGCAAATAGGAAGCACCCTTGTTTTCGAAGAAACCCAGCATATCTGGTTAACTCTTAATGTTCAGTTTAACCAATAGACTATAAAGCAAAAAATTTTGAAGATAGGATCCTAATGCTTCCTAGATCCTAATGCCTAACTAACAGCATCAAAGAAAGCACTGCACAATGTGCACAATGATGTTTATAAAGATATCATTTATAAGTAAGCAAGTAAGTAAGTAAGTAAATGATTTATAAAGCGCCAAAGTCTCAGAAAGAATCAGGGCGCATAGGATGATGGACACTAGGTGGCAGAAAAGGCTGACTGAAAGTAGTGGGTCTTTAAGTGACATCTGAATGTAGCCAAGGTTTGATATTGACGAATTTGAGGAGTTAAAGAGTTCCAAATTCTCGGAACAGAGACACGAAAGGAACGAGAACCAAAGGCTAAGTTATGCCGTGGAATTGCAAGTAACTGACTGGTAGAAGAGCGCGTGGACACTGAGGATTTATGATATTGCAGAAGATCAGTAAGGCAAGGTGGATGGCCAGTGTGCAGTGCCTTATAAGTTGAGATGGCGAGTTTAAATCTTATTCGCCATTCAATAGGGAGCCAGTGGAGTTGTTTGAGAAGTTCAGTCGATGAAGAAGAACGATAGGCCTGCTGCTGCTGCAATAAATAAACATTATAGGATCATTCTAAACTGCACGATTACTACTTAGGATATCGATATTGAGATATCGGGTATTGCCTAATATTTGCTAGTACTGGGTTGTATTTGGTGCTGGGCAATACTTTTCTGGGCTGTGGCGTCCAATACCACTACTGTCCAACAAGTTCTACGTAGTGCAATGCACAAAGTTTTTCATTAGTAAAAATTGGCAGGAAAGTATTTTAAAATTTATTTTTTTTGTATTTTAATCAGTAAGTGTATGCCAGTTCTGCACGTTGTGTATTTTGAAGCTCCAGTGAATTCAACAACTAACCAGGATTTTCATTTTCCAGGATTTTCCAGGAGGCGTGGGAACCCTGTGTAAGCTATATAATTATTTGATCAGTGAACAGTCACACCCCCTTGTAGTCAACCACTGTGCTCTCTGGTCGTTGCCACTACTGGCTCACTAGCATGCTAGACAGATGGTAGGCACCTGTGCTGCATGATGTAATTTGACACCACACTGCTACTGCCACTGACACTGCCCTGTAGTGAGGATCAAACATGGCTGTCTCTTCTTGGCACAGCATGGCCACAGGGCAGGCTGAGAGGCAACCGACAAAGAGTGAAAGGACATTGCACCCTTAAATGGTGGGCTGAGTGCAAAGCAGACCAAACAGATCCTAATGCTTAGTTAACATCGTTTTTTACGGTTAGCACAACACAGTTCATTTCTCATGTCTAGCTCTTCAGAAAACGTGGCAGGAAGCCGATATTGGTATTGGCATTGAGTAGTGGTATCGGCAGGACCGAATAATATTGGGCATTCAGTACTGGGTAGCTTTTTTAGTATCGTTCTAACCCCATTACTAGTAGAAGCTCTATGAGGCAGTCTAAACAAAGTTCAAGTCTGTTTATATAGCAGTATTTAATTTGCATTACAAAAATGCTAGAAATATGTGCACAATATTCCACTCATCGAATGAGCAACAGATAAATAAAAACGACGGTAATGTGGAGTGCAAAAAACAAACACTAGAGAGACAGACAAACATACAGATAGATGCCAACAGCAAATTCTTGTTTCACATAGCATAGCAAATGAACTTCTAAAGTTGGTAGAACTACCCACTCATTTGTATTCAACGCCTGTTAAAAACGTAACTCTTTTCACGAACGCGAGTCACGTGCCACACAACTGTAAGATCCAATATGACAGATGATGCTCTGCAGCACTCTTTTACCTCATACAAATGGCAAGGCCAGAGAGCAGCATCATAGACACTGACAATAAGACAGCGTAAACATGAGCGACATTCTATACCTCCACAATGCAGACATTGGGCTCTGTACTTTCTCCATCAACGGGGACCTTTGCTACCCGCTCGACCCACTCCTGAATAGCGTCAGTAATATGTGGAACCACTGCAAGCATAACACAGTGTACAGTGCAGTCAACAAGCAAAGACGTAAGCCCAGTACTGACATTATATGCAAATGTCTATGTAGCTGTACATACGTACTTGCCTGCTGCACTGTCAACCCTAACCCTAACCCTAACCTTTTGACTTTTTGATCTACAAATTGGCTCAATAGCTACTCTTGCCCTGAAAATTGCTCACACCAATTTCGATCTTTCTATGCCTTTTTATGAGTTAGAACTCCACACAGGACAAGCAAGCTGGTAATGCAACTACTAAGATAACTACATAATGTATATAAATTACTTACTTACTTTCTTACTAATTCAGTAAACAGAGTTTCACCAAACTTTAGTTAATGATATAGTTGAAACATAAAACAAACTAGTTAGATCTTGAAGGTCAAGGTTTCATGGTCAAGGGCACAACAAGGTAACATGCAGAAAACTATGAGACCTTATGATTAAATACGAGTTCCATTTACATAACATACAACATATTCATTTCTTGAACCACGAATGAGCAAAAATACACATCAAGTGTATATGGTCACTTTCATGCACCACCCTGTATATCTAACAGATGCTACACTAAGTCATAGTTAACAGTTACTCTTAAAAGCGGCAAATGTCACAATGGTATAACCTTGAACAGTTTTTCCGAGGTAGTCACCACGTCGTTCGCGGTTAATGACATCCTGGTAAATCTTGCCAGTGGTGATGTTATTGTCTCGTCTCAGTGTTACATCCAGGAATCTCTCATAGTTGCCGAGATCAAGGTCAACTTCTCCACCATCGTTCAGCACAAACACTTCTCCTATAGACACACAGTCTTAGCACCTCAGCAACTACAATACCAGAAGCAATCACAGATCCCAAACCTAAGACGAAAACAGTGCTACCATCTGGCGAATACAATTCGTCAAAAAAATTCCTAGATCAAAAATTCTAGATTCAAAGATCCTTAATCATTATTAGGTAAAGTGTCGAAACATTTCAATCCCAGGTCCTGCGGGAATACGACGTGTGTGAAAGTCAGCACAATTCTGACCGATAAAATGTTTTGAGTCCAAAGTGCCTGACTGTCAAATGAAAGAGAATACCGGTATGTTTGTTATACATATACAGCACAGATTATAGCAGTAATTAATGACCATGTTCATATGGTGAGAAAGTTCCGGCATCAATGTTGATGTACGGATCAATCTTGATCGAAGTAACCCTGAGGCCACCAGCCTTGAGTATAGTACCAATACTGCTGGCAATGATGCCTTTGCCCACTCCACTGATTACTCCACCAGTCACCAAGATGTACTTCATCATTCTATGATTCAAAACACAAAAACCACGCAACTCACCTATTAGACATTATACAACTGAATATAGCAGTAGCTGCATGCAGAGCTGCTCTGTACCCACTGCATGAGCCGATGGGTTGTCTTCCTGTAAAAGCCTATAAATATACAGCTACCAGCTGCTAACCACGTACCTTACCTATCATTAACCCAAACCTCTCCTTAGTTCCAAATCTAAATCTTACTTTAACGTTCATTTATCCATCAAACCAACAACTGCTAACAAAATAAGCCATAAGCCTCGACAATGACGTCATATGAGTAATGACCAATCAGCTGTCTAATGAGAGGGGCTCTGTACGCATGGGTGTACAACTGCTTGGCAGGGTACCTAACCACTGTCTACAAAATAGTGCCGTAATCCTCAGTCGGGTATAGTGCGAGGGGAGCATGCGAGGATTCGTGCGAGGAACGGGGTAATTTGCGAGGCGGCGTGCGAGGCCGCTTGCACTGTGTAGGACTGCGGCGCACAATGGCTGCAGGCGGCGGCGTGCTTTGATCTAATCTGTAGCCGCGGCGACCGTTAATTGACGTTGATAGGTGACGTAACTGGGGGAGCAGAACACGCGCAGC
>Ga0209671_1005480_pt1 | contig 12853 bp, 10 predicted proteins | sample WorMetHERISLAND2_2_FD_187401 | JGI IMG/M metagenome (GOLD analysis project Ga0209671, IMG submission 187401) | Marine gutless worms symbiont microbial communities from Max Planck institute for Marine Microbiology, Germany - Olavius geniculatus... | ecosystem: Host-associated > Annelida >... | reverse complement strand
TCCCCGAACCATTAGATTATGAACCCCTCTCCCCGGCCTCCCATGCCGCGCAGCGCCTGCAACAAGGCATGCATGTCTTACAACACAAGTGCCTGTGCCGCCTTCAAAGTCTAAAGGGCCGGTAAGCAATCACTGCCAGCTGCCAGCGCTTGGTAGTTGCAAAACTGTCAAACATGCAATAAAAGAACAGCATAACACAAACATGAGCATACACCAATCACCAGACCCTAATACACTTGTTCTCTAGGCTATCACAGGGAATATGTTGAAGAAACAAACACTGTGGCAGAAACACAATCACTGACTGTAACAGTTTGGGTCAGGGCCTCAGGGCCGGGCGGCGGAAATCCGAGCGACTGACGACCTCGGCCGTAGCTTCATGGATCGCCAGTCGACCAACTAGCTCCTCAGGTCTACTACCTCACCGTCACGCGCAGCCGCTAGCAACTTTTGTAGTTACATGCACCACCGTCGAACTTACTACCTATATTATACACTAAGTTTTGGTGTGCATTACTGTCACATAAATCTTTGAAAAATGCTAGCCCTAACCGATCGCTAACCCTAACACTAACACTAACCCTAACCCTAATCTTAACCGTAACTGTAAGTGAAAACAGTAATTTTAATATTAAGCACAAAATCATACCACATTACACGTGAAATTGTCGTCCCCTGGTGAATGTGAATGTAAAGCATAATGATGCGTCTGTCGACGACGTGAATTTTAGTCTGCCTCTCGCTATAGCGGCCCTTCGCTATAGCGGCCCGACACTGACTGCAACAAGAGCTTAGCTACAGCTTAGAAAACAGGACTCCAGTCCAGCTGTATGCATTTAGTTTCATCATAATTCTCTCTTCTTTAATAATTTGGCTTTTTCATTTGGGATTCTGCATGTTGCATTTTGCTTGTCAGAATATTTGCTTAGCAATGGATGCACGCGAATTCACACACAGTTTGAAGTGTCCTTTTTAAAAAATACCTGCAAATATCCACGTGCGGCTCAATAGAAACTATAATGGCATATCTCAGTCATTCAATGTAACACATTTCAAGGTCATCAGAAAGCCCAAAAAGCACTTTATGACAATGCAATAAACTGTTTTTCGCTCTAATAATATCGATCGAATATATAGCGAGTAAAACTGTTGTTTTTTGACCACCCCAAAATCATACGATGTCCTGACCCCTCTTTCTGGATAACAATAATACCCACATGTGCATACTGACCGTGGGGACAAGCAGTTTCTTAACCTCATCGACTGCTCGGGCCAGCTTCAACTTGGCCCTGTTCTCCGTATCATCCACTGAGATCAGGACGTGCAGGTCTTCATTTAAATGCTCCCAGTTGGGCTTGCCACGATTCTGATCTTCCTGTATATATCATTCATTACCAACAACATCATCAACATCATCATCATCACACAGCGGCATCTTTGGAGGGGGAACACGATGCACATAATTCCTCCCTCTGGCGAGACAACACAAATATGAAATATCTGTGGTTCTATATATCTGCTTCCAAATTTTGGAAAAGTAGGCGAATTTGCCACTTCCACTGAACGTCCAAAAGCTAAGTGTTTCAGCTTAGCCCCCTTGGCCCCACGACCAGGGTCTCTGTCCCGGACCCGACTGGAAGCTCTGCACACTCGCCATACTCCCTTTGCCAAATCCCAAATACACCACTGCCATCATAATGTAAACTAGAAAGCAGTCAAAGCCCGCAGACCTCCGCCAAGGCTATTGCTTCGACACAGCTTGTCCGACGAAAATAGACAAGCGGAAGTTTTGAGTGCGTTTCAAACTATAGTTGCATTTTCTACATTGACCTAGTTCTATGTGACCTAAAAAACCATAATTCAACGCCATGTTGTTCGCCAGGTGCCAGCACCATAGCGACAACAGCGGTTTCCCGTATGCCCCATTGAAAGCAATGGTAAAAATTTCAAAGTGATCCAGAATCCAGGATTTTTTCCGGATCACCAACAAAATTGAATCACTGGTAGTTTGTGCCATTCCCGACTGTCCCACAATATTGCAGAAAGATCCATCCATAACTTTTTGAGTTATGTTGCTGACACACAGACAAACAAACTCTAGCAGAAACATTACCTCCTTGGCGGAGGTAAATATTTGTTAGAATGCAAACAATAGCGAAAGAAGTGGAACGAGGGGAGGGAGAGCACTTTCCAACAGTATCTATATTTTGGGGGTCCCTCACTTTTAACCCACAACAAGACTCAATACCTGTCCCTTAAACACTGACAGAATTCAATTGGTTAGCATTTATAGGCAAAGTCAGAAAACATGACAACAGATGTTCGTTTCTCTTTGTTATAGCCGCTCTCTTCTCCGATGCATTCAATGTCTGATTTATGCAGCTTTTGTTCTAACCAAAATGTTAAATTTAGCAAAACAGAATGGACCAAAAATGCTATTTCGAGATCGTAAAAATCAACATTTTATGTGAAGGGGCACTGTCCCCTCCAGAGACCCCTTACCCTACCCCAGCAAAAAAGAACATCCCGTCCTTCATCTACCCTCCTCACGATTCTCACCTTCTACATCGCCCCCACTTCCCACCCCACTTTGAAACAGCACCTGCCACCACTAAATGCAACCCTGAAAAAAAAGGTTTGAAAAAATAGCAGACACAACAGTCAGTCACTGCAATCCAATAACGCACTAATAAACCCACAAAAAACAAAGACCAGTTACAACTGAAACGCAGCAAAGAAAATCTCATGAATCACAAGGATTAGCTTTGCCAAGTGAAGTAAAGTACAGTGAGTGAAGTTAATTAATACGGAAATTTATATTTGGCAACATCAATGCCAAAAACCCCTAATGTGCTGAATACATTAGTACATCAATTGAGAAGAAAAATGCAAAAATGTTTTGCTTACCAAAACATCAAAATTAGGTGCCAGTTAACCAAAGAGCATCAGCTTCTGGGAGACTGTATCCCAGACGCCATGACTCAGTAGCACATTAAGGTGGCATGGCGCAATGGCCTCTTTGGCCAAACATCACAAATATCTCGGGTTTCCTGTGTTTCCAAATTTCCAATAAATGGGCAAATCCGCCACTGAACGTCCAAAAGCTAAAAACATTTTGAGCTTCAGAGGGCTCGTCATGCCACCCTGCTTAATCGCGAATATACTACCGTCGATGAAAAGTGAACACAAGCTGGTCTCCCACCTTAATCTTGTCTCGCATGGAGCCCTTGCCTCGTACCATTATCTTGCAGCCAGTGTCCATCTCCAGCTGTTTGGCAGTCATGCCGCGAGGACCCAAAATTCTTCCGACAAAATTAAACTGCAGACCAACCGACAGACACACAGATACACAGTTTACATACATTACCACTGAGATGGCAACTTAGAACTACAGCAAACATTTACAAATTTCCACTGTTACAGCACATGATATTCATCGGTAATTCACTTGCTTACTTAGTACTCACTAAGATTGCCCTTGAGTAGACCCATACGCAAACACAGGCCAATTTTTGCTGTTGCTGATGTTTTATCTTTTTATCTTCATCTTTGGAAAGGGGTGTCTCTTCCCAGGGGGCTGTGCCCCCTTTCCAGAAACTTTTTCAGTTTTTCTGTGTCAATTTTTTCAAGCGTTTTGGAGCATTTCAACACTATTTTTGAGTAAGCTAGACCTATATACGTTTCCTGGGGTGACACGTGCCCCCATACTACTCCCCTATGGCTATGCCAGTAGGGACATGTGGCACAGTGCACTACAGCTGGCGACGCTAATGCTTATAGAACTACCAATGCCATTACCGCTACGGGTGTAAAATGAACCCACTGTATAGTTTACTCTCTTTATTCAATCCCTGTAAGAACACCAAGCCGGTGAACCACAGGCCTATACAGCCCACCCGCGCTACAGAGGGCGTAGACAAGCAAGCAAGCAAGCAAGCATATTTCTCCGACAGTCTGCACGCGCCTAGTGAGGCCTGACAACAGTCCACAGCTGCATGGTCTGAGGTCCTACCCGGGGGAAGACCACCAGGGAGATGAGACAAGGAATAACAGCTGACCGCTATATATCACACCCTGTCTGTCTGTCCGTCTGCCTGCGCGGCGCTATGCAGCCATTGCACACACTTCCTAGGCGTGTACACGGCGTACTGGCTTGGCGTGCTAATGACAGATGCAAACGGGCAGAGGCTAGCCACACGACCCGACCCCGCAATAGAAAACATCCCCACACGCCGCTAAAAACTGCTTATCCACGCTCGCACTGCACCGTTATCCTAGTTTTCTTCATTTTTAGTTTTCCTGATCACATAACGGCCTGTTTCTAAATTTTGTTACGTTTTACATGTCAGTACTGCCATTGCAGTTTCTCTCATTTATTTTCATTTAAAACGTTTTCTATTCCTTTTAATTTATGCACTAGATGAAGAGGCAGCATGCCTGCATTTTATCATATGTCACAAATGTAAAAAAAAAACGTTTCTGTTTACGTTTTTAACGTTTTTTTATTTTCTCAGTGCTTTTTACTTTTATAAAAAAAAGTTTATTGAAATGTAAAAATTCCACCAAAAACGTCGAGAAGAACTTTAAAAGCCATTAAAACAAATCAATAGGTTATGGAGATGGTTTTTACGTTTTTAATGATTTTTATTTTTTCTGAAACGTTTATTACATCTATGTCATATGTCCCCCCAATTACTAGCATTACGTCTGCATAAAAATGATCAAATTTGGATATTATGCCTTAGTTTAAGAATCCAATCCCATAGGGGGCCTAATCACTTGTGAGCTCATAGCGAAATGACAAAAAAACAGACTTTGTAAGCTGAACAATTTTTAATTGCCAAGGTCTTGTAACCTTAAACATGATCTCGGATTAGGTCACATGGCATATCGTCATGTACAAGTTGTGAACTTATACCTTTATATATCAAGTTTAATTCAACTTATGGATGGATAAAAAGCAATCTAAAAGGAACGACCAGTGACATCATGTCCATCTGTCCGATTCTGTCATCCATCAATAATGGGGGCACCAAAGGTCGAGTCGAAGTACTGCCAAGAATGAGACACCAGCAGGTCACGTGGGGCGGGGAATGACGAGAAGGTATCCCCTCCCCATTGTCCCCAACCCAACCAGGTCTGGGACAGAGAACAGATTTGATGCATTTTAGTCTCACAGCCACAAAACACCTCTAGTGGAAAGATAGCACAGCAAGCAATCAAGAAATTTTTTGGCCTTTTTTGCCTTCTTCCAATATTATGGTTATCAGCAAAAAAACCGGAACATCCTGGCTACCTTGGCTGTACCGCGCACACTTTCATCGCTTGAATACTGTGCGTTCGCCATCGCAGCGCCCCATGCGTGGAATTCTGCCGTTTTCCCTTCGCTCAACAGACTTTGTTTTTACAGTTGTTCTGGCTGTTAGGTATCTTTGTTGTGTTTATATTTCACTTACAGCGCCCTAAACTTAACACTACTGATTAAGTGATTGATTAGCTACACAACAAAACACGCCCAAATAATGGAAAAGAAGGCAGCTCCAGCTCCCATCATTTATGCCCTTGGTAACGACATAAGAATGTCAAAATCAGCTTTACACAAAGAAAATGATCTGAAAACTGGTATCTAGAAGATAAACAAGTAATTTGAGCAAAGCTCTCGTGACGCATGATAGCAGCGGTCCTGCCACCTTGGCAATTAATGTACAGCAATAGAATAATAATGCATCTTGAAAGAGTACTTAAATTTAAGGTCTCCGAACGGGAGACTCCTTGAATTTAAGAGATTAAAACTTAAATTACTAAAATGTACGTTGTCATTCTATGCTAAAAAAATTAAATTTCATACGCAGATCGTCCAGGTCTATCTCCAACCATTTTGGCGCATTTCACTCTTAAAATGTGCATCGCAGCCCAAAATCACGAAAAAATCACTAAAAACTTATATTTTGGGGGTTTAAGTTCTTTCAAGGTCATCGATGTTAACACCAGTAAAAAGCTCTTCACTAGTGCTTGTTATGATAAGCAGGATGTCTCTGCCTATCTGCAACTGCTTTCATGCTAGATGAGCCTATATCAGTGAAATAAACACTTTTAGAGGGGTACCCCTCTTTGACGCTCTTGTGCGTAGGCCTCTTTGAACCTAGGAGGTTGGCATTTAGACTGCTAAAATCTGCGTTTAATGCTGAAATTTTCACATGCAGGTTGTCGTGGTCCATCTTCAAGCATTTCGTTGCAATTCACTATTAAAATGTGTGCTGCAGCCAAAAATTGAAAAAAATCAAGGGGTTCAAGGTCGTTCAAGGTCATCGATGTTGACAAATCTAAAAAGCCCATCATCAGTGCTTGTTGTGCAGCATGTCTGTACCTATCTGCAACCGTTTTCACACTAAACGAGCCAATAACGTCTTTTTAAGGGTACCTCTCTTTGACTCCCTCGTTCGAGGGGAACCCCCGAACCCAGGGGCACGAAATTTTGTTATGAAAAACTAGTCATTGGGGCGCCCCATGGTGAAGATTTCGTGATCCTAGCTTGCACCATTTTGATAGGGCTGCAGAGTGTGACGGACGGACAGACGTCCAGGGCATGGCTAAGACGTGTGAAGCATTCTGCTATTGTGCGTAAAAACCAAGCAATAGTAACACCGGTAGTAGCATTAATTATACATCACACACTGATAAGAATTCACGTAAATGCTAATGCTCACATCTGGATGCTCGTGAAGAGGAACAAACAGTTTTTCTGTCAGTGTGATTATTGGTCCGCAAGGCTCCGGCAACTGCTGCTGATCCTTACAAGTTGACCAATGAAACAGACTGCTCCGCACCCGGTTAATCTCTGAAATCAGCATAACAGGTCTATATCAGTAAAAGACTCCATTGACTATAATGCCTCCACCAACGTGTGACAACTACAAGGCCAAAAATGGCTTTTGGGGGCATATTTGTCCCCACCGTGATGTTGACCCTTGACCTTTTGACCGCAAAATTTTATGCGTTCATCCTTGCCACAAAGTCAACTAGTGGTAAAAGTTTGGTCAAATTCCATCAACAAATACCCAAGATATCGTGGTAACAATGTCTGTTCGGGACTCGTGCATAAACGCAATCCCCCGATGCATGCAAGAACGCAAGCAACAGCAACAGTTCATTTATGCATAGGTATGAAAAGTGGGGGCAAGCATTACTGCTTGCCCCCCACTTGAAAAAGTGAGAGAGCAATTGCCCCCCTTGCCTCTGTAGTTCCGCGATCTATGTTCATCCTTGCCCCAAAGTCCATTAGCAGTGAAAGTTTGGTCAAATTCCGTCAACAAAGACCCAAGATATCATGGTAACGATATTTGTTTGGGACTCTCACACAAATGCGTGCACACACAAACACTCTAGAAACATAATGCCACTGGCCACTAAGTTGGTGGAGGCATAAAAATCCATAAAATTCCATGTTTCTATAACTATCGCACCTACTTCACCAGATTTTGCCAGAATTGTGGTAAAATAACCACTTTTTAGGAGGGGTAACCATCTTTGACGCCCGCTTGCGCCCGGCTTTATGAACCTAGGGGATTGGGACTTCAGACTGCTGAAATCTACATTTAATGCTAAAAATTTCATATGCAGGTTGTCTTGGACTAACTCCAGCCATTTCATCGCAATTCAGTATTGAAATGTGCGCAGCATCCAAATATTACGAAAAATTCACTAAAAACCTTTTTTGGCAAGGTTCAAGGTCATTCAAAATCATCGATGTGGATAAATTCAAAAAGCCTGTCACCAGTGCTTGTTATGATAAGCAGCATGTCTGTGCTTATCTGCAACCGCGTTCATGCTACACGAGATAATTGTGGTAAAATAACCACTTTTTAGTGGAATAGCTGTCTTTGACGCTTGTCTGCACCGGCCTCCTTGAACCTAGGGGATCGGGACTTGAACTGCTAAAATCTACGTTGAATGCTGAAAATTTCATATGCAGGTTGTCTTGGTCTATCTCCAGCCATTTCATCGCAATTCAGTGCTAAAATGTGCGCTGCATCCAAAAATTGCAAAAAATTCACTAATAACCACTTTTTGAGGAATTCAAAATCGTTCAAGATCATCGATGTTGATAAATCCAAAAAGCCTGTCACCAGTGCTTGTTATTATAAGCAGCATGTATGTACCTATCTGTAACCGTTTTCACACTACACGAGATAATTGCGGTAAAATAACCCTTTTTAGGGGGTAGCTGTCTTTGATGCCCACCTGCGCCATCCTCCTGCGCCATCCTCCTTGAACCTAGGCGGTCAGGACTTGGAACAGCTAAAATCTACGTTGAATGCTAAAAATTTCATATGCAGGTTGTCTTGGTCAATCTCCAGCCATTTTGTAGCAATTTAGTGTTGAAATGTGCGCTGCATCCAAAAATTGCGAAAAATTCACTAAAAACCTTCTTTTGAGGGGTTCAAGGTCGTTCAAGGTCATCGATGTTGCTAAATCCAAAAAGCCTGTCACCAGTGCTTGTTATGATAAGCAGCATGTATGTACCTATCTGCAACCGTTTTCACGTTATTCGAGCCAATAACGGCAAAATGACGTCTTTTTATGGGGGAACCCCTCTTTGACGCCCTCGCTCAAGGGGAACCCCTGCACCCAGTGGCACGAAATTTTGTCACGATAAACTAGAGACTTTGGGGCAGCCCACAGTGAAGATTTCGTGATCCTAGCTTGCACTGTTTTGATACAGATCACGAGTGTGACAAACAGACAGACGGACGAACAGACAGACGGACAGACGCCCAGATGACAGCTAAGACGCGCGAAGCATTCTTCTTTCGCGCGTAAAAATTATAACAAGTATTGAATTTCACTCCCTCGATTTTCCAGTTCGTGGAACGTACTGGAAAATGAAATTTTTGGATAGTTGATAAATTTACTGCTAATAGGCTAGCAGTTTGAGTTGATGAACTTGATGCTGTTTGATAGTTAAATTGTCAGTTGCACCGATAAACAAGAAATTTGAGCTAATGCTCACGAGATGCGCGAAAGCCTATAGCAGTTCCTGTTCGCAAACTGTCAGTCTATCTCCAGCCATTTCGTTGCAGTTCATTCTTGGAGTGTGTGCTGCAGCTAAGATAGCAAAAATCAATAAATGAACCCCTATTTTGAAGTATAGGATCTTTCAAAGTCATCGATGTTGATACAACTGAAAAGCTCGTCACTAGTGCTTGTTGTGATAGGTAGCATGCCCATGCCTATCTGCAACCGTTTTCACGAAAAACTGGGCCAACAACGGTAAAATATCGACTTTTACGGGGGTACCGTTTTTTGATGCCCTTGTGCGCAGGTTTCCTTAAACCTAGAAAATTGAGACTTGGGCCGTCGAAATCTACGTTCAATGCTGAAAATTTCACATGCAGCTTCTCCATGTCTATCTCAATTAATTTCGAAGCAATTTGCTCTTGAAATGTGTCTCACGGCCCGAAATTGCCAAAACATCCATAAAACCCCTATTTCGGCATTCAAGATCATCCAAGGTCGTTGACCTCGGTGGCAATCGAGAGCCAGCGTACGACTTTCTATTGAAGATTAATAGTAACGTAGCCCCTATCTCGCACCATCATTGAAATACAGCGACTTATTGGCCAAAAAACGCAAATTTGTCCCACCCCTCTCTCATTTATTGCTTTCGTTCAGGATGACTCTCTTCAAATTTATGAATAATCTTTACGCTTCCTGAAACTAAAATCTTCCAGGCAGCCAACGGTAAAGATTTGGTGATTCAAGAACGTATCACCGTGCTTTTAAATTTTATTAGGAAAAAATACACTCATCACACAACAGGATCCGCGTCAGTCCGTGTCCGCAATAAATCCTGCGGATCTGGGTCCGCGGACTGACACGTCCCCAGTCCGCACATCTCCGCTGCATATAGCAGTTCAGATCCGAGTGCTTCTCTTGTTCAGTCTGTGGCTATAGACCTTCGTCCAGTATCTTCTCGACGTGGACAAACACATTTGGCAACGCCTGCAACTGTTTCTTGTCGTTTAGAAGTTGCGCTAAGTAATCCGAACTCTTCCGATCAACTATATTGTTATTCGGCTTCTCCGCAAGAGCCATTAATTCTCAGACAACACGCGCACTCCAAATAAAAGTCAGACGTAAACTGTTTCCATACCTACGAGAAAAGTTTAGTGCGCATGTGTGGGCGAGTCCATTTCGTGAGTGGGGTGACAATCCTATTCTCGAGAGCAAAAAAACTACAATTTAAATCTCGCCGTTATGCCGTAATATCTATAAATACGTCATTGCTGTTTTTTTTGCAAAAAAATGTATTCGCGAGAAGTGTTCTTTCTATGCTGAAACTACAGAAAATGGATGCTTTAATTTATCGCCCCTGTGTCTTGAGGGCCTGTAGAATCATACAATTTAAATATTCTACGATTGTTCTGTAAACATAAACAGACTGAGATTATTATTTGAGTTTTATAATGGAACGTCGAGATTATATAATAATTGCTGTTGTTTCTGCGATTGTTCTGTCTTTATACTTTAAACCAGGTAATCGGATGTTTTTCGGATTTCTTAAAATTTTATTTTGTCGATGTCCGAGTGCCGAGGCTCCACGTAGTAGTCTACTCATGCATAACAACACTAATTCTACCTATTTCAGTCACTTTTGAAGCAACATTAAAAGAAAAAACAACAAAGTATACCCGAAACAATTGTACACTTACCTTATGCAGCCAGATGACAAAGCACACGGCATCATTGACATCAGCAGTCGGCCAAAACGACATGGTATCGCACGTCTCACTATTAGACAAATTATAGTTAAACGCATGACCGGCAGTTAACATTATCACCACAAACCGCCGCCATTATCGAACTCAGAACGAGCAAAAACATCAAACCGAATCAGAATCACGTGTTTATACTGTCTACACAGACACCGGCAAATGACCTGACGTAATCACGTTACCACGCGTCTAGACCGGTGCTTGGGTCGGCGCCCCCAAGGTCACGCAGCCGTCACTAAATAACATCTGCCTACCGCCTGTTTGGAAGCAGGCTTTTTCACTAATTACTTCCTAATGCGACAGCTATAGCGACATCTAGCGAGAGTTGAGAACATAAATAACAACAATGTAATCGATGTCTGTGTAGATAAAGTGGAACAAAGTCATGTATAAATGACACATAATATTAATGTATGAACATCGGCGTGCAATTTACAGCAATATTTCAACATCAGTAAGTCCACTGCTAGTTTGAATTTGTTATAAAAACCATCCATTTTCTGGCAGCTATAATATACAGTAATACCACACATTTTTGAAATATCTCGAAAACAGTGCATCGGAGCTCAGAAATTGCAAAAAATCGCCCTGTACTAATCTGCTACCTGGAAGTTCTTTCCTTAACAAGATGGGATCAAAAAAATTTAATGTTTTTTGGTGAAATTAAATATTCTATGGTAGACGTTGGTGCCGGCGTGGACATAGACGTGTTGAATATTAATGAGGTGGGACCAGTCAAACGCGACACATCTAGCTTAAAAGTAACAAAGTAGTGCTGTGCGATACCTGAAATTGGAGGAGGATCGGTAGTTTTGTCGGGCCCAGTGACGTTTGGGGGCCCCATTGTTGCTTATATATATTTAAGTCTCACTGTGTTTGACAGCGAAACTGATCATCTGAATTGAGTTAACGTCAGTCGTCAGTTATTTTGTGCTGATTTTGGAACAAACCTGTTTTCTTGGATGCTTTCTGCACTAATCAGCTTTAAACGTGTCAAACTCGAAACTATTTCAATGCGGCACTTGATCACACTTAGCAGTGGATCCAGAACTTGGGAATAGGGGGGCGGAAAGGTAGGGGGTTTTCGGAGGGGCTTTGTCACCTCCCCAGAAAATTTTTAAAAATTTTAAGCAAAAATGATGCATTTTTTGTGCAAAATTGTCACCATTTTTGAGATCCATCCAGTCCAAATAGAGCTGCCCCCTTCTTGAATCTGCCACTGCTCACACTCACTCTAGTGACTCAACGTAATTATGATCAGTGTTGGTCATTATCAATGATAAATAATCTGTTTCCTGGTCATTATACAATACTGCAACAAACTTTGCAAAAACTAACATAAACTAAATCGTAAACAGCGCGTGACAGACGAGGCAAACAAAATTTTGTCAACAGCGGCTAGTGTAGGTCTATAGCGCATGCCACATGCACATTGCGTGCCCGGCCTATCAGTCGCATCGCGGTTAGATCACGAAAGTTGACAAAACGCCACAATGAACTAGAGATGCGCCATTTTGACTGATTTTTGTTGTATTATTGTAGATGTTCATTCCATTGCAAAGTTTAGTCTCCAGTCGCTTGTGTCAGTGCTGATCATTTTGTTCGCATGCAGTATCATCAGTCAGCTGGCAAAACCAGTGATGTCCAGCTTGTCTCAATTATTTTCAGGACCAGCTATGCCAGGTAGCTGCTTCTGTGTACATAGTAAATATAATATAATAGTAATAAATAATAATAATATTGTGATATTAATAATAATCATATTTTTGTAGTGCTTTTAAGTCGTGACTTAGAGGAGCTGCATTGTGATTATTGTGGATGTAGGTAGAATTTACGTTAATTGCTGTTCATTACCTTACATTTACACCTTGTCCAGAAAAAAAACATCGTAGACATTTTCGATTGTAGCTTAAAGGTTCATGGCCACGGTCAAACTCACTCGCGCAATTTCTATAGATTTAAATAAGACATTTAACCTCGCATATATAATATGTCGACTTGAGCTTCATAAATATGTGAAATTAATGCGTGAATTCAAACGAAATGCGGCATTACGTTACGTTATGCAAAATATTTTA
>Ga0209671_1005477_pt1 | contig 12856 bp, 8 predicted proteins | sample WorMetHERISLAND2_2_FD_187401 | JGI IMG/M metagenome (GOLD analysis project Ga0209671, IMG submission 187401) | Marine gutless worms symbiont microbial communities from Max Planck institute for Marine Microbiology, Germany - Olavius geniculatus... | ecosystem: Host-associated > Annelida >... | reverse complement strand
GGCCAAAGCCAGGAACATGAGGCCAAAGCTGAGGCCGAGGCCACGGTTTCGAGACCAAGGCCGGGGACAACATTTTGTTTTGACGGCTGACTCCAGTGTTGTCAGTCCAGCCTCGGTCGCTGCATTTCTGCGCCACACCGCCGCCAGACAAGATGCTGACGCCGACACTGCCGACTGACCGCCGTAGAAACCTTGGAGAAAAAATAAGGCTCTATAGCGTTCGTCCGTCTGTCTGTCCTTCCGTCTCTCTGTCGTCTGTCACGCTGCTCACGCATGTATTGTGGCCAAGCGTTACATCGTACGGAAAAAAACTATTTACACAAATAATTAGCTATGTGCCATAAACCTAGGCATGTAAAATTTCAGCGATTTCCTGCAAAAAAACATTTTTCAAATTTAAGGCTGAATGAGGGGGAGTAGGAAATTTAATGCAAAATTGGCCTTATCTCGGAAACGGTGAGAAACAGAATTAAGGTTAATATACTAATCGTAAATAGGAAGTGGCATATTGGCTTTCGAATGACATGAAAATAATTGACCTTGGATGACTTTGAAGGTCAGTACTGCAACAGGAACTGTGTATGCTGTAGCGCGTCTTTCCTAGCAAAACGTGTTTGTGAGAAACATTTGCAAAACCTGCGTCCTATATTTGCGTTGGTTACATGTATTTGCGACTGTAGTTATTTATATCGCCTGGCGAGATGACCACGTGCGACGTCTGTTATACTAGCGTTAATTGTAGCTTTTGAGAGCAGCGTTCCGTTAACATGCCGCACATGAAACTGTGTCACCTCTGACAAATCGTTTTCTCTCCGTGATTGGAAGTCGAACGCACTCAAGAAGAGATGGCCAGGCTGAGTTGAACTGGGTGGCTGATAGTCGCAATTAGACTGTTGCTGGCGTCATCGCAGACTGCAGCGAACGATTCACAATAATGATTAATATATTTTAACACTACGACCAGCCTATATCACCACACGCAGCTCAGCGAAAGTCCGCCAGCATGCAATATTGTTGTCAAATTATCTCACAAGCTGGTTGAAATAGTCTGAAGTGTTCAGTACTAGATATCGCACTGATGGAGTGGGTATCGTACACTGTACTTACACCACGCTTAGATGACATAGACTACACCATAGTTTGCTATATGATGCATGACTGCAGTTAAAGTTGAGAAAAAAGTAAAAGTACCAGTGCAACTGCAAGCTAAGTGTTGTGTAAGTTAGTTTACCGCGTACTGCAGTTCTAGACCTATTCGTGTCATTTAGTTATTCGTACGGCTAACTGTTGTCTGGTACGTTGCAGTCCGTCGATTCTGTCGCTATGAGCTGCAAGTTCACATGTTCGCAGTCGCAGCTATTGCCTGCAGAATCGCGCGATGAATCGTTGCCCGACGCAGACAAACCACAACCCTCGCATTCAGCACGACAGCGAAAGCACCTGTGTTGCCATGGTAACCACGCACGTGCTGTCACGACAACCATGCAGGTAACGACAACACGATACCCACCGTAACGGAGCAGAGAGCACCTGCAGCGTTGCCATGGCAACATCGCGTCGCCATAGCAACCACAACCCTGGCATTCAGCCCGGACATCAGCATAATCCTGGGCAGAACGTACTGCACCGGCAGGAACAGAATGACGCGATGACACACGGCGTTGCTGTGCATGATGGGAAGCAGTGTTAATATTCCGAGCCCTGCACTGCAACGGTTCATTGGACACATGCACTGCACGGTCCTGGCTACTGCTACTGCTAGCCGACCCGCGAACGTGAAGTCCCCCGCCTTCAACACGTCTGCACTGACTACCACTACTCGACAGCCGCTGTGCTTGATGGCTTTGTCGTCTGGCCGTCAGGTATCGAAGACCGTGCACCACTCTTAGCTCGTCATTGCCGAGACAGCGATGAGACCCGACGAGATCGTGTTTGCCGAGACCGCCGCCTCCAGCGTGACCTGATCATCGTAAATAACGTTTTCTGTTTCACTTCCTGTGCGTTCGTATGCATCCTCGGTATCCGACATCATTTACAAAAGAGGATATCGTAATATTTTCATGTGGCTTGTCTTTCATGCAGACTCTGAATCCGCAGTTTTTTTGCATGCCCCTGATTTCAACAGCTGTTTGTTTGCAGTCGTAAACGCCGCGGATGGCTCATAGTATTAGCTAGTCGTTGCCGAGACCGACGAGACCGTCTTTGCCGAGACCGCCGCCTACAGCTTGACCTCTGTTAGCGGAGCGCGGCAAAAACTTTCTGCGTTGTCGACAGCAACAGAAGTGACAACGTGAGTGAGTAATACCCCGCTTACACGAGGAAGCTGGCTGTTAGAGCTGGCTAGTAAAGAACTAGCTTCCTCGTGTAAACGAGGTATAAGGCCTGTAGGCCTACAACGTACCGCTTGGCACATCTGTGAGACGGCGACAGCAGCAGAAGCAGCGGTTGACCAGTACGACTCGGAAACTGCGACTACACATGCAATAGATGATGAAGTTTGCGGCTGAGTTGAGGGTGACCAAGACGTTGCTGACACGTGAGATGTGGCGCCGGCACGTGACCAGCGACGAGAACGTTTCTTCCGACAATGACCCGCGTAACGCCAGCTCCAGCGACCACAGCACTTGCGCTGCCATGGCAACCGCGAACTGGCTGCCATGGCAACCAGGTGACAAACGATACACAGCAGGACGACAACGACGACGATCAACGTGACTCGGCGAGTTGACTCGAACATCGACGCACTGACGCCGCCGACATGGCTTGTAGGGCATTTATCAGGCACACGTCAAGCACACATCAAGCTGGCTTGATGAACATTGACGCACTGGTGGACGAGGAGGTTGACTGAGAGCGAGGCCTCGCTGACTCGACACGCCACCAGGTCTCTGAGATGTATTAAAACCCTACTCACTCACATGCAGTCGAGTCATCTTAGTTCGAGTTCGAGAACATGCCACGAAGATACGGACTCCAGTCCGACTCGAGTCCACTGTCGAATGGAGCGGGATATAATTAAACCATACTCAGTCACTCACAGACACGGATGTGTGAGACCGTCTCGAAACGTAGGCCTACCATCCAACGTCTTGTCTCGGACTCGTCCCGGTCTCGGTTCAAAAGGTCTCGTAAACATTCCTGCTCACTCACTCACTGAGTCGCTGACTCGACGCGCAGAGCATTTTCACGATGAGTCGTCGCCTGACGCAATGAAACCACAACCCTCGCATTCACAGAGCGCCTGCAGTGTTGCCATAGAAACACTGCGTTGCCATGGCAACCACAACCCTGGCATTCAGCCCGACCAGCAGCATCATCGGCAGGACGTACTGCATCAACAGGAACAGGATGATTCGGTAGATGACGTTGTAGAGCTTGGTGTCGAGAAACGCCCTTGTGCCGAACCCGCTGTAAGGGCCGTGTCTGCACACGCACGCAGGACGTATCCAAACAAACCAACTGTATACTACACGCTGCTGTGCTCTAATATAAATATTATAACTCAGCAACCAATTTTCACATTTTTGTTACGCGCGCACACACACTGAGGAAAATTTACAATACAGTAAATACCCCCTCCTACCATAAGGCGCGTACACAACGACGTAGCTGAATTGAACAGAACTGACACGGTTTAAATTTCCTGCTCAACTAAGATGAACTAACCAATGGGTAAGCAGGAAAAACTTATTAGTCATTGGTTGACGCGTACGTCAGGGTAGTCACGTAGGCCACTGATGCCGTTAGACAGTGCCTACTGTAATGCATTACTGCTTGCTCATTGTTTAGTTCGTCAAAAACTAAACCATGTCAGTTTAGTTCAGTCACGTCGCTCTGAACGCGAACACGGTTTCTGTAACTATGGCTCTTTGTAAAATGTTGATCACAAGTTTGCACATCTTTACTCATGTCCACAGTTTCAGAAAGTTTCTTTCTTTTAGCTGTAATCAATTATTTTATTTGCCCATTAAAACAACAATCCACCAATATAAGTTTGCAGCCGTGTTTGCAAAACTCACTGAAATACTCGTCCGAGATATTACGCCGTCAAATTTTGAAGTCTTCAGAAATAGCGGCAAATTTTGCATGTTCTTTTGGTTCTGAAAGTTTTTTTGTGAAAGCTTCGCAAATTTTTGGACCTGTGTTATAAAATAGGATACATTTCCGAGCATGGTGCAAACTTTCGCGGCGCAACCGTCGGGGGTAAGGACGCCATATGCATAGCCTCACCTAAGGTTACCGAAATAATTTTTGCTGTTTTAGAGGACTGATATCATCACATCGTCTTTACACACGGTAATAAACTGGTAAGATTTTTTACATATATCTCAATAACGGTGCGAGATAGGGCCTAGGTTATTATTAATCATTAATAGGAAGTCGTACACTGGCTCTCGATTGCCAATGACCTTGGATGACCTTGAACGCCATAATAGGGGTTTTTGTGGATTTTAGAAAAATTTCTGGCTGCGAGACACATTTCAAGAACGAATTGCGCTGAAATCAATTTAGTTAGACATGGAGAAGCTGCGGATGCAATTTTCAGCATTGAACGTAAACGTCGACGGTCCAAGTCTCGATTTTCTAGGTTCAAGGAAACCTGCGCACAAGGGAATCAAACAGCGGTACCCCGTAAAAGTCGTTATTGTATCGTTGTTGGCCAGTCTTTCGTGAAAACGGTTGCAGATAGGCATGGATATGCTGCCTATAACAACAAGCACTAGCGACGAGCTTTTCCGTCGTATCGACATCGATGACTTTGAAAGACGCTGAGCTTCCAAAATAAGGAATAGTTTTTATTGATTTTTGCAATCTTCCGCTGCAGTGCACACTCTAAGAATGAACTGTGAAAAAATGGCTGGAGACAGACTGACAGTTTGCGAACAGGAACTGCTATAGGCTTTCGCACGTCTCGTGAGCATTAGCTCAAATTTCTTGTTAACCAACGCCGCCGATGGTAAAAGTCTATACGTACTGGTAAAAGTAGTATTCGAAGAAGCGAGGCAGGCAGAAGACGACAGAGAAGACGACGACGCTAACGATCTGTAGACAAGTTCGCTTCATTGTGCACAATCTGTGTGCATGTAGTGGTCAACTCAGCCCGGCCATCCCTGCGTGACGCAGCCTGTGCGCATGTAGTGGGTGGCATACGGCGACATATCGGTCTATGGTCAGCAGCACGGTCATCCAAGTGTTGACCAGACGCAGGACGTATGCCGTAGGGTACAGCCAAGGATAGCTGGCCGCATGGAACTAAATATTATATAGATTATCTAGTTTAATAGTTGGCCGCATAGAACGCAATGTAGTATCTGCCGGTCAGCACGTAACGCAGCGGCCGCAGCCACAAGACGGTCACCAAGACCAGGATATCAGCAACCGCTAGGACCTACAGCCAGCAGACGTACGTCCATTACACATGCCTAGTAATAATACAAGACTTATACAGCGCTTTCCAGTCTGAAGATACAGAGGCGTTGTCAGAAGAAACTTCAGAAGAACTTACAATGGCTGTGAAATGGCAAAGTTCGTAGACAGCGACGTTGCCTTTGCAGTAGGCCTACATATAAGTCTAAGTATAAAGATAAATCTGCATGGGGTGTATTTTGGGGAGAGTATAAAGCGTAGTTATTTCGTGGCCATGATGGACAGCGTGTTCTGTCTGGACACACGTGTGATGTACAGGGTAAACAAAAAACGTAGCGCTTCACGTTAATTTGTTCATATCTTCGCCAACTGCCCGATTTTCAAAGTTCTTTCACTGACATCAGCGCAGACACAAGCTTCAGATCACCACCATATTACTTCAGGTTATATATTATTATCTGCGGACAATTTGCAATAATGTGATTATTATTCCACCACATCGTAAATGCGTCTGTACGTAAATGCCTTGTGAAATATAAATAAACTAGAAATTTGGGTGGCAAAGTCACGTGGCCTGAAGTCAAATGCATTCTATAGCATACGCATAACGCGCACTGACTGACATAATATTCGTTTAATGACAATTTGACAAACGTAACTTCCAGCAACGCAAACATCAGATACAGATATAAACTATGCAAACATTTGCGGAAAAACGTCTCGTGGTTTGTCCAAAAGCTTACGAAACGTACTTTAAAAAAGTGTCTTTCACAAACAGAACAGAGGCGTGGATGTATGGTTAAAACATTAAAAACAACAAACATCATGCAAATCAAGTCTCATGACGTGTACTGTTCGTTGGTTAATGACTGTTTTGTACAACATTCTTACAAACAAAACTCTATTGTTTAAATATGTTGTCTTAAAAATAAAGTTTTATCGCGTGTTCTTGATGTGCAAATACCTGGAGTAAGATGGTGATGATCTGAAGCTTGTGTCTGCGCTGATGACACAGAACGAAGAATGCGATGATGTTACCGATGACGCCGAGCACAGCGATTGGAAGACTCAGATACACCTCGGTTACGTACCTAAATTAATCAGTTAATGAATTTTATTAGCCAACACAGACAACTAAGCACAAAACAACGTACAAGAAGCCCAGTTGTCGCTAAGGTGGGCCGACCGTAGCGCCTAGGCTATATCCGAAGGCCAGCGTCCGACTGCCGGTCGGGAAAAGAAAACGATTTCCCAGAGTGAGTACAGTCCCGTACACACTACGGTAACGCTGCTCTATGGAACGTTACAATCAACTCAAAGACACAGTAATTCGGCGCACGTGTGTGACGACTGCAGGCAGCAACTTTGCATTCATAATTGCGGCTAAACCGCTGCAAATAAAAATATGATTAGGTCTACTACTGACAGCCTACAGAAAGTCGTGATCGCCATATCCAACGGTACTATCGCTGACCTCTTACGACACGTGTACTGTTTAGCCACAATACATGCGTTACAGACAGATAACAGATGGACGACATATCGTACCCATAGCTCGACCTAATGGTCGGCCAAATGTTGACAGAAAATCAAGGAAGGCGCATAGCCTTCACTAGTCCTAACGTATAACACAAATAAAAATGTTAAAAATATACAGAAACCAAATTACAGATAGGCCTACAAAACCCACGCAAATACAAATAGCACCTGAGCAGTTGTTCAGTGTAGTTAGATTCTGCTGTCTGCTGCGCTGCCCCAACGCTCGCATTAGAATCTTCCAGCGGCGACGACTCGTTTGACCAATCAGCGACGGGCTTGTACACAATGTACTTCCCGCTCATGTCTTTCCCGCTCATCGACATGGTCACCGACTGTCGTCTGCAAACTGCATGGTATCATGACATTAGCGCATTACGGGCTAATTTCAACGCTGTGCGCTATGTAAATTCACGTTTTACTTACTTACTTACTTAATGCCAGGATGTTTCGCGCTGGCCTGAACGTTTCGCCTTCAAAAAGTTTCGCCCTCTAAACTTCGCTTTTTCCGTTTGTTCGTTTTTGCCGTCGTTTGTAATTTTTAGTGGGCAAAACGTTTAAAAGTAAAACTGGAACGTCTTGTGAGCGAAACGCCCGGGCTACAGGCAAAACTGCAGTTTGTGAGTAAAACGTCAAAGGGGCGAAACGTTTAATGCGCCAACATTTGCTAAATATTATCAGCCGCTCGACAGTGCAGTGTCCACGGCAATTTAATTCGGACGATGGGCAAATCTCATGAATGTATAGGCCGAAATCCCAACCGATTTTCCGATTTATTTTCACTGTCAAAAAGATGAAATTTCCAACGATATGTCACCATATTTTTTCACTATATACATACACTTTGAGTATGTTTTCGCATTACCTTCGGAAATTTAATAGTTTAGATTTATTGTAGATTACAACAGAAAAATTGAAAAGCGTATCGTATTTTGGAAAACTGGGAAATGAAACGTTTATGTTGTCACACTGTTGAATTAAAGATGAGCGTGTTGTTTTCTACAGCATTTGCTCAAAGTGTCCGCCGTCTGATTGCACGCACGCAAGAAGACGCTTGCGCCACTCGTCAATTGCATTGTCACTGACGCTCTGGTCGATGTTACGCCACATTTGCTGCAACTTACGCTGTTCCAGTTTTCTGGGCGTCGTGCAACCGCGACTGGTAGACTCGCTGCTGGACAAGAACGCAGAGAGCCACACCGGGGTCCGGAGAAAACATTCTCGCGGGACCCGTTCAATTTTGCTCTTTAAAGTGGCGCATTCTGGTGTATTGTATACTTTTCAGCGACGGCGGGGCCTCCAAACGTTGCAGGGCCCGGGGAAAACTTTCCCTTCCATTCCCTCGCCTCTCGACGGGCCTGCTGCTAGACGACGCTCCTGTAATCAACCGGATTAAGGTCGGGGCTGTTGGCTGCAGGCCGAAGATCCGGTGGAATGAACGCCGGCGTTGCTTGCTTGAGCAGTCACACAGTGTCACGTGCCCGGTGTACAGGAGCGTTGTCCTGTGGAAAGACGAAGAATTCCCCGGACACTTCGCTCATCACGCGAAGCATAGCACATCGCGGTAGTGTGCCGTTAATTGATCTTTTCGTCCGGGTCGACAAAAACGAAGTCTGATCAGCTTAGCTTCGATATGCCGACCAAAGCCAATTTGCAACTAGGCCTATTTGAACTACTAACTTCTCCAGGTATAGTGCTGGAATATACTTAAGGTGCGGTAGAAATATTACGCGGTGTTGCTGGAAAATTTGTCCTTTTGTAGCGGTGAAAGAATTTTAAAAATCGGTTAAGACTGAAGAAAGTCTGATTTAAAAGTCTGAAAGTCTGGAGAAAGTTATTGCCAAAGATTTGGTGGCTTCTTTTTCTCAGAACACTGTGTTTGGGCCTATAGGTCTATAGGACTTCTATCGCTACAAAGTTTTTAGGGGCTCTTGTCCCCGCACTCCCGCTGGTCCCCGGTGGGCGGCGCGTTAGCAAGTTTTCGTCATTCTCTAGCATATGTATGGTTCCATGACACTTCACTAACCGCAGCGACATTTTTTAATCGCGTGCAATTATCGCGCGACACTTCATCGGGCGAGCAGTCGTCCACGCGTCCAGCACTGTAATTAGCCGTAATTAATCTTACCCCTAGCCAACTTATACCCTTAAATAACTCTGGTACTGTAATTCTTAAGAACTTGGAACTACACCAACATTACCTAAACTTTTTAAGTTTATTGAAATGAGAATAATATATCCTACGGTATATGAAGTAACGTTGTGTTTGAATTTGCTACGAATAATAGTTTGTCAATGTCGACATGTTCTGAAACTGTGTTTGTGTCATTTTATCCATACGCCCGATTAAATGTCGCGCGATTAAGTGTCCCGTACCCATATGCATCTCTGGCATAAAGTAGGCTTACGGTTAGAAGCCCTATCATTCACATTCAAACTCGACGCCATTCGACGAGTATGCCTACGGCGACTGAGTAATGGGACACCATTTTTACGCATCTGCCTATAAAATGGGCGGCAGGTGCATGTATAGGCCTAAGCCTAAATCCGCCACTGGTCACCCAGGCTATAACACTGTTACGTAGTTTTTATCGTAGGATCACGTAGGAGAAAATAGGTCTATTACCATGCATAGTAACAAGCTTATTTCCTATTCCATTCACGACATGCAGCACCATGACATCTGCACCAGTTGAGTTCAGACGACCTTTATGCTTATTATGACTGATCAGTTCATGTGCCGTTGAGCAAAAAAAGTTCACCTCTATCCTAATCTGCTTTTCTTAATATCGGATGATCGCAAAAATTATGATTTGACCTGTTATAGTTAACCGCTGTCGAAATGTTTAATAGAATTTCTGGCGATGTTTTGAAATCCTCAATACTGTTTTTGTCAAAAAGTTAACCAAAAATTTTTTTGTCTCGAGATCAAAACCAAAACATTATATGTGTTCAAGGCGCCTCGAGTCACCAAGACTGTGATATCGAAAACTTCGATCAGTGGCATAACCAAAAATGTGAATTGGGGCCAGGGGCTTCCCTCCCTTCCTTTTCTTTCCCCTCCTTTTCATCCTCTCCCTTTCCTCTATCCTTTATTTTTTACCTTCTTTTTCTCCTGCGCTTCCCGTTACAAGTAAGACCCTTTAAAATCCAGCTACAGTGTCTGCGGGAGGGCTGTGAGCTCCCCAGTGGGATCTAAGACGAAACTCCGGCCGAAATCGAATTTGGTGCATTGTAGCTGTAAAATATGTGGTCCGGTGGCACCAATTTTAATTATTTTTCTAAGAATCAAGTAAAAAATGTTATTTAATTTGAATTTGGTGCAGCTTAAACCTGTGATTGTTTTATTTGGGAATTGAAAGGGGAGGGGTCTGGGCGTCTGGCCCAATCATTGTCTACGCAACTGTCTTCAATGATGATAATTATATCACTGACTTATTCTAAGATAACTTAGTGTGTTAAATCTTTTCTTTCTCGACGAAACAATTAAACGTTAACTTACGTAACGCACGTGGAAACGACTGATGACACAATAGCCTTCTGTATCTGAAATGACGCTCAGCAAATTGCCGACCGAGCGTCTCGACGACTTCGTGTGATTGTGATCGACTGATGGTTGCGCTGCTGCTGCTGCTGCGGCTCATCAACTATTTATACGTCGCTTACAATGCAGGCCTCCTCTCTGCCGAACACAGTAGCTTTGCTTCGATCACCAAATCCAAAATCGAAATCGGGCGCAAGTTTCCCCACATTCGGTCTCAAGTCCCTCTTTTGGGTCATTCTTCCTCCTTCTCCATCCGCTTTTCCCCCCGTTTTTCCGTACTTTCCCTCCGCGCTCCCTCCCCCTTGTTGTTGCCCAGTGGAAAATGGAGGGCGTTTTTATCTACAGCCTTAACACAACTCCTCCCCTCTTTTCACTGAGCGCAAGCTGCACCCACTGTAGTAAAAGGGAAAAAGCTCCTACTGTGCTTTGCGTACTGCACTGTCGTAATTTGTCTAACGCCACGGTAGACTTGCGGTGGAGAGACATACTAATACTGATGATGATGCCGATAATGACAGATGATAACAGCTATAATTACCTCCGCAGTCCCCGAACTTTATGGATCCGGCGCCTTGCGGATATGACTGCTGAAACGGTAAAACGGTAATAATAGTAACTCATCAGTTTCGCTGGATTTTGTGAGTCACAGACGTCTTTTTGTAAATGAGCCGACTGTAGTTACCCATGAATCATTTATACTAAGTTATATGACTACACCGTGTCTCAAAAAAACGTGTCACTTTTATTTTTAGTTTATTTTACGACTTCTGCATTTCACAAGATAGAATAGAGACAGCATTAAAATGAGTTGAGCAAAACTGTAGTCAAGTTTTTTTTCTTGATGTTGTGTGCAAAAAATTATTAAAATCGGCCTATGTTTCATGGAGCTATTCGAAAAATGAAAGTGGCACGTTTTTTGAGACACCGTGTATAAATTAGACCTACATCAGTGTTTGTGAACATTCATCGAAATTTACTATCGACAAAAAGCGTTGAGCAGCACAAAGCCCGGGAGTAGATAATGCACGCGTGTATTTATATTCATTTCACCGGCGTTCCTTGCGTGAGTAACCATCGGCCAACGTAATACTAGTGCTACCTTTGGTAATACGCCGCTGTAATGGCGGGCGCAGCAGTTGGCTTGGAGCACATAAAGCGAGAAAATTAGCAAATATGGACGGCGTATAATGCTTTGGTCCATTGCGTATGCGTCCGTGTCAATATGATCAACCGTAGACCTAAGCCTGCGCGAGATAGGCCTAGGTTATTATGACACACACACACACACACCTTCGGGGTGGTCCAAAGCAGTGACGTGACACTCTTTTGGTACCATTGAGTTTCTTTTTATGTTAGATGCATTTAAATTGCATTTTTTTTGTTTACTAACGCATCAGCTCATTAAAAGACATCGTTATTCCTTCGCCGACGTAAACAATAATTCCTGCTTTCAACTGCGAATAGGCGTAAATTGTGATTTTCTCAACGGTTGCATTAACTAACGGTGAACGCTGTTTGATTACAATCTGCGTGTGGCAAAAATTATGAAAATGTTTTCAAATAAATCAGAGTGCCCGACTACGACTGCTGCTGCAGGGAATTAGAATAAATCTTAAGGTACGTATAAAGCACCGTAACTAAATTGAACTGAACTGACATTTAACGAACTGATCAATGGACAAACAGTAATGCATTAGAGTAGACACCATTTAAACTGTAATAAATAGACTATCATAAAATGTTACACTTATTTAAGCAGTATAAATATGTGGCGTTTTGCATTTCATGACAGTTTGTTGACGGCGTTGACACAGCTAGAACGAGGGTCAAGTTTTTTTTTGCCCACCCGCTATATAGGACTCGTAACATGGTAAACACTGACGAATGATCGACGCTGATGGTCAGTGCGGTTCAGTGGCGTAACTACACAGGCAATGCACGGCGCCCACGCTAGCCATTTGTGCTGGGTTTTTTTTTCACCAATAACCTACGATAATGTTATCCAGTTGTATTCGTCGACGATCAGTCGACGGCGGTGCATAATTGTGTTTGAGCACTCCGTCCTCTATCCGATCGAAGCACTGATGAAACTGTGATTCGGCTCACGTTGTACTCCCACAATACTCAAGGTGCGCTGAAAATGGAGGACTGGAATTTGGAGGATGGATTTTATGAGGCACTATACTTTCGATGCGCAGACAGTAAAGATTTTATCTAGCTTGCATCGTTTTGATGCAATTCCGCAGTGTGACATTTACCCCGTCAGATCAACGAACGGACGTCTTTGCTATAGCTAAGACAGCGCTTCTGCATAACAAGCTACGCTGCCGTTCTGTAAAAATGGAAGACCATGTCAGCCCAGACATGGGTCGATCCATGGGTTGGGTTGGGTTGGGTTCGATGTTATTA